>Ga0307515_10018213_pt1 | contig 12738 bp, 7 predicted proteins | sample 17_EM_MG_FD_194513 | JGI IMG/M metagenome (GOLD analysis project Ga0307515, IMG submission 194513) | Populus trichocarpa ectomycorrhiza microbial communities from riparian zone in the Pacific Northwest, United States - 17_EM | ecosystem: Host-associated > Plants > Roots > Unclassified | place... | reverse complement strand
CGCACAGATCCAAATTCCAAACCCGACTCTCTCTCAAGCTCTTACATGACGTAAAACATTAAAGAAAACAGAGGAGAGCTAGGTGACTTACTGTCTCCCTTCGCATCTACTGCACTCTCTCTCTCTCCCCCCCCCCCCCCCTCTCGCAGTAGATCTTATCATTCTCTTTCTCTTTCGTTTTGACATACATTTTGCTGCTTCAGTAAGGATAATATGTGGATGTTGCTGGCAGCCATGAAAGAAGCTTAGCTAAAGAAAAAAGAAAAAGAAACAAAGAAGGAAAGAAATGATGATGAGTAGTAGTAATAATAATAATAACGGTAATTATAGGAGTGTTAATGGGAGTTTGAGAGAGTCTTTAGTGGGAGGGAGAAATATTCCGGTGGGGTCCCAGTACCACCGCCGAGGTCATAGTTTGACGGGCGGCGGTGTTTTTTCTAAAGATAATCACAACAAGGATGAGAACTTGGATCTCTTCTCCAAGAACCGCCGCAGTCTCTCTGTCGCCTCCTCCGATGAATCTTCTGATGGTATGTTTTGGATTTTTTTTTACCAGTTTTGTTCCCGGAGATGCCCTCGGTGGTTTTCTGCGTTTCTTGCAATTCTTCCATGGAGATGCTCGAATGAAGAAGATGATGGTTTGGTCATTTTGTTGATGAATGAGAGCTTTGGAAATGAAAACGATGTTATATTTAATGAACACTATACTTATAATCAAAGAAACAGGAAAAGAAATGCAAACGGTGCCGTTTCTTTTGCTAGCAAAGAACTATTTCCTTTTCTTTTGTGCCTAGATTTAATGGATTTGATTCATTATTTATTGGTTTTGAATTTACATTTATGGTGATTTTCATCTGGGATTTTCTTAAATTCCCATTTTGATTTAGCCAGCTCAGAATCTTGCTTGTCTACTTTCTTTTTTGTTTGTGGGGACGAAAATATGTGATGGCCTTATGATTTGATGTGGGGTTATTGGTTACAGTTTCAGTGAAATTGGGGAGACTTTCAGTTGGATCAGCCAAACTTGTGAGGAGTGGGATCGATGATCTGTTATCATCAGAAGGAGGGAAGCATGATTATGATTGGTAAATCTCTGATGCTTTCCGGATTTTGCAGTTGCATGCTAGAGTTCCAAATTTTTTTGTTCTTTTTATTTTTGGTCAACAGCATTGATGCTGGCTGTGTCTGGTATAAGATTCGATTCGTTTCGAGTTTTGGATGCAAAGTTGAAACTTTTTCAACAGATTGAAATTCGTTTTTGATATGTTGGATTGATAGTTTTAGAGGAAACATAGCTTGCTCAAGGTTCACATTGTCGTAGAATTTGGAAGTCCTTCCACTTTGGATAATCACCTCTTTCTGTAATGAATTTAGTACAATTTAGAAAAGCTGAAAAGATTAAAAAAAAATAATAAAAAAAAGAATTCTGAGTTTTAAGTGGACTGCACCTTGGGATCTCTTATAGAATTTAGCATACTAAGCTTTGATGAACTCAGAACGGAAACTCTGCTTTGTTCTGGTGCTTCTAAAAGTTGCAGACCACTCTGCACGGCTTATTTCAAATAATGAGAGATTGTAATGTACAGGATAGGAAAGAGATCAGGAGATTCTCCCACAATGGAAGATCACAAGATAACTTAAATATGATTCAGAATGTTTCCATGGAATTGCTTTCTTGTAGAAAAGAAAAATAACATTTTAAATATGAGTTAAAATTCCAAGACACTGTCCCATTGTTTATTTGCTTATTTATACTTGGCTGACAAGGATTTAGCGGATAATTTAGGCTTGAAATCATAGTAGTTAAATGTTCCTTTTGTGTTGAATGAAAGCATGCAGACTAAGTTTTTTTCTCTTGTATCGAAATTATTACTTCCACAAACCAAAAAACTAGCATTCAAATGCCGTCATCCATACTTATTTCTTTTTATGTCATTAGGCTTCTCACTCCCCCTGGAACTCCTCTTTTTCCGTCATCAGAAGGAAGTGAATCACAACCAACTTTAGTGGCTCCACGAAGCAGTTCTTTGGCTAGATCAGCTTCTACTACCAAGGCGGCATCTAGGGTATGCCCTGCTTCTTTTCTTTCTTTAAGCTATCACTGTCAGTCTTACCCCAATTTCAGATCATTTTATGCTTGTTGAATTAGCCCCTTCTGGTTGAACAATAGTATTTTCATTTTAGAAGGAGTTTTTTCTGATAATGGGAGGACACGAGATCAGCTATCAAAGTTTAAGCCTAATTCTTACCTGTGTTTTCAGCTTTCAGTTTCACAATCAGAGAGTTACCATTCCTCAAGGCCAGCTAGAAGCAGCTCAGTGACTCGACCTTCTATATCTTCTTCACAATACAGTACCTATTCCTCAAATAGGTCCTCTTCAATCCTAAATACAAGCTCAGCCTCTGTCTCATCTTATACTAGACCATCCTCCCCAGTCTCCCGCACACCATCTATAGCAAGACCTTCCACACCATCAGCCCGCCCGACACCATCACGTTCCTCAACTCCATCAAGAGCTCGTCCAGCCCCCACCAGCTCTTCAATTGACAAGACTCGACCCTCTCAAAATTCAAGACCCTCAACTCCAAGTTCTAGGGGACAAATTCCTGCAAACTTGAGTACAGCACCCACTAGATCAAATTCTCGTCCATCAACTCCCACACGTCGGAACCCAGCACCTTCCTCATCCACTGCCTCAAGCCCTTCAACTTCTGCTGGACGAGTTCTTTCAAATAATCGCATTCCTGGACCAACATCCCGACCAAATTCCCCAAGCCCTCGAGTCCGTCCACAACAGCCAGTTGTTCCTCCTGATTTTCCTCTTGACACACCTCCAAACCTCAGAACAACTTTGCCAGACAGGCCACTTTCTGCAGGCAGGTCCCGGCCAAATGTTCATGCAACTATGAAGGGTAACCCAGAAACTGTAGGCTCTGTGATTGCACCAAGAAGACACTCATCTCCAATTGTCTCACGGGGAAGACTCACAGAGCCATCTGGAAAGGGCCGTGTGCATAGTAATGGGCATATTGCTGATGCACCTGAGCCTCGAAAGGTCTCGCATGTGTCAGAATTAGGAATGAGAAAACCTGTGAAGTCATCATCAACAGCCTCAGAGAGCACCGGGTTTGGGAGGACTATATCTAAGAAGTCTCTGGATATGGCCATCAGGCATATGGTATGGGTTCTCTTCCTTCCATGTTATGATAAACTAGCTTTTTATGTTGTGTAGCATCCCCGCGCACATGCAATTTGAATGAGATATAAATTTGCTAGTTGGGTGTCAACATTTATCAACTTTCAAATGCTCTTTTTCTTGAAAATTTTGACTGAACCTGAGAAACATGTTTTTGTCAAGTTGATAATCTTCTAGTCTGGCTTCCTAATGAGTTGGAATTCAAATGATTGATTTGATCATTGTCATCCATGTTGATTACAAGTGCAAATGTCTGTGCATCACACAATGCCATGCCACTAACTTCATTATAATAGAACCTAAACAATGACAATGCTGTTTATTTGTTGGCTGCCATTGAACTAACAGCATGATCTTTTTACGTTTTATTCCCTGGGTGTTGATTCAAATTCCTTACCTTGAAAATTATGAGGTGCGACTGAGATGATTTGCCAGTTCTTTTGGCCGAGATCTTGGACTGATGATGGCATTGTCTATTAGGTTAGCTGACATATGTGGAAAGAGGTGCTTTGATTACCTGCTATTACTAATGCAATAAAAGATTTTTGTGTTTGGTTTCTGTTGCACGGAACATTATTTTTTACTGCCTTCAAGAGACAGTTCTATGTTTTAAGATAATCCTAACAGTATATCAACTCGCTGATGTAGGACTTGAGAAATGGCACAGGAAGCACCCGATCACTTTCAAGCACCACCCTCTTCCCTCAGAGCATTAGATCTGCCACTCCCAAGACCCACTCTGCCCGTTCCAGGAGTGCTCCAGAATCCATCAACAATGGAAATTTGCAAAATGGAGATGTTTTGGAAAATGAAAGCTACTTTAGCAGGGCTACCGAAATCAGGCGTGAAGCAAATGATGGACAACGATACTCTGCAAAATTGAGTGAAGTTGTTGACATCTGTGAAAGCTCTCGTTATGATGCAATATTACTCAAAGAGGATTTAAAGAACACGGACTGGCTGCACGGTATTGATGATAAATCTGATCAAGGACCCTTCTTTGATAACGGGTTTGAGCCTCTGCCTGAACCGTTCGGCCTATTATAACATCTAAGAAAAGATGCCTTTTTTCGATAATATTTTTTTTCCCCAAAATTATAATCTGTTCCGTTTAATTTATTTGCTTACTTGGAATGAATGAATGATGTAAACTTCTAACACTAAGAACTGATAAGGTGAAGAGAGTGTATTTTCTGCAATGAAATGATGATTTCAGTGTTGGAATTTCTGTTTACGTAGATGCTCTAGCTTGTGAATGCTTAAAACCCTATATAGCATGTGATGCATCAGTTGCAATCTTCTATCTTGTTCTTTCCCCGAGCTTGCAGCTAGGGTTCTTGTTTCAATAACCAAAAGAACTTCCAAAAAAGCAACTAGGATGGCAGTAGTCCAGGATATCAACACTCTACACAGCTTGTCTGAAAAGTGAAAGCTACCCGGTTTCTTTGTTCCTCATCATGAGAATCTCCGGCAGGACTGGAAACTTTATAGCTCTGACTTCTTGTTGAAGCATTGATGGACTTAATCCAGAATACAAGTATAAAAAGAGCAGGCCATAAAAGTGGGCTAGGCTTTGCAAAACCTGAAGCCAGTAGTAATCTATCTATTTCTTGATCACATCAAAGTAACGAACTTAAAAATGTTACAAGTTGTTTTCTTAAGAATTATGAATTATGTTTTCTTAAACACCAAAAAAAAAAAAAAAAAAAAACATGATAAAACTGGACTTGGTGAGATTGAATTGAAAGATATTCCTGCCACTGAACTGCACTTGGTGCACCTCAGCTAGAGCCTAGAGGTAATCTTTGACATTGATGCAACTGGCTTTCTCTCCGTGTCAGCCCAGAGGAAGGGCTCGTTATTTAAACATGTCATTCGAACTTTCACTGAAATCACCAGGGAAAATAAGAGAGAGTTTGTGAAAGAGGGGATGCGGTGTGAGAAACAAGATGTGCCAAGGGCTACCCTGACTGGATTTAGAAACCTGGCAGTGATCACAATGAGGAGACTAGAGAAAATGATCCTTCGAAAGGAGGAGGAGCTCCATCAGAAGGTTCCCAACGATTGTGTTGCTTACGATATCTCAGACACTGAAGATTCTGTTGCTGAGTTGAAGAGTTTTTTTGCACTACAAGGGATTGTAAGTTATAATGTTTTGTTCTGACAAGATTGGATCCCCACCAATTGGGCTACCCCCTCTTCCCTCCACCAACTTAGACTGACGATGAGAGGGCTGTTGAGATGCTTGACGCTAGACACCTAGTATTAATGCAACGTGTGATCAAGTAATGTGGAGATTTACCATACCAATAATGGTAAATTTTCTACTTCGTCACCTTATGATTTGCTTCCGGACCAAGATTGGGAGGAGGTGAGGCGTATATGGAAGCTGGAAGCTGGTTTGGGGTTGGAAAGGTCCAAAACTTAATGCTCTAAACAAGAAACGAGTGCCCTATTTATAGTAAAGCTCTGGGAACTTGGTTTTTGCAATTAAGCAAACTTCAAGGGTGGTTGGAAGCTGAATTTCTTGGCTCAATCATGAGCCACCATCAACTGCACTTAACAGAATATATAAAGAAAAACCTTCACCAAATTATAGGCAGATGTCAGGAACGACGAGCACACATATAACATTATAACCTGGTAGGAAGATCGAACATGCAAGGAAAGCTAATCTCTTGTTTGTTTGCATAGGACATGCATGATGCATTTCACACACACACACTGGTGAATTCTAAAATTCATTATTAATAAAGGCAAGAAAACCAGGAGCCAGTCCCTGCTACAACGCATAACAAGAGAAAACTGTTCAAACGAAACCATGATCAGGACCTTATAGAGGAGGCTTGCCCAAGCCAACTCCAGCAACAGGTTGATTTTCAGCAGAATCTGTCATCCGTGTAGTTTTCCAAGGAAGCCAGCTTTTGTTAGGGTCTAAAAGAAAATCTTGTCATTTATTGACTAACAAAGGCTCTTCATGCGCAAGTGGTTTAGAGGCAAAAACGTCAAAGCTGCATATGGTGTTTGTTGACAAAGAGGGCGGTCTTGCAGGCTGCAAAATGCTGGCAGAAGGAATTTTTTGTTCTGCTGAATTCTTATTCAGCAGCAAGCACATTTGTATGTAAAATGCTCACAATCTTATCTTTGCAGGAAGGTCCAACTCAAGCATAATCTCATGAGTTGGAACCTTGACACCAACACTTTCCTAATGGTATGTGGTTTGCCAAGTAATTTGCTCTGGATTGATTACAGTTCTTCATTTGAATTTGAAACTGAAATCTGGACCTATCGTGAGCATTTCCGGCTTTGTTGATTTCCTTGGGAGCTCAGGTTCTTTTAAGATATGGTGGAAGCTCTATATCCAAAATCATCAATGCTCCTGCAGCAATTTGAGGTTCTTAAATTTGTGTCAAACAATGATGACAGACAGAAGAATTGAGCGAAAGCATGGCAGCCAAATATAGAACCTCAAACATAACATATGTACAATTATGTCATGGATTGTAGGTAAGAAAAAACATCAGTTCCCTGTGATGATGCTGCTCTGGCACAAACAGAAGAAAGAATTAACTCTAACCCGTGTGCACCATTTTGAGGGGTTTTAGAAATTCTGCTGCTTTACAAGTTCTCCCTGTATCACGAATCCTGCTTACTGTGTTTTCTGAGCTTGTAACATCAAATGACACCAGGAGTTCCCCCAAACACTTCAGTAGGAATGATAATACTCTTTCAGGTCGATGGAAGATCCCCATTGAAGTGCTCAGAGGAACTCTAGGGGACACTTGATCTGTGCGATTAACAATTAACGAAAACAAAAAATAAAAAAACTAAGATGTGGGTAAAACACAGTGGATACACTCTCATTGCACTGTGGACTTCAATAGTTCTCTGGCTTTTGTGTTATTTTTTGCTTCTTCCGTGGCTTTCTTTCTTCTCCTTTCCACTTGCTTCTTCTTCTCCGTTGCCTTGGTTTCAGTGTGGCGGTGTGTTTTTCCTTCACGCCCTTCTTTCTTCTCTCTTTTCTTCTCGCCTTATTATAAAAAATAAAAATAAAAACTGAGCTCAGTCATTTACAGTTACAGTAGACCGTGAGACAAGAATGGCATAGTATTATTATTATTATTATTATTATTATTTTTTGTTCTATATATAAAGTTTTTGCCATGCTTGCAGGGTAGAAAGATATTTTCCATGACGCCTAGAGGTCATCTGAAGTGATGGGAGACAATTTAATAGTTTATATTTTTTATATAGTTAAATTATATAAATACCTTTAAAAAACAAAATAAAAATTAAAATAAAAGGCCAAGAGGGCTTTAGCGTAATTTCATATTTTTTTATAAATAGTTTTTTTTTTTTTGCTGTCCTTAAACTCAATAAAATTAAAGGATTGGTTAAAGGGTATTTTAATATTTTTCTCTATGTTTATTTTTATTATATTTTATTTATATTAGGGGCAAATTAATATTTTTATAAATAAAAATAATAATAAAAAAGAAAAAGCTAGTGGTGCATGTGGGGCACACGCCAACAAGTGGATTCCACCTGCATCTTGCAGGCGGTGTGTACAACGTTATTCGATGACCAAAATTTCTCAACCGTCGTATCATCCGAAGCATTTAATGGAGGTGAAGCTTATGGGGCGGTACGTGTTACTACAATCACAGTGGTTTGGAAATAGTTGGTTTTTTTTCTTCTCTACTTATTTTTTCTTTCCACTCTTTAAAATTCATGTCAGGTCAGTCAAAAATTAGATTTGTCCTCCCATTTATTTTGTCTTTCAATTATGATCATTTTTCTTTTGATTGGTCTTTTTTTGTTTTGGATTCTTTTTAATTTTTTTTTCAATTTCATTAATTTTCATTTGTTTTTTTTATATCAAATATGACACTCATTCTTTTAATTGTTATTTTTTAAAATCTTTTTCTTGGTTTTTTTTTTTAAATTTTTTCACTCAATATTTTTTTAATTTTTTTCTAGATTATGTCCTCATTATTATAATTTTTTTAATTATTTTTTTAATTTATTTTTTTCTTTCATTTATGGGGTGTTTGGAGGTGTGATAGAAGTTATTTTTCACTCGGAAATGCTTTAATTTGTTTTTTAAAAATTTATTTTAATATCAGTACATCAAAATCTAAAAACACTAAAAAATAATTAATTTGAAGTAAAGAAAAAAATAAAATAAATTCAAATTTTATCAAAAGCGCTTTTGAAACTAAAAAATAAACGGGGTTAGTCCCTCTACATTTTATTTCATTTGTTTTTTTATCCAATTTTGGTTCTCATTCTTTTAATTGATTTTTTATCATTTTTTAATTTATTTTTTATTTCAATTTTATCCCTCAATATTTTATTTTATTTTTTTATTTAACTTTGGTCCTTATTCTTCTAATTTCTTTTTTTCTTTAATCTTTTTTTATTAAGTCCCTCATTATTGTTTTTCATTAGTTTTTATACTAGATTTGATTCTTATTGTTTTGATTATTATTTGTTTTCTTTTTAATTTTTTTATAGTTAAGAATTTTATTCAAGATTTAGTTTTTATTTTCTGTAAAGTTATCTTGATTTCATGACCACAGTTGTTGATTTCAAAGATTAGCATGATTTAACTTTTTTTTTTAATGTCATCATTTGATATTAGATTATTGAACCTTATGCTTTTTATTTTTTTCATTTTCCTTCCTCTAAAGTTATCTCGGGCATTAGGTTAGTCAAGTTAACAAGGGTTGCTTTGGTATTTTTTTAATATTTTTTAATTTTATTTTTTAACATTGAGCTGTGAGGTCTTGAAATTTTTTATTTTTATACTTTTCTTTTATGATTATCCCGAGTTACAGGTTCATTAGGTTAATCTAGTGTGATTCAGGTTTTTTTTTAACGTTGATCTTTTTTTTTAGATCATTTTAAGAAAAAAATAATTTTTTTATCTTAGTCTTATTTCGTGGATGATGGATTAGTAGAGTGAACCCGAGTTGACTTGGGTTTTATATAAATATATATATATATATATATATATATATATATATATATATATATATATTATCTTTTAAAAATAATTTTGTTGGGCTTTACTATTTATATTTTTTTTAATCAAGTAGGTTCACTCAATTTATTATCATTTGATTGAATATCATTTTTTATGCTAGAAAAAAAATTAACCCGTCGTAAATCTAGTTGTGCACTACATGCCTTCACTGGCTCTACGATCTCTAGGGGTTTGCTTTTTCTTTTTTTCCCTGGGAATAGCTGATCAGTTCATTTGGGACTGTTTAAACCAAAGATTTGACAGATTCTTCGCCATCCTTGCCCTCTTTCTATCTGTTTTGAACTGTTTATAGTTTGTTTTGCAATGATTAAACTGCTTCAGTGGTTGTCTTCTCATAAGACTGTTTGCCGCGTTGTTCGCATCACTGAGTTGAGGCTGCGTTCTTTATCTTTCCTTTTTCACATCAGTTGTCTCTTCAAGATTCTTCGATTGGTTGCTTAGCCTTTCTTTTCCAACCAATTTATGGGTTCAATGGCTTTTGTCTGTGCGTTACTGTGTTTTGAAGGACAAATCCTCCTTTGATTTTGATTTCTCAAACTTTCAAGGCTTCGTTTCCATTCAGGTGCGCTTTCACCCAGATTCGATCACCTCTTGGACCTGTTCTTTATCTTTTCCTTTCGATTTTAGAGCTGATTCTGGTTCAGTTCCTTTCTGAATCTGAACCTGAACTTGAAATTTCTTGAGGAGTGTTTTTTACCCTTTTGTTATATGTTTTATTTGTCGGTTCAACCAGACCGTGGTCGTGTATGGGATGTTTCCTACTATATTATTGCCTATGCTGCGACTCATATCACTTATTTCTAATATATATATAAAAAAATATTTAGATATTATTAATATTTTTCTCAAAAAAAAATTTAAATTGAAAAGAAGTTTATCTAAGATAACCCGGTCAAATTAACAGGTTTAAAGATAATTTGGATAACTAATAAAAACATGATTTTACTAAAAAAAATCAAGAAAACATTCTTTAAAAAAATATATATTAAAAAGACAACATATTAAATTGATTTGGGTCTAACATGTTAAATCTACAATCCTGATCTTAAAACAATAATAACCTCACATAAAGAAAATTAAAATAAATTATAAAATATATTATCAAAACAACTTAATATTAAATGATAAAATTAAAAAAAATTAATTAAAAAATGATCTATAAAAAAACCCGAGTGCCAAACTCGTGACTTGGGTTATAAGGCTGAGATAATCTTATATAAAACAAATCAAAACAAATTATGAAACTCAATGCTGAATAATTAATGAAATTAAAAAAATAAAATAAAAAATGACCTGAGTACATCTGGGTTAACCGCCAAACCTATAAAACAGATCATGAGACCGGGATAACCTTATACCAAAAAAATAATCCAAGTCAATCTGAATTAACCTACCGAACTCGTAACCTGAGTCATAAGACTAATATAACTTAATGGAAAGCAAATCAAAACAAATTATGAAACTCAATTTTAAATAATGAAATTAAAAAAAAATCAATTAAAAAAAAGACATAAAAAATGATCAAATTCAACCCGGATTAACTTTTCAAATCTATGAAATGGATCATGAAATCAAGATAACTTCATAAAAAACAAACAAAAAAAATGACTCAAATCAACCTAGATTAACCAATCAAACTCGTGACTCGAGGCATGAAGCTAAGATACCATTATAGATAATAAATCAAAATAAATTATAAAACACAATTCTCAATTAACTAAATGTTAAAGGATGAAATTGTAAAAAAAATTCAATTTAAAATAAAAACACTAAAAAAATGACTCAAGCCAACTTAAGTTAACTCACCAAACTCATATTTTTGTTACGAGAACAAAATAATCTTATAGACACGAAACTAAAATAAATACGAGTATTAATTTCTAATAAATAAAATATTAAAAAATAAAAAAAATGATAAACTTAGATTAACTTGTCAATTTTATAATCCAGATCATAAAACATAAATAACTTAATAAAAAATATATCAAATAAATTATAAAGTAAAATCTCTAAAAAAAATAAACCTTAATGTTAAAATTAAAATTGAAAAAAAAAGAAGCACATTCGTGAGGTGGTGATGAGTAAAAGTAGCATCTCTTTTAAAAAAACTGTTAGAACAAAACCAAGCTCAGGACCTTATAAAGGAGGCTTGCCCAAGCCAACTCCAGCAACCAACTTCCAGGTTGTCTATATTTTGCCATGCCTGTTAATGAGGTCCTGTTTTACGCCGTGGGCTTGAAGGCCAGGTCTAAGTCCGGGATAAAGTTATTAATCTCCTAGTTCCGGCAACCTGACCCACCTTTCCATGATTAAAGTGCAGGTAGATCATCGCCCTTACTTCCCCTTTTATCTTGGCAAATTTGACAGTACAACGATCAGTAGACCCATTGTTGCTAGCAGAAGCCTTGCCAAACCAAACCTGTTTTCACAAGATGTTACTAAGTTACTCGCCTCCTTCCTCTCTTGATGTAATTTTTGAGCAATGATGAAGGATTTGGAGGAGCGATGTCAAAGAGCCAGAGACTTTTTCAAGCGACAGGTTGATTTTCAGCAAAATCTGTCATCCGTGTAGTTTTCCAAGGAAGCCAGCTTTTATTTGGGTCTAAAAGAAAATCTTGTCATTTATTGACTAACAAAGGCTCTTCATGTGCAAGTGGTTTAGAGGCAAAAACGTCAAAGCTGCATATGGAGTTTGTTGACAAAGAGGGCGGTCTTGCAGGCTGCAAAATGCTGGAAAAAGGAATTTTTTGTTCTGCTAAATTCTTATTCAGCAGCAAGCACATTTGTATGTAAAATGCTCATAATCTTATCTTTGTAGGAAGGTCCAACTCATGCATAATCTCATGAGTTGGAAACTTGACACTAACAAATTTCTAATGGCATGTGGTTTGCCAAGTAATTTGCGCCGGATTGATTACAGTTTCACATTTGAATTTGAAACTGAAATCCGGACCTATCGTGAGAATTTCCGGCTTTGTTGATTTCCTTGGGAGCTCAGGTTCTTCTAAGCTCGGTTGGAAGCATTTGATCCAATTTCATTAATGCTCCTGCAGCAATTGGAAGCTCTTCAATTTGTGTCAAAGAATGATGACTTCAAAAAAAAACAAATAGTGAAAGCACGGTACCCATATACAGAGCCTCAAACATAACATATATGCACAATTATGTCATGAACTTTAGGTAAGAAAAAAACATCAGTTACCTGCGATGATGTTGTTCTGGCACAAACAAAAGAAAAGGTTAAGCCTAACCTGTGCAGGTTTTAGAAACCTAGGAACTCTGCTTGCTCAAGTTCCCTTAGTATCGCGAAGCCTGCTTACTGTGTTTTCTGAGCTTGTAATTAATGAATTATTAACATCAAATGACACCAGGAGTTCCCCCAAACACTTCAGTAGGAATGATAATACTCTTTCAGGTCGATGGAAGATCCCCAATGAAGTGCTCAGAGGAACTCTAGGGGACACTTGATCTGTGCTAGACTATGCAATGCTG
>Ga0307515_10018212_pt1 | contig 12738 bp, 12 predicted proteins | sample 17_EM_MG_FD_194513 | JGI IMG/M metagenome (GOLD analysis project Ga0307515, IMG submission 194513) | Populus trichocarpa ectomycorrhiza microbial communities from riparian zone in the Pacific Northwest, United States - 17_EM | ecosystem: Host-associated > Plants > Roots > Unclassified | place... | reverse complement strand
ACCGCCATGGGAAGAAAATATTGCTTCTTCAACTTGTGTGATAATAAAAAAGAATGATGTACATTTTAATTTAGGCATCGATAAGAACCAGGAGGCTCTGCCATCACCACATCGCTTGTACAAAAAGAAGTCATCACAATTTTTCTCTGCTATATAATTTTCGGATGTTAAATAGCCAGGAGCTAACCACCAAACAAAGTAATCTAAGTATATCTCGTGCTGTTCCTCCTTCCCCACCACTTCCTTTTCACCCTGTCAAGGGCACCTTCTTCAGTTCCGAGCTTATTCAAAATCACCTTTGTTTCCCGTAGTCTCGATCCATAATCCTTCTTCCAAGCTTCAAACATCTGCTTCAACCTTCTGAGCTCTCGGTCAGGGTTCAAACTTGCTTCAACCTGACCTGATTTTACCTCTACCAAGAACTTGGCATCATCACCAAACACTTGACTCCTCTGCTCAAATTCTTCAGCCATACGGCTTATAACACTCAAGCCTGCACTCATCGGTCTAGCACTGTTACTTTCTTGACCCCTATGGTTGCTTCCTGTATCCCAGCTAAACTCTCTCTCATCACTTGCATTGACAGATGCATCAGAATTTCTCTCAGAATCATCAATGGCTAGGCTCTTCTTTGCAATGGAGAGACTGGATTGTAGGGATCTCATCTGTTTCTGCCACACTTCTTCCATGGACTTCATTTTCAACTCATATTCTGACCAACGGTTCTCATACTGTTGGAGCCGTTGGTGAAGGACGTCATTCTCCTCCTCTTTCTCTCTAAGAGCAGCTTCAGCTTTGAGAACACGTCGCTGTAATTCAGCAAGAAATGATGCCTTCACGAGCACCTCATCTGACTCATTGCCCTGTTGAGAAATTGAAATTGTTTTTGTATCTCAAGACAAGGGACTCCAATATGAACTGTCTTCTTAGGAAAGAAAGACTAAACAATCACACAAGGTGGTTCAGGGTGGGGGGGTGGGGGACAAGAAATGATCAATACTAAAATGGTTAAATGAACCAAATCCAGTGCATTGGTATGGGATAATATTCCTGAAGCTCATAGACATACATCTAGCCATGTTCAATAGTGAAACAAATATGGAACCGAGAGCAAATTAGCATATGAATGGTAGTTATAAAGGAGATCAAGGAAAGTGAAGATTGGATAGGTACCTTGGTTGCACCAGATTTCAATAATCCTACATCACCCGAAAATCTTCTCACCAACCATCCACGAATAACTGCAGCATAGCACAGACATCATGAATAATTGACAGATAATCTTATTATTTGAAGCAGAGACAGCAAAGCAGGCTCAGTTTCAGCATTTTCATACAGAAAATGTAAACAATCTCTCAAGAGTTGACTGAAACCAACTAAACACAATGTCCAGGAACCCACCCAGAGATTGTACTTTGCAAACTCTGAACTCAAGCATTCAGATGAGCAAAATATCTTACTTGGCAGCACTAGACTTGCAATTCAGGAACAGAACTCAAGTTTACCTGATTGTATCATGATTGATGCTTGATGCATGTCTTTGTATTTTTTCCCGCAGATTGTGCTTTTGATATGTCTTTGTATAACAACGGCTGCTCTATGTCTTTGTTGTGAGACTGCATATTCCTTTCTGATTTTCTCTCCACGAACAACTGCATGAAGGAATGAAAAGGTCATCTTCACAAGCACTCTTTCAAATATTTTATGTTTACCTTTGCATGCATGATGATGCTTGGAAGCAAACATAGGTTCAAACTAGAAAAGAAAGGGTAATACATGACTGTAGAACACAAATTCCTCTTTTGAGCTCCCTGAGGTAAGCACGAGCTTGGTGCCCCCTGAAACAGCTTTGAACACGTAAAATACCATGTAGCGTGTGGTTTCTTGTATCCTCAAGCACACCAATCTGAATGGAATGTAAAAGATGAGCATAATGGTTCAACAATTATATTTAATAGTAATTAATGGTTGATATTCAAAATGGTATTTATGTTAAAGAGTAATATAAAATCATTCTTAGAGCCTCACTCAACAACTTAACAACAAAGCATTCAAGAGATTGAATTTCATCTCCCCATTCTATTTAACTAAATTAATAAATTTAAGCACAAGGTAGTGGGCTTATGCATGTTTTAAGTCCAGGGGGCTTTCATGTATTAGAGAGTAATATAAAACCACCATGAGAGCCTCACCCAACTTGAGTTTTTGGATTGAAATGGCTTTTTTACAATTTATTCTAGGAAGAAAAAGCCCTCAAAGAAGCTATGTATAACAAACATCTGGCAGATATTTGCATGTAGGTTTTCACATGTGTTTTTTGTGTGCATATGCGGATTCTCCATTTCACCTGTCCTGTTCGGAAAAATAATTTTGTGTAGCCAACTTGATACATCTCTGGCAAGATATCGAACTGATGAAGAATTGCAACCGAAATACTCAGTGGATCTTGAGAATAAGCAACACTTTCCAGCAGAAGAAAACCATATCTGATGAAAAATCATGTCAGGCAATCAGCATCCCCATAGTAAAATGAGATACAAAACGCCACAGAATAGGACAAATTTGGAAGCTGTCACATCAAGTTAAAATAGTAATTTTCTTTACCTTCTGGCAAACTTCTGGTGTGACATTCTGGTAGGAAATCCAGACCTTGATATACGAACTACTTCAAGAACTCCACAACATCTCAGTTGCTGCAATACAAGTCCTTGCTCATACGATCCAGGAGATTGCGAGTTGTTAGGCTTTATACAACGTATGAAATGTGGTGTTGTGTTCTCTAGACGTTGCATCAATTGGAACAGTTGGCCCTATACACCGAAATGCCAGATTAATAGAATACAAGCAGAAGCTAGATTGTTATCTAGCATTAACACTCATCTGCGCTGAACAATATTAAAAGAAATAAGCTTTCTAACAACTAGGATTCAATGATTCAGATACTGGATCATCAATGAATAATGGCTAACAAAACCCTTATCTTGCTTCAAAAATAGTGAACAAAACCTTACATCATTAGACTCAAAGGAAATCTGAGAAAACTAATCCATTGCCAATATAAACCTTAGGGCATCGCAATTTCAAATATTATATTTGAGGACAAACAACAAAAAAGCAATATACCTTAAATTTTGTTGCAACACTTAGCTTTTGTGAATCTGCTCCACCTGCTTTATATAAAGGACCGACTACAGGTTTCTCAGATTGTGTAAGCATATTGGAAGCAAATATCTGAGGGAGATGGCATGAACATGAAGAGAGAAGCTGGATAGAGTCCAAGTGTAATAAGTCTCTATTCTTCTCCAGAAATCCAGTTGTATCATAAGTCACCTGAAATTCAACACAGTAGCAGAATTAAATGAGGTAGTCTTCTGAATACCAAAGTGTTATGGCACCTACATTGTTAAATTACCATAATCTTCTGGGAAAATAAAAGAATCAGAAGCACAATCATTCAAAGCTGAGTCACACTAAGTACAAGGGATATGAAGAATGGCATTCATTAAAATAGCACCACAAATCTGTCCGTCAGTTTTGATCAGAAGGAAATGAACAGACCAATATAAACATTTTTCACAACAGAAGGAAAGCACAATGGACTATCCATTGACTAAAAGGCCAATACCTCGCCCGCATAATGGCTGACACTGAAGGCTTTGCCTCGCTCTCCTCTGAAACAAGAATTAGAGTTTAAATGCTGTTTAAGCTTGTTGGCAAATGTCAAATCTGTGCCATTTGGAAAGGTGGACTCCTCATCCAGCAAAGATAATAACCCCAAAGGTTTCTGCATATAAGATAAAAGGACCACGCTGAATAAACTCAAATTTCAAAAGCAGAAGAAATTTGAGAAAAGTTCAAGTCTTCCAACTATGAAACTTAAGCATTAGAACTAATGCAGTAAACATAATTAAGAAACCATGTTTTCTGTGAATGATCATCCATATTTGTTAACTTTTTAAACAAAAAAGTCATTGTATCGGGTTTTCCATTCCTCTATTTCACAAACTAGAAAAATAAAATGAGTAATACACTGGTAACAAGAAGGGAGTCGGCTTTGGTAGCTTTTCTCGCCAGTATCTTGGAACTCTAAAAAAACATGTTCCATTTTTCTTTCCCTAACCATGTTAACAGAAATTATCCCATTTGCACCTCAATACTCGCAGTTGACTTGTAAGAAGACAGAGTAAGAAACTTGCAATTCAACATTGATGGGATTCCTATCCTTCTTCACATATGCAAAAGAGCACAGGTTGACAGAAATTACTATCAGGTCTGCATATAGTCCTCAAAACATTATGTGGTGGTGAGGATAACCAGAACATCAATTTACATGTCATATCAAGGTGTATTCAACAGGCTAGAAACATTATATTACAATAGAAGTACATATTTATAGTTCCAACACTACAATAAAAAAAAAATAAAGAGCATGAATGAAACATTCTAGTGATCAACTCTGTACCTTTTCAAAAAGATTGAGACAGTCCTGGTTATCATCAAAATCAACCTTGGTCCAGTCAATGCCATCTTGTATGTATTCCTGGTCGACAAGAACATCTTGTAAAAACACACCGCAATTGTTTGTAATACATTCTAACTGCTTAGGCTACAGAAATTTGAGAGTCTAAAGCTGTGTGTGCCATATATAGATGTTGAGACCCCTAGTAATCCAGCATAATGCTATTTAAGAATTCTTAACCTTTTTTTATTTCCAAGGAGCCAGAAGTTCTGCTTTCTAACCGACATCGAAATAGGTGCACATTCACTATTGAATGTAAAATTTTAACCGACCCCTCACACATTATAGCCTTGAGTTCAAATATGAAACCAGGAGTCTTGTAAGATATTTAAAGAGGCTTACCTCCTGCTCCAACTTGAATAAATGACGATTGAAGTGTTGCTGCAATCTCTCATTTGCATAATTTATGCAGAATTGCTCAAAACTATTCCTCTACAGTGACAAAGTAAATAGCATAGAATGTCATAAATGAAAACTCAACCCACAAACAAAGAGATCATCACAGTAGGATGATGACAAAACTTACTTCAAATGATTCAAATCCATAAATGTCAAGAATGCTGATGGATCTGCCAGTTCTCCTTTTACCAACTGCAAGTGATTTGTTGACTTGTTCAACAAGCCAATCAAACAAGCAAGAATAAATTGACTTGGCCAGAGCATCTCTTGTATCTATTGCCTGAAAAGTAGAAGACAAAAGTTGTTCATAGCTGAATATTTTTTATGTAGTTCGTGGAAAAAAAGCATCCCATCAAATTTACTATTAATAGGAGCTCAAGTACAGACAGCTCATTGTGTCCATACATATCTATACATATTTTCAAATTCCATTTTCAAAAAGATAACCACCACCAGACAGACTGAAGGGCGGTTCAATAATGATGTTTTAAAGGTGAAAGTTTGAAAAGGATAAATGTACTTGTTTAGAACCATTACTTATGAGAGGCATGTAAATGTTGCCTTGCCATATATGTAAGTGTGTCAAACCCAACATTCAGTTGCCCCTTAAATATATAACAAAAGAAAATTTTTTACATTTTCTAACCTGTGATAAGGATAGCTTTTGGACAATTGTATCATTTCCGACTCTCATTTTGCGAGTAGATAAAGCCAGCTTAAGCTCCCCAACATTACAGCCAATCAATTTTGCAACAGTGGTTAGACCTGAACATGAAAAGTGCAAACTTCAGTGCAACAATTTGTTCACAAGCTGATGGCACCATACCAATAAATTTTTTAAAAGAAAACATAGCTTCATTTGCCCCTAGAAATGAGCACAATCACTCTAAGAAGGATCAATGAAATCAAATATTAGATGCTGTTGGAACTAATACTACATAAAATAGAACATAACTGAAGTTGTATTTATTCCTCACAAATAAATAAATTAGAAAAATGAAACAAACTGCAATAGCATTATTGCAGTAACTATTGCATGTTTCGTTACTCGGGAGGTCAGCATTTTAGTTAGCATTGTCAGCCTGCTTTCATTATTGTGCTGAAATCTAATCCTTCATGACTAGATATCTGTCAAATCATCCATAACTAACAAAATACATTCAGCTGTCGTTTATATTTAATGGTCCATGTTGATGCAGGGTGGCCTGTCAAACCAAAGCAACTCTTCTCTAGATTCACTTCTGAACATTAGTACTTTTTTTTTAAGATTATTATTTTTTCCTTCAAGGGTTTTTTTTTTCCGACAGTTCCAGCTTTCCTAACATCTTGATATAGGCAAGAGGATAACTGTAATCTCAGTTTTTCTCTTTTCTTCTATAAAAACTTACAACTCTCGCCACATATATGACATAGGATAATAATATTGACAAGAACAACGAATATGATGAATTTAATATGTTAAACATCCAACACTAATGGATGTAATTCAAATTAGCTTTCAGCAAGAATATTACCTTCATCTGCCAAAGGTTCAACATGATTTTCATTATCAACAATGGAAAACGAGACATTTCCTAACCACAGTACTGCAGCAAGCATTGCAAATACACTCTCTTGGTCTTCCTTACTGACATGAACAATATCCAGAGCTTCCTGAAAGTTGTTAGAGCCATAAGCAAGTTGATATGCGAAAAATATAATCTCAACATAGGAGAAGTGAAAGAATTGAAAAATAAATGCAACTACACAGGAAAATGGGAAGCCAAAAACGAACCATAACACCACGGAAGCGTTCAGCGTCATCGACACCAGTAATTGTGTAGCAATTGCTCTGTCTCAAATATTTATATTCACTTGCAATCTTCAAGCTTATTTTCTCTGTGCTCATAAAAGAAACGGCAGAAAAGGCCAAGGAACAAGAAAAGGAATTATTGCATAACAAATGATGAGTAATAAACTGGGAAAAATACCATAGATAACAAAGCTCGCTGGAAATCATCATCACTATTATCATAATTATTAGGATTTATTTGCTATTGTTACAAAGGGATGTATCGATATGTCAGAATAATTTTTTAAAAGAAAACAAACTTGGTGTGATCTTAATATATGCATCAAGTTTTTAACACATTGAGAAAAATACATGGTAGTACATACCTCTAAGTTTAGGTGAAGCCCCGGCACAAAGCTGATAAAATATATGATATGACCTCTCACCCTCCATGCATTGGACGACTCTGGACTGTTTATTTAATAGATTAAATTGGCAACTAATAGCAAAACTGAAGCAGGCAATATCCAACAAGGGAATGGAAAAATACCTTTTCAAGTAAAACTGTTCACCAAACAGGAGCAAAATGTAGAATCATAACTCAAAGTCAGTAACAAAATTTCCAAAAAGTGAACCAGAAAGTATATTCAATGCCATTAAAGGACATCGGTAGTTCAAGCAATCTTACATGTTTGAATTTTGGCACCTGATATTTTTCCAGTTTCACTAAAGTGGATTTCAATCAACTTTCCCTGCAACATGTCCAGCCAGAATATTGATAATTAAAACTTAATTCTGGATGATAGTAGTGCCGTCATCTCACAATACCAGTTGTTTAACCTAAAGAGTAAAGAATACTAAGATGTTCACACAAAGAACACGGAGCTTACAAAGCGACTTGAGTTGTCATTCCTCAATGTCTTTGCATTACCAAAAGCTTCTAGAATAGGATTCGTTTTCAATATTTCATATTCTATCCCACTACCACCACCAAGAGCAGCCAGATATTGCATAGCTATCTTCGCTGTCTCTGTTTTTCCTGCTCCACTTTCACCACTGGGCAATAAATGAAATCAAACTCAGATGTGTGCATAGTAATAAAAACGCTATTAACTTGTGCTTCTTTGGTCTATCATGTTATGTGCCATTTATTGGATGGTATGCATGGGTACTTTATCATTTTGAGTAAGTGATGAACTGGTTAAAAGAACACAAAAGGGAGGCACATGCTTGCACATCAGAGAACCATGAGAGGGAAAACCATCCAAAAACTAACAATCTAAATCATCAAAATCTGAAACACACAAGATAAATAAAAGTGAGAAGTACATGACCAAGTGGAGTTCGAAGAAAGAGAAAATTTCTTACTCGAATATACTTCATCTGATAGCGTCAGCCACTCAAATATACATAACCAAGAGAAAAGGTCAAAAAAGGAATTCCTTGCATACGCAAAGCAGACAAAGGAAGAATTAAGTCCATAAGTAGACCCATAAGGCTAGGTTATTAAAATTGCTACCCTTTTTTTTTGTGGAATGACTATTTCTAACACATTGAGATGCAAGGAAGTTGTCATATTTAAAGTTCATTATGTTCTCCAGTAGCTTCATACTCATTTCCACATAAATAATGAGATTATATATCTCAAGATGACATTTCCAGATGAAAATCCACCAAACTTTTGACATGAACATTGACACTGTTTTGCAAACTTCAAATGGATAGAAGGAGTCTGAACAATGCATGGTTGCAAATTGTCATATAAACTATCTATAAAATGCCACATTGGGAGTTCCTAGTCAAACTTCCTAGAAGAATGCACGCCACATTGTGAGTTCCTATTCAAACTTCCTAGAAGAATGCAATGTGATGAACAATTTAGTTGAGATAGAAAGTGTTGAGCAAGTAACTGAAGCTGAAGAAGTGCAAAAAAAAAAAAAAAACAGAGAGGGAGAGAGAGAGAGCTTAATTTCTTGTACTTTACTAACCTTATAATGATAGATTGATTTACTTCATCTGGATAAAGGGGAAAAAGGGAATAAGAATTCCACAGAAATATGACAAATTTCAGAAGTTCACAAACAAACTGAAACTATAAATCTTTCAAAATATATGAAAAATTAAACCACCTCGTATCATTTCCCGGATGGCCGTGTCTGTAATGGCATACACATGTGGGCTCTCCATAGATTTATTCTTATATGCTTCAATGTAATTATTTCCATATAAAGGAACTTCCTTGAAAGGATTGATGGCAACCAAAACTGGCCCTGCTTTTGTCTAAATTGCAATCAAAGAATTACGGGAAATCGGTATTTTATTAGCTGATTCCAAACCAAATATAATACTGATACAAACACTTACATAAATCATATCACGGTTGTATCTATACTGAAGATTGTACAGCACTGATGGCTCATTTAAGTAACTAAGTTGCATGAGATCATCTACACCATCAAGGATATCAGGATTTGCTGGAACAAGACTCTCAGTTTTCACCTTTAAAACCTATAATTTGAAACGCAAGTCAATTTTAAACATATCCCCAACTATTTATACCACAAAACACCTTCAAAGATTAATTTTACTTACTTTTCCATCAGGAGGGGAAATGACAGACTCGGTCCCTGAAGTTGATAAAATCTTCCCCAGCTCCCAATCCCCATTTGAAAGTTGAAACCAAGATTGAAGTTTCTGAAACAGTAAACTTAAACATAGGTAACAAGATTGATGAGTTGAATGCTAATTAATCAACTTAAATCCTAATGGCTTCAGCATAATTTAGTAACAACCTCAATGTTACTATGCATCCTCAGCTGCAAAAGATTGGGCATAATCATAACAAAAACTAATCCCATTCATGCACAATACCTTTTTTGCAGCATAGGAACTGGTGTCAGCCCACCTGCGCTCCCTGTGAAATGTTGATACCAAGGGCAAAGGTGTGGGCACAGTATCCAAATCTTCATCACCCACAGAAGGTCTTTGTTCAACCAAGATGGCAGCTTGACTGTAAGGTGAATCCTCATTGACATCATTGCCAACACTATCCTCAGCTCCCTCGACAAGACCATTCTCTAGATCATTTTTTTCAGGAACACTCAAACAGGCTGTATTGCTATTTACCAAATTTGCGTTTTCTGATTGTTCTGATGTCGGCGAACCAACAAACCTAAAATCAACTGGCAACGATTTGATCGACTGGAAAGAAGGCAAGACCTGAGATTTTTTCTGCAACATTTTCTCTGATCCTGACGATTGAGCTCCCACAGATGCAATGAGATAAAAGAACAATTAAAAAGGTAACTTTTTAGCTTTTCACTCTAAAAAAAAAAGTCATATCACGAGACCCCACTTTGAACTTATTTGGTTACAGCTTAATGGAGGGGACCGTAGTTTTAGAAACCGACCCTAGTGCTCCCTCGATACTTAGTCACCACCATTGACAAGCTCAACACCTTAAGAATCTATTCAAGTCCTTCGAAAGAAAAAATCAAAATGAACCTTCCCTGTCAGACACTTCTCACAAATCCCGAATTATAAAATGGCTAATTTTTCATCTCTCACTGATCTTCAAATTCACCCCCAATCTTCAAACTCCAATTACTTGAAAACTCTTCTAGTTTCTGCAAACATTAAGCAAAGTAACTAACTTTTATACCTTCCTTAACAAAAAAATTCACTTAAAAGGTTAAATCATATCTAAAAACAAAACAAGAAAAATTGTAAGACTTGACTTGTCTATGCTTTTAAGCAAGGTAACAAAATTTTAAAATATAATCAAAGTAATTAAAAAATGAGGACTTTGAACTGTGAAGTTTGAATCTTTCTCCACTAGAGACCAAAAACAAAATAATAACCAAATCAAAGAACCCAGGTTTTCTCCATTTTCCTTCATTTTCTTCTACTTTCTCAAGAACCAAATAAAGTTTAAACACTTGAAAGCAAACAAAATGAGCTGAATCATAACCGATCTAATATGAAACTCGCATTTTCAACACTCATCAACATTAAAAGTTAAGAAAAGAAAATTCAACTCCGAACTTAACAATTTAAAGAGAGAGAGAGAGAGAGAGAGAGAAAAGCTTCTCTTCACATACCTTGACAAAGTCTACAATGGGCTTTGCATAGAATCAAAACCCTTCTCAGTAAAGCAAATTAATTCAGAGCTGGAAGGTCGATCTCAAGAAAAAGCCTCACTAAATCAAGAAAAAAAAAAGTGAAGTTGAAACAATGAAAAATGAAGCTCTCTTTTTCTGTAAAAAAGAAAAAGAAAAGGCAAACAACTTAACAGCTCAAAAGCGGCAGCAGCAGCAGCAACTATTGCTAGAGAGCGGTGGTGCGTCGTTTGGATTGCGAAAAGGTGAGGGAAAATTGGAATGGGAGGCAGAAGCAGGCAGGCTTGTGGAGAAGAAGCTGTTTTTTCTCTGCTTCACAAATAAAATAAAATAAAAACAATAAAGAGAAGGAAAGAAAGCTCTCTTTCTCTTTATTTTTCTTTCTGTTTTTAAAATTTTTATTTGATGTTTGAATTTTTGTAATTTTTTACGTACCAAACGAATTTAAGAGGTAGATCTTTAACGGCTCAGGTCGGTTTTTAAATTATCATTTTACCCTCCACTTTTTCATTATTACTGCCACGGGCGTTTTCTTTCGGCTTTTGAATTATGATTTATTTTTATTTTATTTTATTTTTTAATATTATGATACAGACTTACAAAGTATTTTTATAAATATATATTTTATTTAAAAAAATATTTTTATATCAACACCTCAAAACCATTAAAAAATATTATTTTAATATATTTTAAAAAAATAATTTAAAAATAAAAGTTATTACACTCACGGATATTTCAATCTATCAATTAATACAAGTTACTCCTTGATTTAAAATTAATTTTATTTTTTAAAATTTAATTAAAAACAAATTATATTGAATTCTTAATTTTTTAAAACTGGATTGAAATTTGAAATTAATATTTAAGAAAATTAGGAGGGAGCAAAATCTACATTGTATTGTCAACAATTTCAAATTTGATTGATGCTTTTTTCTATAAAAAGGATAGCTAAAAGGAATTTTTTTTAAGAAATTAAAACGCAATATATTATTATCAGCAAAAAAAAAACTTACAATTCAAGTCATTGAATACACTTTTTAATGAGTACAAGTATGAGTGCATTTGAAATTATTATAGAAATTACTTTTTAAAGTAATTTTTAATTGTAAATATATTAAAATAATATTTATATTTTTTTTTAACATTAATATATTAAAATAAAAAAATATAAAATAATTTAAAATTCAAAAATACAATTTAGTCACACAAACAAACACTATTTATATGAACTCGATTCAACTAAATATTTAAAGTAAAGATCTTATCGACATGAATTCCTATCCACATGAATTCCAAGATAATGGTTCGAAATAAGTTTTTTATAAAATATATCAGAAAAAATAACTATTATTTTTTTTAATTTTAATTCTTAATAATTTTTTAAATTGTTTGGTATGTTTTAAGTGATTACAGGTGAGGTTTTGGTTTTCAGCTAATTAATTTCTAAAGCAATTTGACCACTCGGCCATGCTGGACAAAAACAAGGCCACAACCGACTAGGAGAAAAAAAAACAATAACAAATAATTCAACGAGGATTTATTTCTTTTCTATTTTTTATTTATTTATTTTTGGCTATCTTTAATGCTGCTGCATCTTTTGGCAAGAATATCCTCAGTTCTTCCCACTTGGTTGGAACAAGTCATACATAGCAATTGTTACCGCGGCCTTTATTATTAATGTTTTCAATTTAGACCTCAACAAACTATTAATTCGAGCTTTATAAATTTTAAAATTATTAATAATTTATATAATTATTAATTTCAGAACACATGAGATTACTCGAGATGCGCACAAACTGATCTGAATATCTATGTTAATAAAAAAATAAATCAATGATAATAATAATATTTTCTATTTAGTAATCTAGTATAGCATGCCTAGACCAATTTGATTTAAATATTTTTTTGTAATATTTATTTGTCACTTGATT
>Ga0307515_10018211_pt1 | contig 12739 bp, 14 predicted proteins | sample 17_EM_MG_FD_194513 | JGI IMG/M metagenome (GOLD analysis project Ga0307515, IMG submission 194513) | Populus trichocarpa ectomycorrhiza microbial communities from riparian zone in the Pacific Northwest, United States - 17_EM | ecosystem: Host-associated > Plants > Roots > Unclassified | place... | reverse complement strand
ACCTAACCATAATTGAGCAGCAAGGTCCTTCGTAGATTTTTAGACTAGGAAAGAAAGTTGGCTATGTAATCGAAGGAGAGCGTGACATAAATAGTACTAAGACTCTACTATAGCACTCGTTTCTAGCAAATTCAGCCGCTAGAAGCCCTTGAATTTCTAGGCTACTATAATGAAAACAATTATAAGCCCCTAGTAAGGGGCACAACACCTTTTAAGAGCGTATCCCCTGTATTTACAAGGGCTTACTCGCTGATTAGCCCTATAAGATTTGGGCTTTCAGCATCCAAGCGCTAGTAATTAACCAATGTGAGTTTGTGCGAAATGGACCCCAACACACATCTCACTGCGAGTAAGATCCTATTTTTGTATAAATGGTAATATCCCCTTCCTTCCGAAGTCTGTGAGGGAGGCCTCGAATGGGGAATCCGGGAATCCAAATCACTCACACTACCATAGGAGCCAACATTCCAATCGTTTCTGGTCTCATGGCATTGATCAAAATTTTCCTCTGCGTAGGCCAGTTGATTTCAAAGTCCACACCCCTTCCCTCGATCACCCAAAGCACCCTGGACCACCGTCATTCTTGGCCAGCTCCGACGTAATCGGCCCTGTATTCCGCATGGCCCAACTGAAGAATGTCTTGATATCGATTCTTTGAGAGTTGAGACAAATGTTCCGAAATGTAGCTAATATTTTGGACGATTTACCACCGAAACCCTAAGTCACTGGTAATGACTCACATTCTATATCACTATTGGCAGTACAGTACAATATCACGAAAGCAAACATCCACGTCACTCGACTGTTCTTCCGAACGACGGTTTTGAAGCCATGTTCAACTGTATTCTACGACTCTTCAGGTTTAACGAGAACGCAAAAAATATGATTCTGTCCCAAGAACAGATAGCGAAAATGTAGTGATGGGAGGCCAGGGACATGATTATATGACTGCCACAGAATTATTAGGGGTCTTGATTGATTGCAGTGGAGAATCGCTTGAAGCAATCGTTTGAAGCGGATGGTGCTTCTGTGGTATGTTTATCTCGTCCCATGACCTCAACAATTCTTAGAGACTTCCAGTAGCGCTTTCATTGCCCTAGGTTCTTTCTAACTATCCCGTATCAAATTCAATATCCGACCCATTGCTCGACACTGCTTGGTCGTGACGACGAACGAATCACTCGGTCAGACATCGCACAGCGGGCCGGGCATTACCTGCAGGACTTCATCGAAGTACTTTCTTTACTGGATTACTTATACCAAAATGTAAAGACTCTGTAGTTAATGGAGTTTGAGAGAGGAGCTTTGATTTTGACATCTCCTGCAGATCAGCTGGTTCGCTTATTGGAAGCCGAGGATAAGGATAGGACGGGATAATGAGAACGCTGCGTACTTCTTGGTTTTCGGTGTGGAGGAAAGGCTATGCATACATGTAATTTAATGAACCACAGATTCAATTATCCCAGCCCATGAACAATCCTTCCAGTGACATCTGAGGCATTGAATTGATCCCGTTTAATGTCTGCGTGATATTTGGGCGGACTCTACAGCACCACCCGCTTCCACCCCTCCCCCGAAAAAGCTGCCCAACACACTTCCAAAGTACGCTTGTTTGAGGGAATGAAGCTTACTTTAAACCGGTTGAATAATAAATTGAAGGCTCCTCAATTCTCCTTTCTCAATCCACCAGATCTCTTGCATTATATATTAGGTTTGTTAGTTTTAGCTGCAAGTTGCTGCTGCATAATTTGACTCAGTCACGTGTCTCGTTCCAGGCCGCACTGGCTGTTGTTAGGAGAAATTGCCCGCGAATCGGAGGACTTTCCAGTGAGCCACACGCTATGAAACCGCATCACAACTCTGTTCCACCCAGTTTTATCCCATCCCATCCCATCCCATCTTTTCTGCATCTTCATTTCCGCTGTCGATCCATTAGAGTTTTCTCATTCCTTCACGCCGTCACTATGATAAGCAGCTCTGCAAGCGTCTCCTGGGGTACGCAGGCTGCCTGGCAGGGAGGAACGCTGTCGTCGGCCGCCCGTCAAGGCTGCAAATTCGACCCCATGAAGCCGGAAACGTCGAGGCGCCCGAATTCATAATGCTCAGCGGCCGCAGCAAGTAGGCTGGGTAAGATTACCTCCAGAGCCCAAAGTGGTCGATCAGTACTGTAATATGGATAAAAAGTCGACGACGCTCCCTTTCTCACCAGCAGGCTTCACCATCGCAGCTTCCCTTCATTCAGGTCACCCTCATTCGCCCCCCTACCACCGCCCTCGGCACGGCTCATTCCGCAGGGCAAGATATTATATCCCAGCCGATTCATCACCATCACAACAAAATGGCGAGCATGGTCCTCCTTGCTCAGACGGCCTTGTCCATCTTCACAGCGGTTCATGCGGCTCGAGCTGAGCTTCCGGGCGTCGCTTCATTCGTCGTGCCCTCCGCTTTTCCGACTTCAGTCTTCCCGAGCTACTATGTCAAGCCTGCGCCAACAACAGAGCCTCAACCTGCTCTACATGACGATGTCTTGGACATCACCTATCCACTCAATCTTACCGACCCGAAGACAGTTCCTACTGCGGACCTTGATCCAGTCTTTTACCCACCGGGTCTGGGCCTCAACAATGCCACCTCTGAGTCCTTGGTCCAGCTTGCTTTGGCTGAGATCAAAAGCATCATCCACGACGTCGGGGGTCTCTCTGGAAATTGCTCCAAATGCATTGCTGCACTCAGCGTTGGGAAATTCCTGGCTCAATCTGCACCTGAATACGTTCCCGATGCACTGATCTCTCTTTGCCAATCTACAGCATTTGCATCGAACGCATCATGCAAGAATACATATACAGCTGGGAGCTATGGAGCAATTTGGACTCAAGTGCTCGCACTCGCAGATGTCACGGGACTTGACGGGCAATACATCTGCAGCACTCTTAGTACCTCGTTCTGCGCTGTTCCGTCTACCAGCCCGTTGAATACAACAGGCTTGTTTCCAAAACCAAAGCCCAAGAAGCACTCAATCCCAAAACCGAGTGGAAAGCGAGTCAAGGTTCTCCATCTGTCTGATTTACACCTCGATCCCAGGTACTTGGTTGCGTCCGAAGCCAACTGTACTTCCGGTCTCTGCTGCAGATACTCCACTTCGGCGCCCACCTCTCAAGCGGTGTTTCCAGCGCCACTTTACGGTGCATACAGGTAATTTTCATCCACCCGATTAGCGACTAGGCTAATTCCCGTAGATGTGATACTCCGTACACTCTGGGTCTAGCAGCTCTCCAATCAATCGGAGCCTTGACTGGCACTGGCTCAGCACATTCCGCCCCAGCCTGGACAATTTACACTGGAGATCTTGTATCTCACGATCCTCAGAACCAACTCTCACGTGCGTACGTCGAGTACACCGAGACCAGCATCTTTGACATGTTCAAAAGCTACATCAAAGGACCGGTCTTTGCAGTTCTTGGTAATCATGATTCTAGTCCGGAAGCCATCAACGGGCCACACAGCATGCCCGGCCCGCTTGGAAAACAATTCAGTTATAATTTCGATCACGTATCTGCACTTTGGAAGAACAATGGATGGATCGACGAAGCAACAGCAAACCAGTCGGCACTCCATTACGCCGCATACTCCGTCAAAAATCAGTACGGTCTGAGGATCATCACTCTCAACACTGACTTCTGGTTCAAAACAAACTACCTCAATCTCATTAATACTACCGATCCAGACGTTTCGGGAACGTTCAAGTTCATGATCGACGAGCTTCAGGCTGCTGAGGATGCCGGCGAGCGAGTTTGGATCCTCGGTCACGTTTTGAGCGGTTGGGATGGATCAAACCCGCTCGCGAATCCCACAAATCTGTTCTACCAAATTATTGATCGCTACTCCCCGCACGTCATCGCGAATACGCTCTGGGGCCATACTCATGAAGACCAAGTCATGATCTACTACGCCAACAACGGCACCGTGCGCAACTCTAGTACTGCCCTCACATCGGGTTGGATCGGGCCCTCGGTCACGCCTCTGACGAATCTCAATTCCGGGTTCAGGATGTACGAAGTTGACACTGGAAATTTTGAGATATATGAAGCGTACACTTTCTACTCGGACGTCAACTCATACTCGGCTCTGAATTCCACCGGCCCAACGTACAGATATGAATACTCCACCCGAGAAGCATATGGAAAGGCGGTGGGGTGGCCAGCAGATGCCCCGCTCAATGCTACATTTTGGCACGAACTAACTGAGGCGATGGAGAAGAACAAGACCCTTGTGACGACTTTCAACACATACCAAGGCAAGATGAGCGTCAGGAGTCCTAACTGCACTAGTGACGCCTGTGCTGCTGCGAAGATCTGTTATATGAGATCTGGGAGCACGGCGTTGGGGAAGCAGTGCCCTCAGGGATTTGCTTCAGTTCAGAGCCCATATACTGGGAAAAACTTCTAGGTGACGGGCTGTCAGCTATACCATGGCAACAATTGTAATCGAAGTTTTCACAACCACTTATGCACTCTCCGCGAGTGACTTCCTATCCATCCTATCAATCCCCCCTCCTTGTTCAAACTCCCACTCTCCTCTAATACACCATCTATCCTGCAAGTGGTAAACGAGTATTTATATACATCCCCGCCGTATCACTAGAAGCGGTTGGGTCCCTTCACGGGGATGGAATATTGAATATGCATATCAAGATTTCTCGAGACAAGCTCCACAGACAAAGTCCCCATGTATGCATTTCCAATAGGCGAACTCTCCACCCGCTGTGTCAAATGGGGATTAATGCACAAACAAGAAAAGGCCCAAACAGGAAGGAGCTGGCCAAAGTTCCAACCCCGGCACCCTCAAGCAAGCACCGAACTCTCGGGGTTCTTACCCCGAAATCTCACATCCAACTCCATCCCTTCCCCGACATCCCTCCTTCACATCTTTTCGTCTCGCAACACAGCAGCAATGCCTGATCCACAACTACTCTCAGCTATAGGTTTCCGGGTCAATATCGAAGATAACCCCGAATCATTGACCCCGACTTCAAGCACTATAGCAGCACCAATTCGCAAAGGCTGCAACGGCCTCACGCCCGCCTGCGAGCCCTGCCGCAAGGCTAAGGTGCGATGTGATACTGACCCCCCCGGGTCGTTGTGTGGGAGATGCAGGAAAAGGAAGACCCCGGAGAAATGTATCTTTCTAGATGCGCCAATGACCAGGCGGTTTCGCGAATCCTCAAACGATGCAGCAGGTTCCTTGTCGACACCAAAGTCGCCTTCTCGAACAGTGCAGGGGCCGACGGGACAGGATTCGTTAAGTTCTATTATTAGTCCGGGTTCTGAGGTCAGCCCTGGGCTGAGCAGGAAGGTAGCCGGCCCGTTGTGGTTCCTCGTGTCAACGAGTTTTTCCGCTACGATTCATGACCATGAAGCCGATGCTTCTGACAATGAATTCGGGGAGATGGATGCTGTTCCTAATATAGACCTAGTCCAGATTGCGATGGGACGTAATATTCTAAAGGTTCTCCCCGGACATGATGACTGCCAGAGCTTACTCAAACGCTACCTCGATGGTCCAGGCGAAGTTGGCTTCCTGAAGGCAAGTATACAGAAGGTTCTTGACGCGCTATTTGCTGCCTCTCCGTACCGCCAGTACCTGAAAGAACCGAGAGAGGATCAATATTTGGAGAATTTGTCTGAAGACATATGCAGGCGTAGTGTCGAGGGGCTGGTCCTGCCCGATGATGCCGTGGGCTGGATGGCAGCTTTCTCTGGACCGAACACCAGATGGGAATCCATGGGCATCCTCCTCACTGCCATTGCCCATGGAGTCTGAGCAGTGCCCGACAGGGAATATTGGTTCCTTGGACTTTCGAGGGGCTATCCGGAGAAGAAAAGGGCTGTTTTGGCTATCAAGGAAGCGACCGAAGGGTGCCTAGAACTTTGCAAGCATTCTCTCAATACTTTGGTGTGCAATTTATTGTACAAGAACTTCTTACTAGAGAAAGTGCTGCATGGAAACTCGAGTAAGTGGTTCCTGAACTTATATAATCAATGCAGTAGCTGATGTGCCACAGGTTTATCAGTCTGGAGATTGCATCACGATCTCGTTGCTGTCGCATCTGCCATTGGCTTGCATTGCTACAACCCCAATAATCCGCGAAGGGAACCAGGTGCACTTACTGAGTGCTGGCACTTGACTAGTCCCAAAGATCCTCGCGTCCCCGAAGTTACTCTCCGGACCGAAATGAGAAAGAGGCTGAGTGCGAGCTGTTTCTGGAGCGGCAAGGAGCTTGCGATGTTCACGGGTAGGCCGCCAGCCTGGAGTCATCGATATCATTCTTGCCCTTTGCCGCTTGATCTGAGCGATGAGGCGTTGATGGAAGGGGGGGAGAGACTGAGATGTGAGATCAGGGAGCTTGATGAGAATGGATGGAATAGGAAGGGGGGGTGTGCACGACGCTACGATCTGTCGGACTATGGTCCTCACAGCAATCGTTATTGATGAGATCATGGAAGTGTTTATTGGAAACGCCAACCAGTGGACGATGGAACGTGTCAGGTATGTTCTCATTATGCAATAACTATCGTTTGCTCATCTTCTTTCCAGAACCTTGAAACTCAAAGCAGAAGAAACGTACTCCCATATTCCTCAAATCACGCAAATCACGAAGAAGAGTCTGAAGCTTTGCAACGACGATGTTAAGATGTGGAAACTGACGTTTATGCGACTCGACTACCTTCGAATGAACTTTCTTATCGAGAGGCTCTCTGTTGAGAGGGGTGGCGAAAGCAGGCAAAAGCTGGTTGATGTTGCTCGAGAGATCCTGGACATGACTGTATTCTTATGGCTTGAGCGAGACCGTTCAGGACATCGCCACTACGATTATGACTACATTGTAAGTTGAAAATTATTTAGCTCCATGCGTTTGCAGAAGCACTTGAGAAGGGATTTGTAGCTGATAAATGGGGATAGATTATGTGCTACGACATGCCATCCACTGGGATCCTCTGCACGGAACTTCTCAAACAAACGAAGCAGCCAAACGAGGTGGACGTCCGGATGCCAGTCTCGGAAGTGGTGCAGAACTTGAGCCTCATGATTGGATTTGTGGACTGGACACGACCAATAGCTGGCAACTACAAGCTCTGCCGTCGGATGTCCCAAGTTATCAAGCAAGTCCTCGACCAAATCTTCACTCCGAGTGGTGAGAAGAGGAGCTCACTAGACAGCGAGGTTCCTCTGACTAAGACACATTGACAGATTTTCTTTCATTTAATGACTTGAACGACTTTGAATGGTTGAGCAGCATTGATTGGGGCCGAGGCCCATACATTGACATGATCGGCCTGAATTGAGGAAAGCGATGCGAGGTCGTCGCCGACTCAGGACAACAATTGGGCTAACACCTAGATAAAGCGGCACGAATTCTGCTCCCAACTTGTATGCCTCACGAAAATGATATCAACAAGAAGGGGAATGACGCTAAGGAACCCCGCCCGGTTTCCGGAAGAGGGCATGAAGACATAAACCCGTCTCGCATATTTTCTGGGATTCCTTCCTTCAACACCATCCACCTTCGTGACAAAGAAACCTGCATCAGCAACAAGACAGAACAGAACAAGATGTCTGACTCCAACAGCATTAAGGTGCAGGAACTCCCTGAGAATGAAGTCCCTGGGTATGTCCATAACCTGTCATGTTGTCCTTTATGCTCTATGTTACGCTTGAAGACGATCCCCTGACAATTGATATTGTAGCAACGAGAAGCCCGTCAGCTACGCATGCACTCTGCTCTTCCTCGCGTTCACAATTACGGCCTTGATTGTGGCCGTCGGCTTGACCGTTTTCCTTGTCGTCTTGATGGCCAAGCACTCCTCCGAGTCCTCCCTCGTAACTAATTTCATTGGACAAAATGCTACAACCCACCGTGGTCGCCCGTCCGAGATCACCTTCCCCCGTCTTCACCGCAACCCGACTGAGGCCGTCGCTCCCCAATCAGACACGGTCTTGTCTCTCTCGGATACAGCTCTCATTGACACGATCTTGAACGACCTCAATTCCACTGTCGCTCGTATTCACTCCGCCTCTAAGGACTTGAACGCTACCTCCTCGCTCTCCCCTCGCAATTTCCCACCCACCGTTGCCGACTGCACTCCAAACGGCCGAGTCTGCCGTCTCAGTGTCCTCACTTGGGATAGCCCCGGCCACAATACCGCTGTCCTCGGCATCTTCGACTACTACTGCAACTTAATCGGCTACTACGATCATGCTCCTTACGGCCGAATCGTCGACTTCTACTCTCAGCTCCCATACACGGTCGTCACTCGGGTCAATGGTGTGAACGATGTCGTTTTCAAATACGGTGGAGTTCAGTTTGGTACTGGTTTTTCTCAGGCAATTTGTTGGGAGGAGCCTGCTCCGCAGTTCGGTAAGTCCAATCTCTCCTGCAACAACGCCCAACTGCTCTCGGGACAATCAGCTGACTCCATTAACAGGTTTCCCGGCCTACTGTGTGGTCCCTTTCTGGTGCCCCCCCAAGTAATGGTAGGTTGACGGCATTGTGGACTCTGCTTCGGATAGTGAGATGCGGATCGAGTTCCTTTGCAGCATGCGGGTGGAGATTCATACATGGTAGATTTCCGATAGGTGGCAGATTGAGCTTGGCTCTCTAATGCTTTAGCGTTGATTTCGTTCGGGGTAGACAAATGGCATAAATTGCAGCAGCATACAACCGTCCTTCGCATAATTGTGACAATAGTGTCCCTTCTTGACTGAAAGTCTGAATGGTTCGTGATCCGATGTTCTAGTGGAAGCAGGTATATCGCAGAATCCTCAATCGTGCATGGTCTACAGCTCGAGGGACGTTCAAACTGCCCCGATGTCACATTGTTTCCAGGTTGCAGCATTCCAAGCAGCTCCAGCGGCTCGATCTTCAATATTTCAAGGCAAATTTAGGAGGTTGCCGAGTTCAAAATTTGCAGTCTTCTAGGATAGTGTGGCACGTCGTGAAAGATATTGACGGCTTCATGTATTACTGTAATGCTGAAAAGGGTATCTATCACAAACACAACCTCATTTATCTCCTTCCCCGGCGCGCGACGCAAACTGCTTCGTTTTCTGCCCGTATGCCCTCTCTCCGACCCATCACATCATCGATCCCCTACAGCTGCCTTCTCCATCAGTCCATCCAAGACTTCATGTCCTTCACATGCAGCCATGCTTACCCTAACCACCCAAGGTCCCCTTGACACACTTCTCGCAGACGCGGTGCCCGCACTTCTTGCATTCCTTATGCAACCTATGATTTTCGGTCTCGCACTATCTTCTGTCAGGCCCCATCCCTTTCTCACCCCTTCGCTTCCTCACCCCTCCCCCATCACCCCCCCACCTCATAACGAGAGCAGCGAAGCCGAAAAGAAAAATGGAAAAGGACACATACCTCCACACCGTTTACTAAACCACAACAGTACCACTGCGTCCACGGCATCTCGCCCTTCTTCACGTGATTGAGGACGAATTTGCAATACTTCATCGCTGAATCCTTTGCTTCCACAAACGACGTCGGCATTGCTCCCTTAGCCTGCTGCAGAAGTGAACCGGTGGGCTTTGGGGGACCCCTTGGGTCGGCCGTGGGAACGGGTTTCCGTGGCATGTGGTCGGGTGCTGAGGTTGAGGGCTGCGTTGGAGAGCGTGGGGGGAAAGGTGAAGAGGTTGAGGCTTGCGTGGCGGTTCGCGGAGGAAGCAGTGGTTTGATTGCAGCAGCGCTTTGCTCGGCTTCAACGTGTTCGTCTTCGACGGTTGGTCGAGGAGGGTGTTGTGCCAGGGCCGGGGTTGCGGTCTCGGTATAGTCTGGTGGTGGAGACGATGGGGTTGGTTTTGATTCGTCGGCCATCTTTACTGTCTCCTTGATTCAGCTTTGTGAAGATGCGCAAGGTGGGCTGGGCGTGAATGAGAGTTGATATGTTTCGCGGTAGAGAGATCGCCTCGTGGTGTTGACTGATTGAATGGAGAGCTTGGGTCTAGAGTGAATGAGTCTGGGAATTCGTCGCGTGATGTGTCATTATTATGCCTCGTTTGCTTTTATAAAGTTTTTATTGCGGGGCGGAGCAATCATTGTGGCGTGGTGGCAAAGGGAGTGACGAATCAGGGGCTGTGCATTAGCGAGGTACCCCCTTTTCCCCTTGTTGACAGCCAGAATCTAAAGATCACGGTTATATCTTCATCGTGTAATAGATTTAATGTCTATCTTGCTTCATAAGACTGTCGGTGGCTGGATGCTAGTGAGTGGTTTAGTAGCAGGCGCAAGGATAAGGTTCGGCTTCATACAACCGAAACGGCAGTGGAGTTTGTTCTAGCGGCAGATATTATATCCCCTAACATTGCATTTGAGCCCCGCCATAAAAATACCTTTCGTGTAGAATCATGTTGCCTTTTGTCTGCTTCATCCCCTCGAACGAGAATATTATAAGTTGTTGAGTATAAACTGCTCGGCTTCAAACGCGGCTCACTTAAGCAGCTGCAATAGGACTCGTCCACAATGCCAGTTACTCGCTATGGATTCTGTGGCGTAGACCCCAATCCTCTCGGGCAACCTCTCTGCTTTGCATTTTCTAAGAAAACAGCCAAGAACCGAATCCTGAAAGCAGCAATGGAAGAGCGACTCTCAACCTGGGACGATAAAATCCTAGAGAACCGAGGCGTTCCAACGAAGGAACTCATCAATTTATATCGACGGTATATTCAAGCCTTTTCCTTTACCTTTCTACACTCAGTGGCGGTCTTTTATTGATTACTTTATTTCCTGCTATAGTTGGGGAGAGCACAAAAACAGCTGGGGCATCATAGTAACAGGAAATATAACTATCTCCTACACGCACGTCGCTGCCTCCGGAGATCCCATCATTACTCCATCATCGCCACTCCACGGAACGCGTTTTGAAGGATTCAAAGCCCTCGCTTCAGCTGCAAAGGCAAACGGAAGTTTAATAATCGGACAAGTGAACCATCCCGGCCGACAGGTGAGAGCGAAGTATAGTAGGGAGGCAATTTCTTCCTCCGCTGTACCATTAGGTACGTCTCTTTCCATTAACGCATCAAACTAAAAGGATGTTTGCGGATTAATGGAATCATAGGCCCCCTATTCGGGAACTGGACATTCGGCACTCCTCATGCTGCAACGCAAGAAGAAATAAAAAGCATATTGGAAGGTTTTGCCCACGCAGCAGACTATCTGGAGAAATCTGGGTTCGACGGTATCAATCTACACGCTGCACACGGCTACCTGCTCGCACAATTCCTCTCACCAAGGACCAATAAACGAACTGATGCTTACGGTGGCTCATTGGTAAACCGCATGCGTTTGATCCTGGAAATCTGCCAGGAGATTCGCCGCCGCGTGCAACCGGACTTCATTCTGAGCATCAAGTTAAACTCTACAGATTTTCAAGAAGACGGCTTCAAGCCGGCCGAAGCCCGGGAGCTCGTACGACTTCTACAAGATGAAATAGGGTTAGATTTCGTGGAGCTAAGTGGAGGAACGTATGAGCATCTTGGTTTGCAATGGACGAAAGATAGCACGAGGGAAAGGGAGGCGTTTTTCCTTGAGTTTGCGGAGATGATCGTTCCTGTGCTTGGGAGGGAAGAGGAGAGAAAGACGAAGGTATTTATTACCGGGGGGTTAAGGAGTGTGGGTGCGATGGTTAAGGCGCTGAGAGTTGTGGATGGTGTTGGGTTGGGGAGACCGGCGACTCAGGAACCTGGTCTTGCAAGGGATATTCTCCAGTGGAAGGTAAGCGGGGCTGTGAAGCCGAAAGAGCCGTTTGATAATAGAAGTGGGCTAGGGATGTTGGCAGCGGGGATGCAGATTAGGATGCTATCAGAGGGGAAAGAGCCATTTGATTTGAGTGATAGAGAGGATGTTGAGGTGCTTTGGGAGGCTATAAATGGTTTGAAAGAGAGAAGCGAGGAGGAAGAAGAGAAGGAGGTGGTGGGATTCCCGGAATGGAAGGGAAGGCCCAAGGCTTTGGAGACTGTGGAGTCTTAATGTTGGACGCGATTAAGGAACAGTACAAGGGGCAAGTTTACAAACGAAGTACTAGACAAGAACTTGCCACTTGGCCCGCTTTTGACTTCGCCCTCACTAAGACAGGAATCGCGTTGAACTTGACCCAACAAAATTTGCAGCGCAGAGTTTATAATGACTTGACCAGGAGACGAATTGTATGTTACAAAACGCAGCTCACAACTCAATTAACTCCATTCCACTAGATTCCTCAAGATTTTTTTTATTTCAGCTTGCCGTGCAGCCCGCCTGCTGGTGAAAGTTTCCCAACCTAGAGCAGCCAACGTCGAAAACCCACGAACCGGATCAAACTCCGCGCCCCTCCCCAAATATCCCAGGAAGACAGGTATCGCAATAACGCGTCAAAACATCATCCGACACATTGCGGTTTTGTCTCCACGGAAAGCTGCATTGAGGTAGGAGGCCCTAGTGAAGGATTCAGTTAGGGAGACATATGGTGAGAATGAGCAATGAGAAGAGGGCTCGGTGACCAACCCGATTGTTAGAGACCCAAGAGCTATAGCATGAAATGCAGGTAGTGAAGTCATATGTAGGGCGGCCATATCTTTCTCTGTTGTGGACGGAATGAGCAGAAACAGTGTGCGAAAAAATTAATCAGATTAATTGATTAATTCATGAATATTCATGAATAGCGTGAATAGAATTTGATTAACGTGATACTTATGTAAT
>Ga0307515_10018210_pt1 | contig 12739 bp, 3 predicted proteins | sample 17_EM_MG_FD_194513 | JGI IMG/M metagenome (GOLD analysis project Ga0307515, IMG submission 194513) | Populus trichocarpa ectomycorrhiza microbial communities from riparian zone in the Pacific Northwest, United States - 17_EM | ecosystem: Host-associated > Plants > Roots > Unclassified | place... | reverse complement strand
GCTGCTAAGAAGGAAAGGCTTCTTAAGAGAGCACAAGCTGAAGCTGAGGGGAAGACTGTGGAAACAAAGAAGCCTATTGTTATTAAATATGGTCTTAACCATGTTACTTACCTCATTGAGCAGGTACAGATGTTGATTTCTAGGGCTTTCTTGATTAACTATGTAAATATTTAGGTAATGGATGATTTGGTGATTTGTTTAGCTAGTTTGATTGACCTATATGGGAGTTGTGTTATAATCATGATTGTGTAGGAGAAGATGGCTTTCAATTTGGTTTTCTACCTTTTCTTCTCTCACTCTCTTTCCTCTCATTTCTTCAGTTACTTGGCTGATTTTGCTGCACATTGATTTTTTATCTCCCTCGTTTATTTTTTGGGTGCCTTCCTTTCAACATTTTTTTTTGTTTGTTTCATGTTGTCATCTGACTTGGATGGTGAACATGCATGGCAGATTGATGTGTTTTTGTATAGGTTATCTTATCTTTTTCCTAAGACTCTACTTGATTCATATAGAACAAGGCCCAGCTGGTGGTTATCGCACATGATGTTGATCCAATTGAGCTTGTTGTTTGGTTGCCTGCACTGTGCCGGAAAATGGAGGTTCCTTATGCAATCGTGAAGGGCAAGTCACGTCTTGGAGCGGTGATTTCTCTACACCTTTTCTATGCATTAAAAGAACCATTGATTTTTTTGGAAATTGGATCCTCCGGTACTATCTTTATGACTTGTATGTTTAAAAAACAGATTGTCCACAAGAAAACAGCATCAGTTTTGTGCCTTACATCAGTGAAGAATGAGGATAAATTGGAATTTAGCAAGGTTTTGGAGGCAGTCAAGGTAATATTACTACCATGTTTTTGCACTTTATATGTGATATCTCTAAAGTGCATCCCAAAGGAGAAAAAAGGTGTTTCAATTTCATATTTGTAATCCTCCTAGAAGATTAGCTTTATGTCACAAGGAGAGGCAACTGGTCCTTGATTTGCTTATCCCACAGTGAACTTGTTTGTTCTAACAGCATTGCTTTTGATGCTTGTGTGGTTTATTGATTGAGGTGGTTTCTTTCTTTGATTTGATATTCTATAATTTGTTGGCCACTCTTTTGAACTTCATTCTTCTTTGCATATTTCACTTTCGTTCCCTTTAACTGCAGGCTAACTTCAATGATAAGTTTGATGAGCACCGAAAGAAATGGGGCGGTGGCATCATGGGTTCCAAATCTCTGGCTAAGACCAAAGCTAAGGAGAGAGTCATAGCCAAGGAGGCTGCCCAAAGAATGTCTTGAGCTTCTTCTAGCAAGCTATTGGAGATAAGTTTTAGTCAGAAAGGAACTTCCGTGGATGATTTTAGCTCTTCTTTTTCCCCTGCAATTGCTCTGTTTGTTGTTGTGAACAAGTTTTGTATTGATTGGGTAGTTAAAATATTATCATGAGTAACATTTATAGTTTTTATGGAAAGAATGTTTTCTAAGTAGTTTTTTCCCAGTAATTTCAAATTAAAAATACCTTTTCAAACACAAAACGTTCACCTTTTTCATCTACCCTCTCACTCAATGCATGGATCCCCGGTTTAGATCACGTTAAGCCACGCTGATGACTTCTTTTTGCGAAGGCCCATGTGTGAGGGAAACAGTTAAATCATAATGTCAGCCACATTTTCATAGGCTAAGTTTTTCGGGTGGCTTTTTTCCAGAAATATTGTCAAGGAAACAGGAACTGTCAACAAGAATTAGCAAAATCACCATCTTAAAGTTCAACAAAAAAGAGATATTAGAATAGAACTATATGAATTTTTATTATTGTTAATTATATATGTTTTATTTAAAAGTAGATGAAATAGTTTTATTCCGTGAGAATTATATGAAAATTGGCATGAAAATATCTTTATTACTTAAAAAGTAATATGATGTTGTCAATAATAATCATTTGTTCCTAATGTTTTCTATGTCATGCATGTTAATATTGCTTGTTGTCTTTATCATATCATGCATGCATTATGATTTATCATAAAAAAAGTTATGGATTCTACTTTCACATTAACAAATAGAAATATTTTTTTTGTAATAAGAAGAAATGATTTCTGAATTAAAAGCAAAACAATCAAGATTGTTAATTCAATTTAATTACACATGTATTTTAAATAGTAGAATTGAATTTAATTATGTGATTTAGTATTTTATTTCAAACATAAAAATTATAATAGATTATTAATTAAATTTAAATTATATATGAAATTAAATTTAATTTTATATATAATTTGGTTCCAAACAAGCAAGCAATTATGATTTGGAAGTCTATTAGTTGAGAACAAGAAGAAGAAAAACAAGAACCAAATTATTTAATTTTTTTAGGTTGAAAGTGAGGCACATTGTATATATGAGAGTCCTCACGGATGCAGATTTATGTGTGACCAAGTGATTTCATAATACAAATCTCCCAACAATAGAGTGCACAAGTATTTTTAGAGCTAATAATTTTCATTGACTAAAAGGAGTAAAAAGACAACTAGATCTTTTTGTTCCTATTATGCTGCAAGTCAAGTTAAATTTCTTCTAACATAAAAAATTATATTCAAGAGATGATAACCTAAATCAACTCGTGTTAACTTGTCTAGCACATGACCTAAGATATAAAATTAAAATATCCTCGTAGAAAGGAAAGCAAAAAAAAAATCACAATATTCAAAGCCTAATAACTTAATTTCAAAAGATAAAATTAAAAAAAAAATCAATTTCAAAAAAGAAACTTGAAGAAAAAAACTCGAGTCAACCCGAGTTCACTCTACTAACCCGCCACTTGCAATATGAGATCGGAATAAAAAAAAATTAAAAATGAACTAGAAAAAAGGATAAAGGAAAAAAGAAACTAAAAAGGATTGCGAAGCTCAATTCTCATGTCAACACAATGCTGAAAAACATTAATCTAAAAACATTGACAAAATAAATTATTTGAGTCAACCCTAGTTAACTTGCAAAAATCACAACCCGAGTAATGAGACTGTAATAATCTCATAGAAATAACATAAAAAAAATAAAAAACTCAATTCCCAACCAACAAAATATTCAATGATGAAATTAAAAAAAATAATAATTAAGAAAGATCCCAAGAAGAAACGACCCAAGTCAACCTAGCTCAACCTTCCGAGCCCGCGACCTAGGTCTTTAAATTAGGATTTTTCTATAAAAAGCAAGTTGAAAAAAAATGAAGCTCAATTTCCAATTAGTCAAATGATAAAGGATGAAATTTAAAAAAATAATTCAATCAAAAAATCACCTAAAGAAAATAAAATATGAAGCTTAATTCCAAATCAACCCAATGTCAGAGATATAAATCGTGAAAGAAAATATTAAATTAGAAAAAATAAACTAAAAAAGATAACTCGAGTCAATTCGGGTACACCTGCCAGACTCAAGAAGTATAAGATAAACTTGTAGAAAACAAACTGAAAAGGATTATGAAGCCCAATTTCCAAATCAACATAATGTCAACTGGTGAAATTGAAAAACAATTAATCTAAAAAAATTGACAAAAGAAATGACTCGAGTTAACCTTAATTATCTTGCAAAACTCGTGATCCGAGTCATGTGATCGTGATAACTCTATAAGAATAAAAACATAAAAATAAATTCCAAACCAACCAAATATTCAAGTATGAAATTGAAAAAAGAAACAAAAATGACCCAAACAGAAAAGATTGAAGTCAACATGGGTCAACCTTCCAAACCTGCAACCTAGGTCATGAAATCAAGATTTTCCCATAAAAAGCATAGAAAAGACACAAATGAAAAAAAATGAGGATCAAAAAGTAAGGAAAAAAAACATTGTACAAAACCCGAGTAGAAGAGTAAGATAAGAGGAAAAAAAAAAGAGTGGGACGTTGGCAACACACTACCACTAATCAGTGACTATGCGCCACATCAACAAGTAGCCCCTCTCCAAGAGGCTTCGAAGGACATGGCGGAATGCCACCTTTGGTGATCAAAGAAGGCCACATGCACCTCCAAAGCACGACAAACCTGTTCACACATTGGCATGTGCAACACATGCCCCAATCATTCCTTATTTCCTGTTGATTTTCATCCCTGCTTTTGTTTCAACTTCAATTATGGTCTCTCAATCGCTAATTGATTAAGATGCGTGAAATTGAATTTTATTTTACAAATTGAGCATCCACCACTCACCAAGTTTTTCTTCCACACCGTAAAATCCCCATATATAGGCAACCAAAACAAACTATTAAGTCCAATCTCATATAAACTCAATTCTAGAGGATCAAATTGAAAACCAAATAAATCAAGTGATAAAAATAGAAAACAAATGGGATGAACATGTATCCTTATTTGTTCAATTCAACCCCTTATGGTAGCTAAAAAAGGGATGTATATTTGTACTATCTTCAAATTTAGTCCTAAAATCTTTAATTGTTTTAAATCAATAAAATCTCATTAAATTTTGTCAAACCAAGTATCCACCGAGTTATGTATTTTTTTTTCGAACACCATGAGTTATAGTCTAGGTAGCCGAAACAAATCATCAAGCCTAATCCAAAATAAACACAACGTCAAAGGAACAAATAAAAAAAATAAATTGAGGGACCAACATGAAAAAAAATCCAAAGAACTAAAAAAATAAAGAAAGAAAATATTATGGAACACTATTACAATCTATAGTGTTTTCTCTTTACCTACATAGTGAATATCCCACACCCTTTAGTTTTTTCTTTTGTAATTGTACTTGAGATTTGTAATGGCTTCTAGCTAAGGAGGACATGTACACTCCTGGTTAGCAAGCTTTTACAAGAGTATTAAATTCTTGATAACACCTGATACTTGAGTTGTGGATCTCTCATGAGCGTTTGTTTCATGAATAACATTTTCCTATCAATCATTTTTCAAAATTTTCCATATTTGTTTAACTTTAAGAGAGTTAGTCAATAGAAAATGGTTTCAAGTCAAAGGAAAAGCTTAAGTCTTTCTAAAGAAAAGTGTTTTCCTTCTCTCAACTCTAGAAAACTCCTTTCGAATCTTTTATATATATAAAAAAGTAAAGTAAAATGAATGAATTGCCATTAAAATCAAAGTTTATTAAACTGGGGTTCAAAGGTTTCCTATTTTTATATTGATTTTTTAGTAATAATCAAGTTGACTGAGAGAAAATTTGGTATTTTGACAAACATAAAATATAATTTAAAAATAAAAAGTGGTTGACATATGCATTGGTCGCGCTAGCATGTGAGACCACATACGGTGTCTAAAGGCAACCTTTCTTGATGTAGTTAGAATTGTCTCAGTGGCCCTTCCCTTTCTAGGCGGCACGTACAGCATACCAATTTCTAATTTGATGTCGGTGACCTTTTTTTTTCCCTCTTCTTTTTCTCTCACCCCCTCAATTTACATACCTAGCCCTTCAGATTTTTAAACTAGCTTTTCAATTTGTTTGTTCTTTAAATTCAGTCTATATTTTTTTTATTACAATTTTTTTTTCAATTTCACACTCTTTCAACTTTCTCATATATCATACTCAATTTTCATTCTTTTGATAAACTTAAAAAAAAATAAGTGATTTTTCAACTTATTTTTTAAGGCATAACCAAATACTGAAAAATATTTCTCAACTTATTTTCTATAACATTGTCAAACATTAAAAAAAAAATCAACTTTTCAGAAATTCACTTCTAATGAAAACTATTTTCCAAATTAAAAATTACTTTTCAGCAAATAAATAGAATATAGTAATTACCAATTATTACTCCTTATACTCATTTTAAGAATATAGATAGAGACTAGTACGGAAAAAAAAATCAAAATCAAGTGATTTGACTTGAATATTCTTACCTTAGTTTTTTTTTTTAAAAAAAAAACTAATTTTCTTTCTCCTTTTTCTCTAACCTAATGCTTTCTCTCATTGGAGAAAACTACTAATAATTACTCTTATGAGTAACATGAAATTTCTTGCTACATTGAAAATGTTTTTATTAAAAATTTAATATGGATAAAACTCACATATAAAGAAGAGATTATTGGAAAATATCATATTGATTGAGAATTCGATGATGACTTGTATATAAAAATTGACTCACAACCCAATAGTCTAGTTTTTTTACTCATATGAGTTGCATGCTTCAAAAATGAAAATCCATAACTTATTAAATCATAAAAAAAAAAAACATTACTCAAACTGCTAAACTACTCATCTTGGAATTGACATATACCAGGTCTAATGACTTGATCAACATTCAAGTTACTTTAGATGGTGTGATTTTTCTCCAACCTCATATATCTGAGAATTTTCTCCAAATGCCTTGTTTTCTGTCAAAATCGTGTAGGAAGCTTTGAGGAATAAAGTGCACGATGTAGATTAGTTTAAAATGCCATGGGAGTCCTTGTATATTCTTAAACTTAGATTTATCTCATTATTGACTAATAAATTGATCCTTCATGTTGTATAGCAATACAATAAAATAGATCAAGAGACCATTTGTCTATTGATTGCAACTATGATCAAAAGTATTTGGTAGTAGGTTCTAAATAGTTGTGGGATTCAAAAGCAAATTAGAGCTAGATCTATAAAGTTTGTTATGGTAAAAATATTAGTGTATATACTCTGTAGTCAATCAGTTGGTTATATTTGATATTGACGTTATTTATGTAAATATATTTAATTTATTAATAAAGACTTATTTATTTTTAATAATCATCAAATATTTTATTAATGAATATAATATTTGATTAATAAATGTAGATTAAAGATAAAGTTATTGGGACAAAAATGTTTTGCAAATAAAATTATAAAGTTGTTATAATTATGAGATTTTTATTGCATCAAAACATTGTTCCTAAATGTTCCTAGTCAATGCTCTATTAATACTGAATATTAATTAGAGTTGTTGTAGCTGATATATATTATGTTTTTTCTTTTATGAAATGAAGTTGTTCTTATAAATTGGTGTATGAGAGATATCTAGAACTAACATATTAGTGCTTATCAAATGACAAGTACTCTCATATCCCGATTTTTTGCCCTTTTTTTGTTTTTACTTTTTTGAAAAATCCAAAAAGAATAGCAAAAAAAAAAACAAAAAATCCAAAAAATATATATATTTTTGATATAATTGCGTCGTTTTTGACATTTTAAGTGTCTTTTTTTAAATAATTAAAAAATCATAAATTTACTTTCGACATGTTTGGTTTTAACGCGCTCATTTTAAAATCATTGATTAATTATTAAGTTGACATTGACGTTATTTTTTTTAAAAAAAATACCAAAATACAAAAAAATAAGAAAAACAAAAAAATTGGATAAGGGATCAAAAATATGAAGGAAGAAAAAAATAACGAACTAAAGTTTTTTTAGTTTATCTTACTGAATTTTTTTTTGTACACTAGATTATCCAGAAAATCAATTAGACACAAATTAATAAATTTGAATAAAGATGCCATGCACACACATGGTATCCTAGATTGCATTGTGTAATTCTTTTGTTTTTGACAGTTACAACACATGTATAAAATGTAATAAAGATGTCATGCATTCATTCATAGAATGCTTTTACACTTTCAAAAATATATTTGTTTGCTCGTCTTTTGATAATTTGACAGCCCATTAAATTTTGTAGATAGGTATGAATAATAATAATAATAATAATAATAATAAGTTGAGGGCTGGATTTGGAGAACCGATGATGACTTTCTCTTCATTATATATATTCAAAGATTAAAATAATATTATCGCCAATGTATGGCATAATATTATATAATATAACCCAATATAATTTAATTTTGGGTAATAGAAAATATTTTAATTTTACAACATTAGTGTATGAAATTTAAAATTTTATTAATATTTTATTATCTTAAATGAAAAAAAAAAATTCTCATTTGCCATTTTTATCCAAAAATAGACAATATAGGATTCGATTTCCATGCATAAGGAAGAAAGGTTAAATATCTCTATCAGGGTTGTATTTAAGCATTTTTAAATGCATTTTAATTTTATCAGCTTGGGATTTGATACCAAGTTGATGCTTTGCTTAATAATAGCTCGTCGAGCAGCTTTTTCTTTTCTTTTTCTTTCATTGGACATTCATTATAGCAACTTGCTTGGGTCCTGCTGAGGGAGGACCCAACTCTAATGGATCCAGCAAGACCTAACGTCATTGGGTCCTTGTGGAAGCTAGACCCAAAGCTACCCCTAGCAGGACCCAAAATAGCTTTGAGTCCGGCTGAGAGCAGGACCCATTTGAGTTGGGTGCTTCTGGAAGTAGACCCATCCATTTTAGGTCATGTTGCGACCAGGACCCTTCAGCGTTGGATTTTGCCCCCAACGGGACCCATCAACGTTGGGTCCTATTTGGAGCAGACCATCAGTGCTGATAGGACCCATTAACATTAGGTCTTGCTCCCAACAGGAACTAGGACTCAACAGCTTTGGGCCTGCCTCTCACCTCACTATGACTCAATGCCTAATTGGGCCTTGCTGTCATTGGACTCAATAGCTTTGAGCCTTGCCTACCACTGTGACCCAACGTTCAATTGGGCTCTTCTGCCACCAGGACCCAACATCTTTGGACTCTTTATTAACCAGGACCCAACAATTTGGGTCATGCCCAAAGCAGAACCCGACGCTTTGGGTCCTACTGATAGGCCAGGCCCAGCAGCGTTGGGTGAGTCTCTTTCATTCAAAATCTGAGCCTGCAATTGACCCGGAGTAAACTAGTCGACCTGTCAGATCAACTCAAAACTCGGGTGATCCAGCAAAAACCCGAAAGGAACTTTTTTTTTTCAAATGTGTTTTTTCTCCAACCCTAGACCCTTTTTTATATATATATTTTTTTTTCAGATGGTTTAAATACAAAATAAAGTGACATGACGGGTTAAAAAACTAAAAACTAAAAAAATAGACAAAACATCCTCTTTTTTTTTTAGGAGCTTCTTTTTAAAAAAATTATTATTTGACCCGTGATGGAGCGCAGGTTACATAGCTAGTCAAAGCACTAAACCACGAGATTAGAATAAAAAACAAATACTAGATTAGTTAATAGGTCAAAAAGAAATTAGCAAACAATTTAAATAAAATTCATATACAATATAAAAACACATATAAGTAACAGTTGTGAAAAATCAAAAGCGAGGTAAGGAGAAATATAGATGCCTAATTAACATCTAAAAATAAGATACAAAATTAAGATTTATCTTTACTTTACATTGAAAAATAAAGAGAAAAATATAAATTTTTTAAAAAAATTAGATAAAGATTAAATTGAAAAAAACCATAAAAAGATTAAAACCTTGAAAATTAGATAAAATAATAAATTAGAAAAAACCATAAAAAGATTATTTTTTCAAAGAGAACTTTCTCTTCAAATATAATTTTTAGTTTGATATATATATATATATATATATATATATATATATGTGGATATTCTATTTTTTTTTAGAAGAGATACAATTTGAAAGTAGAAGATTTTATCTCGTTAAATAATTTGTAGGATATTCCATTTGGACAAATTTTAAGATTTTAGGAATTGAGAAAATTTGATAATTGATCAAATTTTAAGAAGAAGGTAAGGCTTAATAAATAAAATAAAGACAAAGTAGAAGTAAAATAAACCAATTAGCATAATGAAGGGACGGAAATGTAAACTGAAAGAACAATTTAGGGTTTGGGCAAACCCTACTAAAGCAGCCGTTTTTGCTGCTCTTCTGCCCCTACCCATTTTCACCTCAAACACGTTCAGGTTTTCGATCTGCAAGTCTCCTCTTCTAGATGGTAACATATATCACTCATCTTTCATGCCCCTTTCGTTTTTCTCTTGCAAGGTTGTCTATCTTGTGCTCAAAAAGCTTAACTGATGATTTTCTGGTGTAAAATTATACCTTTTTTTTGCTAACGCCGATGCTTTTATTTTTGTTGGGATGGAGGGTGTATAATCTTACTTCTCTCTATGTGAATAAGATTTCAGTCTTAGTCTTTCTGGTGTTTTTTTTTTTTTTTGTACTGTGTGTGGTAAGGCATAAAACTTAGAGGAAAAAAAAGTATTAAAAGTACCCAAAAAACTTAAACTTTCTTGAGTGAAATTTTTTTGGAGATTCTGCTGGTTTGTTTTTATTGGGGTGTTAGTTAATAGCTGCGCTTCTTGTTGTATGAATTGAAGTTTCATTGCATTTTGTTATTTTTTACATCTCTGCTTTGAGGCTATGTGATATGGTTTGGAAATTGGTGGATGATGGAGGACTTTTTGAGGCTATAGTGTAGAAATGTTGCATTTATAAGCACCATACAGGGTATATATTAGTGGAAAAGACCAAAAAGATGGTATTTTTACCCATTGTTTTGATCAGCTCTGTTCTTGACATGCATATTTTGGAATAATGTTCTTTGTTTCTTTCCCTTTTTTTGATTCGTTGGCTTATTTTTATGTTTGCTACAGGCTCCCAAAAGAGGTGTGAAGGGCCCACTGGCAGCAAAGAAGAAACCTGTGCGTGATCTCCCTCTCTCCCTCGTTCTCTCTTATGTGGTTGTCGTCGTTTATTTCCATTTCGAATTTGTAGCCAGCAAGAGCCAACTATTGTTTCCTGCTACTATCCCCTTAATCTCATGCAATCATACACTTCTAAAAAGTCGAGAATACAAATGCTAAGAGATTATGATTTATACTCGATTCATAGAACTTGCATGTGATTATTATAATTCTGCTTCATTATTGACAGTTGGGGTTTATACTCTGCTCCTTTGCAACTAAAGGTTTAGTGCACCGATGTTGATTAATTACAGGAAAAGGTAGTGAACCCTTTGTTTGAAAAACGTCCAAAGCAGTTTGGAATTGGTGGTGCACTTCCACCAAAGAAGGATTTGACTAGATTTGTCAAGTGGCCACATGTTGTTCGTATTCAAAGGCAAAGAAGGATTCTGAAACAGCGTTTGAAGGTCCCTCCTGCTGTTAACCAGTTCACAAAAACACTTGACAAGAACCTCGGTAAATCTTCCATCCCCAATCTAGAAAAGTTAACAAACTTTGGTTCCCAGGATCATGGATGTTGGTGTTTAAATGTAACGTCAATTATTCTTATAGATATTGTGGTGCGTTGATGCATTTTTTTAAATTACTGAAGCTGCAGATAATATTTGTTGTTTTGTTTTCGTCATTTTGTGTTACAGCTACGCAACTTTTCAAGTTGTTCCTAAAATATAGACCTGAGGACAAGGCTGCTAAGAAGGAAAGGCTTCTTAAGAGAGCACAAGCTGAAGCTGAGGGGAAGACTGTGGAAACAAAGAAGCCTATTGTTATTAAATATGGTCTTAACCATGTTACTTACCTTATTGAGCAGGTATTGATGTTAGCATCTACAGTTTATTATTATTATTATTATTATCTCTGCTGCTAATTGGGTTATAAAGTGATAATATATGTTCTGGTGCATTGTGTACCTTTTCTAATTGACCTATTTGGGAGTTCTGTTGTAATTAAGGTTTTATAGGAGAAGATGACTTCTGAATTGATTGCTTTGTTTCATCTCTTAACCTCTTTCCTCTCATTTCTGTCAATTATTTGGCTGGTTTCCACAAATTGATTCTCATCCCTCTGTTTACACACACACACACACCTTCCTTTCAACCTTTTATGGGATCCGTGGGGCCGATTTTTTGTGTTCTTGTCTAGGTAATATTGTTTTTTTCTTGATGCGTGTAGAACAAGGCCCAGTTGGTCGTTATTGCACATGATGTAGATCCAATTGAGCTTGTTGTTTGGTTGCCTGCATTGTGCCGGAAAATGGAGGTTCCTTATGCCATTGTGAAGGGCAAGTCACGACTTGGAGCGGTGATTTCTCTGAACCTTTTCTTATGCATAGAATAATTTTTTCAATTAATTTTTCATGGATAATGAAGGATATTTGTTTTTTAAAAACCAGATTGTCCACAAGAAAACAGCTTCAGTTTTGTGCCTTACTTCTGTCAAGAATGAGGACAAATTGGAATTTAGCAAGGTTTTGGAGGCAGTCAAGGTAATATCTTAATGAGCAACGACCCTATACCATGACAGGCATGAAATATAATGATCATGTGCTTGCTCTCTGTTCAGGAATGTCTGTTGCTAGGCTCTATCCATCTCCCCCAAAATGTTATTTTGAAGTCTGATCTCAAAAAAGAAAAGAAAATAAAAAACAGAACATTTATTTGAAACCCTCCTAGAAGATAGGAAAATTCAGAAAGGGGAAATTTGTCCCTTTTAACCCGTTTCACGATGAAGTCTTTATCTAACAGCGTTGCTTTTTTATGCAGTTTATTGAAATGATTTCTCATCGAACTTGCTTTTTTATGCGGTTTACCTTTGCATGGTTTACCTATTTCTTGAATTCTGTTCTTGCTTCTCACGTTTTTTCTCTTCAACTGCAGGCTAACTTCAACGACAAGTTTGATGAGCACCGCAAGAAATGGGGTGGTGGCATCATGGGTTCCAAATCTCTGGCCAAGAGCAAAGCCAAGGAGAGAGTTTTAGCCAAGGAGGCTGCGCAAAGGATGTCTTGAGCTCATCTCCTTTAGAGGCTTTGGACACGAGTTACAGTGAGAGGATCTTTCCTAGATGATTGTAGCTTTTATTTATCTTTGTTTACCGCTCTGTTTGTTAGTACTGTGGACAAGTTTTGTATTGATTGGGTGGCGGGAACATCATCTTCACATCCTCTGTTATCCATCCTTTTGGTGGGAGAACGAAAATCTAAAGCCATCTTCTCTTAAACTTAA
>Ga0307515_10018209_pt1 | contig 12739 bp, 7 predicted proteins | sample 17_EM_MG_FD_194513 | JGI IMG/M metagenome (GOLD analysis project Ga0307515, IMG submission 194513) | Populus trichocarpa ectomycorrhiza microbial communities from riparian zone in the Pacific Northwest, United States - 17_EM | ecosystem: Host-associated > Plants > Roots > Unclassified | place... | reverse complement strand
AAAACTAATGACTACACCTAAAGTAGTTAAACTTTATTTATGAGGAAGCAAGTTGTGGCTTTAGAGGAAAAGGAGAAAAATACTGCTAAATCGAAGCATAAGCAAGAGACTAGGTGTTTTCGATGTTAAGGGCTTGAGAATTATGCGCATAAATGTCCAAAAAAGAGAAATATGGTTATACAACATGATGGCTATATTGATAATAATTTTATGTAGTATGATGATTAATAATGATAGTTTTACTAATGTTACTAGCTTAATTTTGGTTAGAAAGTTGAACCTGAATATATTTAATCATGCTAAGTTATATAAGCTTTAGTAGTTGAATGAATGTGAAAAAGTTAAGGTGACTAAGTAGGTTTTGGTTTCATTCACGATAGGAATATTTAGGGATGTGAGGCCAAGTGAAAATAAGGTGAGCCATGAGTGTGAATTAATCAAGGGGAAAGTCTTGGCCATTAGAAATAGGTTTGAAGATTTTGAAAAAAATATAACAAACATGGGGAAGGTCGAGAGTGGAGAGAAGAAAGTAAGGGTGAGAAAAAAAAATATGTACAAAAATTGAGGAAACACTTTAATTTTTATGCAAAACAAAGTGACCTTACTCATGCATATGATTACAATATACTTATGATTTTATTCTTACATAAGAAGGCATATTTTAATTTTGATGATTTTAATTCTTGTGTTACTAGTGTTGCTAAAGTTCTTTTACAAGAATTTCATAACATCTTTCCTAAAAGAGATCCTTAGTGTTTTGCCACCAATTTGAGGGATTGAGCATGAAATTGATTTTGTGTCGAGAGCATCAATTTCAAACTGACCAGCCTATAGAAGTAATTTCGAAGAAAGTAAGAAGCTTCAAAAACAGGTAGAAGAGTTGATGTTGAAATGGTACATTCAAGAAAGTATGAGTCCTTGTATAGTTCCATTGTTACATGTATGGTTTTAATCCTTTAATTGTTAGGTTCCCAAATATCATACATACAATGGAAACTGTGAAACAAAATTATTCGAGAGTCCTTGGGATCCTGTTAGATAGATCTATAGTTGTTTAAGGATTTATTACTTGAAGATCTGATCTTCTTCGGCTTTGAATAATTTCTTAAAGGCTGGATTGTCGCAAACCACAAACGTCTAATAATGTCTAGAGTGCTAGCTCTAATATTATGTTTATGTATTTTATTTTATTTTTTATCTAATAGTTAACTACTCCTCTTAAAAAAAAAATAAGAGGCATAACTTACTATTTATAGAAAAATCTGAAGAAAAAAATCATATAAATTAAAAAAATATCAATTTGCCCCTTGAATAATATCCATATATTAATTCAGGATAATTTTAGAAATTAACTCAATCAAATCCTTATTTAATTTTTCTAGATTTAGAAATATAATCCATGTATTAATTATATTCTAGTCCTTAGTTTCTTAAATATATTTTAATCAAGTCATACTTAATTAAATCATCACATTTTAATTTCTAACTAATGGTTCTTAATTTGTGTGACCCATTAGGTTCCTAATATGTTGGCCCAAATATAAATTATAATTATAATTAAATAGAATTAAATAAATTAAACAATTTAATTTACTATCAATTTAACAATTGATTAATTTATTTTTCAAGATCAGGTGCGGCATCTAGCAACGTGTCATGATCCTCCAAATATTAGAAAAGTCCTTAATGGTCAACTTAATCTTTCAGTGACCGGTTTCTAAGTATAATTTATATCCTTTCATCAATAATGTTATGGTTTAGCATTAAAGTATGAAGTATGTGTATTATGTTAAATTATGTTTGTTCTCTACATAATAGTCATTTATCGTTTGAATAAGATTTGAAACCCTTTTCAAATCTCATTCCATCCTGACCAAGGATTTCTCAATCATTACTATTTGAGAACATATGAAACATTTTCTCCAATTTACCTAGGGTGATGAATCCTCTCTTGATTACTTAAGAACCTTTATATAGTTCATATTATACCCAATGTCTGCCCTTTCGTTACCTAGATTAAGATAACATGTAACAGGATTAAAGCATAATATTCTCCATATAAGATGACTTAGTGAGTTCAAGTCTAAGGATCACTTACACAACTATCACGGGAGCCTTTTCATTGACATAAATGATCTCTCTATATGGAATTCAAATGCAGGCTAGTTTAGTGTAAATGTCTTATAACAAGCACCTATATATTAGTTTATGTGTCCCTTATACTTCAGCTTATAAGAACAACGACATCCTTTCGTAAAAGAAAGAACATAATATGTACTAGTCTCTATGACTCTAGTAAATGTCTAGTATTTAAGAGAGCATCGACTAGGAACACTTTTGGAACAATGCTTTGATGCAATAGGAATCCTATAATTATAACAACTTTATAATTTCATTTGCAAAACATTTTTGTCCTATGAACTTTATCTTTGTCCTAGATTCATTAATCTAATATTAAACCTTTATTAATAATATATATGTATTTACATGAATATAATAATATCGCGTGTAACCAACTGATTGGCTGCAGGGCATATTAAACGAACAATAGTTGCATTGATTTATTGCTTTTACCTATTGATAAAAGACTTAGTTTTAATAGGAATAGAAAAGCACAAGTTTTCAAAGATTTGCTTATCAAGATAGGACAACATATTGAAAAGATGAATGGGCAATATACATTTAAAGCTAAAAAGAGAAGAAAAGAGATGGATTTGAACCAAGAGATTGGGATTGGATCTATATGAGGAAAGAGAGATTTCATGCTCAAAGATGATCTAAGTTGATGCCGAGAGGGAGACGGACCATTCCAAATCATTGAGCAGATCAATGATAATGCCTACAAAGTGGAATTGCTAGGTAAATATAGTATTAGTGCTACATTTAATATATCTAACATTTCTTTGTTTGATGTAGGCGATAATTCGAGGGAAAATACTTTCGAGGAGAGAGCGAATTATGTGATCCTAACTTCAACACCAAGAGATCCATTAGAGTTTTCGTTAGGTCTAGTCATAAAATTTAGAGCAAACAGGTTTAAGGAGGCAATTAATGGACTTCTTGAAGATACATGGGCTAAAGTGGAATTCAAAAGGACATCAAAAAATAAAGAACAAGCCTTGACTAATTTAATTCATGTTCAAGAAAGGCTTGTAGGAGAGTATTCAGACATTACAAAAAGATTGGAATAAGAAGATTTCAATTTGCTAGTTTTGACCTATTAATGCATTTTGATGCAATTTTAGTTGCATTGGAAATTAGGCATCCACAGCTTTCCAGTGATTTATGGTAAACCTTCTAATTCATCAAGAAGAGGGAGAACCATTTGTTTGAAATTGGTATTTGATTTTAACAGGAAGTTACATAATTCGATTTTGATCTTGTTTTAATTAGTTGGGATATAATTTATTTATCTTTTAGGTTACTTTAGGGTTTGTGGAATTTAAGATTTTATTTGGGTTAGGTTTTATTTTATTTATTTTGAGCTTTTAATGTGTAAAGGCCTATTTATTAAGTTTTTGTCCATTAAATCAAATTAGGGTTAATTTTCTACTATATAAACCAATTGTTAACATCATTTTTTAGTTTATGAAATTTTCTCTAAAGTTGTCGCATATTGTGTGTTTTGTTTCTTTTTGTGTGGTTGAGTGATTCACATACAAAGTTTTTTATTGAACTTGCAAACTTTTTGAAGGATTGATCAACCTCGTTGTGATTTATACTTCTAGTTCGCGTCTTATTATTGGTGTAGGGTGGGGTGATCAATTGCATATAATTTTGATTCTCCAAAGCAAGGTTCTTGTTGGGTCAAGTCGCAAACATTTCCTCAAACCTCAAATTATCAATCTAAAGGATAATTTTGCATTGCTGGGTGTCGTACTGGAGAATTCAATTGGGTGGTTATTAGTGCCTAAACCTCGTTTAATGAGCCATGCTTATTAAAAAGGTCATCCTTGGTGGAGTTGGCTTTGTCTCAGTAAGACATATCTTTTCATTTAATGTGTGTCATTGTAAGAGGCACAATGGAGCTATGGTGACTTTTTTCTTTTATCTTCTTTTTCTTTCTTACTCTCCTGCCTAGTTGGGCTTATTGTGGGGTCTAATTGGGCCTCACAATAACAACTCAGAGCTTAGTTCAAGAGTAACTTCTTTGAGAAAATTCATCACAACCATGATAACAACTTACAAGTTGCGTTAGAGGTTAAGTTGGGGGAGAGGCAAGGTTTTGAGTTGTTCTTATGTGGCTCAATGAACACTTTCATTTGTTGAGCTATTTGGTGAAGGTCTATAGGAACTGATCATTAATGAAGGGGAGATTGGTCAATCACCCGTGTCTTGGCATTTCTAGATTACCAGCTATAAAAAAACTATGTAAAAAGAGAAATGAACTAGCTTTTGTTCATTTTTCCACATATAGTGTCACTAACAAAGCTAGAAAAACTTTAAGATCTTTTCAAGACTATTTAGTGAGCTTGAGATTTTTTTATAGTTGGGTATGGGCTGATAATCCATGTTCTCCTACAAAAACAAGTTTCGTATGTAGTATAGAAGACTCTTCAATGCTTAAGTTAGCAAAACATAAGAGGCAAATAATGCATGCAAGAAAAAGAATAAAAATATAAGAGAGTGTGTGTTGTGGAGGAGAATAAAAATGAAAGAGGATGTGTGATATGATTATTATGTTAACTATATGTATAGATCTGTTACTGGTTCACTTGTCTTCTATACGTGGTGATCTTTGAGTATTTATATATCCTGGACAACATGTATTTGCATTGTAGGTGTAGGGCCATAAATCTACTTGTTGAGGTAGTCATGGAGAATATCTACTTCATAAAGAACAACCATGAATCTACTTGTTGAGGTAATCATGGAGAATATCTACTTCATAAAGAACAACCATGCAATTATTTTGTCGACAAATTATTCAAGTAAGCACCCCTTATGTGAACTTGTAAGCAAGGCTTTCAGATAAGTGTTATAGTAACAACTTATAAAACAAAAAATTCAGGTGGCAATTGTATTGGAGAATTCAGTTGGGCTGTTACACGTGTCTAAATCTTATTTGGCATGCCATGTATGTTAAAAAGGGAGAGGAAAAACAAAAGGAATGTGGGCTTTCTTGTTGTTATTGGGCTTGATTTGGTCTTTTTCTTTTCTTTTCTTTTTCCTCTTCTTTTCTTCTCTCCTAGGTTGTGTTGGGTTGGGTTTGGTTGGACTATGTCTAAATTGGAGAGATGTTGGCAAATTAAACATTTAAATATAAAAAAAAAAATATATATATATATATATATATATATATATATATGTTTAGCTCGTGTATAAAATGTGTTAACACATTCACAAGCCCTTTATCTTCTAGCAGCACATGCAACGAATTCTAACCTTCGATGTTGGTCTTTCTTAGTGACGTTGGCTTCATATCAGCAACACGCATCTTAATCTTCAACACAAGTCTTCGTTGGAGGCACGATTAAGCTCTAGTGATATTTTTTGTTCTCTTTTTTTTCTTCTTTTTTCATGGTTTCTGTATTGACTTTCCTTCTTTTTTTTCATTCCTTTCCCCTATTAGGCTTATTATTAGGTTAGGTCCCATCTCTTTTTATTTCTTTTTTCTCTCTTCTCTCTCATTCTCTTCTTCTCCTATTCTTTTCTTTTCAAATGGATCATTTGGCCCAACTAGTTATCCAGTGGGATTTTTTTTCCTTTTTGTTTTCCTCTTCTTATTCTTCTCCTTTTTTTTCTTGTCTAGTTGGGCTTTTTTTTCCTTTTCTTTCTTTGCTTGGGCCGGTTGGGCTTGTTCATTCAAGATTGAACTCCACTAGCCTCTGAATCCTTCCTTGACATCATAATCTCCGCCCGGTAAAGCTGAGTTGATTGTGCTGCTTAAAAGTTGCTTTAAACTTGGGAACAATTTGTGCATCTTTTTTTTAACAAAAAAAGGAGTAATTAATAACTGCAGCGCATGTAAATGTTGGTTAGCTTTACTGAGTAACAATACACAAATCAACAAATCATACAATCTGACATAAAGTTTACATTTTGACGTCTGACCATCCATTTTAATGTTCGTAAGATCATAATATCTCAATATTAGTTGCCTTTCTACAAGTTTCAGTATGATTTGCTTATTTGTAAATCATTTCTTTTACTGATATAGTTTAATGTCTTTTTCGAATGATGACAAAGGATAGATGAATGGACATAATATCATTTTATCCCAGATACTAATCTAACATCAATTCCAAGGAGGAATTAGAGATATAGCCCTTCAGCCTTCTATAATCCAACCAATTAGCAATAAAAGCTTGGTAGTAAAAATTGAAAAAGAATAATTACATGACTAGAAATGCAAGAGGGTCAAATCCCAGATAGGCGCGTGTATATTTATTTACTCCAAACTATTTTTCAATGAATGTTCCCAGTAGGATAACACTTTTGGCTGCAAAAATACAAAAAATAAAAAAAAATTGTTACACATCATGAAGGATTGCAATAATTGTAATCTTACTTGATGATATCAAGAATAGCACCATGGAATTCATCGAATGTCTTGGTATTTTTGTCCACAAATTGCTTATAGAGTGTTCCCATCACATTACTTTGTCATCTGTGTCGAAGGCATGGACAGCGCTACCAGTAAACAATTTAGCTCATGATTATTGACAATCTTAAACTCAAGCACATATGCGCATACCTTCATCAGAATCCGAGAAACGAAAAGAAGAGGAAAGAATAAAATAGGATAGACTCGAAAGTAAATAGGAGGGCAAAAGGAAAACACCAGCAAATTGTACCATTTTGCAAACTTGAACAAGAATAGATCCAATGGTGTAGAATAGAAAATACAGATGAAAAGATGGGAATATCTTGTTGAGTTTGGAAGTCAAAGTTCGAAAAGGAAATGTAAAATCTTTTAACTGGCTTGAAAATGTTGTTTGGTACAGGGAGGAGCCAGTACAGGTGGTGTGATTGCTGATAGAGCCCTCACTACCCTGCTTTTCCTTTTCAAAGCTCTTTGCGGTTGAAATTTATTTCTTCAAAGAAAGTAAATTCCCCTTCACTTCCCTCCTCTCCTAAAGGTGCAGGTGCAGTAAATTACAGTTCGTACTCCAGCATTACAAAGTAGTATTAATAATTAAGAAAATAACTCCTGCCAACGTTTTATTTTACCATGTAATATGAAAGCAACTCAGCCAAGCCTTCATCCAAGCATATGCCTTTCTTACCAAAAAGTATCAATGCAAGAAGATGCTTGTGCAGATTGAAACAAAGCAAACACAAAACTGCTGAAAAACACCACTGGCCTAATAAGACCTTTGGGAATGTAAAGGTGCAATGGCGACAGAACCCATTTTTAATGAATGAGAACTAATGTGTATCATGGCAATATAACAAATCTCATCAAAACAATAGTATTCGAAGTTCAAACTTAGATATAGTGCACAAAGTGGCAGGAGATTGATAGTGATTTACAGAATAGGAATTATATACTTGATTTGCAGCAGAAAGGAAAGGAGAATAGAGAGAAGATACGTATCAGGATAAGCAGCATGTACAATTTTAATCACGGCAGGTGCCATTGTTTTTTGGAAAGCCTTATTTTTTTCTCCCCCGCTTTTTCTTGTAATTGGAAACATTAGACCTGGATTTGGGAAGTGATTTTCCACCAAAAAGGACACGAGTCACTAGCATCTCTTCTGGCAGGTCAGGATCTGAAGCTTGGACTGTTTGCTTTTCCATTACTCCCAGAAGCTTCTCTGCTAGCCCAATGTCAAAATCTTTTAACTCTTTCACTGCAGCATTACGTATCAGAATTTCTTCCTCAGCCTGAAGATATGAGAAATAAATAGTCTCATAAGACTTAAGTGTGGGCAAGTAGCCTCTCCTTGACTTAAAACTGCAGTTTCAGGCACAAGATCTCCCATGTTGCACTCAGACATTTGCTGAGATAAACCTAGACTTAATGCATGCCACCTTCCCGTGTGTGTGTGTGTGTGTGTGTGTGTGTGTGTGTTACAACAAAAATAGAACTCCCATTTTATTTCCACAGATGAGAGAAAACAAAGTAAACTATAAATCACAGAAGAAACACGTACATTTCCACATGAAACCCCACCCTGAGGTTGGCCAGTGTTCTCAATCATATCAGATCGAGAGGTGGCCTCTCCATGACTCGAAATTGCAGTTTCAGGCATAAGATCCCCCATGTTGCACCCAGACATATGCTGAGTTTGTGTATGTAGCAATCTATCTCCTATTTTTGGAACTGAAGCAGGATTTTGTTCAGAACTGGTCAATGCATTAGATGGTGCAAGTAAGCTCAAATTATTGACAGAAGAAAATTTCACAGGATTTTCACTAGCCACTTTGTCTGCCCGGGACTTCAACTTATGGACTTGTGATTTTAGCACTTCAATCTGTCTAAGGATATGTTCACTGATGCAATCTCTGGACTGAATACACGTCAATCCATCTTGAGTCCCAAACTCATCATTGTCATTTATTGTCTTGGCTGCAAAATCACCATCCATATAAGAGCATTAAGAACCCAATAACCTTGCAGAATTTTCATCCACAACAATAGTCAGGATACATCTAGTAGTCTTGTGTTTTTAAACAATAATGTCTTGAACAATATGAGTGGGTGAGTGCAGATGGATCACCTGCCCATAATAGCAATTTACTATTTCAGAAGACAGCAACTACAATACCAACTCAATATTTATTAGCACTAACATTAGCACTAACATTTCCCTTTCTAAAACATTTTAAATTATTGCTCTCATTAACCTGAATGATTGCAATGTTCCTAGCCAACATGGAATTAGAGAAATATTTCAAAATTTCCTGAAAAAAAATGAAGTGATGCAGAGGAGAGAAACATAAATCAACAACTAAAACCAGTGAAAGACAGCACACATGAGGCTCCTTGCAAACAAGAGATCTTCGATATAGACAAAGTCCTGACATGCCCCTATTTAAAGAGATTGAAATGACACTCCTTTATTTAATTTTTTTAAAAAAAAAAAAAGAAGCTCGAAATTTATAAGCAAATAAAGTCAATTAGACATGCTAGAAAAAAAAATTTGTAGAACATATTCTGTTAGCTTATATGGTAAATGCAATTGGGAAATTTCATATAAAATATTTGCAGGAGTATATGTGGATGATATATTCTTTTTCATATATCTAAACTAAGTAACCACAGTTATTCAACAAAAGTAAAAGTAAAAATTAATGTTTTTGTTACCTGGGTTACTGCAACCATCATCAATAGAAGCACCATCAGTAGCAGACTTCTTATTTTCTGGTCAATACAGAAAAGAGAAATTTAGCACCATCATATTTATGGCAAAATATTGTAAGAACAAAGTTATAAAAAAACACAAGCAAGAATTGGAAAATTTAGCACCATAATAGGAGAAAAGGTTATGTTGTAACATATATGATGCTACATCCTCAGTCTCTTCAAATCTCTTTCTTTTCTTTCTCTTCATTGCTTTCTTTCTCGTCATACAAGTAGAAAAAGGCAGTGACTTCACAGGAAAACCTCCTTCCATAAATGTTTCAAGATCAAAAAGTTTTCTCTGTTCATCTTCTGCAATTTCTCTGTCATACTTAAGGGCTTGGGACTGCAATTCCTTAATTTTCAATTCTGCCCACTTAAATCTCCACATGAGAGGATGAATAAATCTCCTCCAATGGTCTGTCAACTTTTTCCTCCTGAAAGGTTGGAAACACTCACAAAGTTGCATGGGAAATAATATTTGAAAGTTAAATTGAGCAAACAACACACATCAACATAGTGGAAATGAAAAGGTAAATATCATATGAGCAAATATGCAAAACTCAGGAGCTATTCAAATCCATACCAAAAAGAACGAACCACGTCAATCATGTTGAAGCATGTTAAAAATTGCTATAGCAGAGATTTAAACCATACAATGATTTGATTGTGGATATGTTTGTCAGTGCTTATTCATTGAGAGTAAATCGTGAATGAAAAGAACTTTTAGCAGAGGGCAATCATCCGAACCTTTCAACAACCTTTCAGAGATTGGGAGATAGGATACATCCAGTAGCACCGTAAACAATGTCACTGGTGCTCCTATGATACAATTAATGTGAATTTCAAAAAGGATAACTGAAGTTACCATTAGCTATGAATTCTACAGAAATGCCAAAAGGAGGCCTTATTACTAACCTTTCAGCGAAAATCAGGACAGTAACAAAATTCATACCCTGGAGGACCAGATACTGTATTACATGGGTCACAACGAAGATTTTTTTTTTTTTTCCCCTCCCAACCCTAACCCAAATTTATCTTTTCAGGCCATTCAAACTGCAAAATACAGCTTTAATTTAATTCACATAACAAGATGAAAAAGTTAATAGATGAAAATGAAGAAGACAATTGCAGATGATTGCTTAAGTTTGCCTCTAAATAATTTTCAACTTTGCAATTTCACCAAGAAAGGATAGTTGATAACTGATAATGGTTCATAATTGTTATTTCATGATGGGATACTTTAGGAGTAGTATTAGATTAATTGATTTCTCAAGTTGCAATGCGTGCAGATGAGCACTAAATTATACAGGCATAAAATAAATCAATCAAACTAATAAATACCTCATTTTAAATGAGCCACCATATCCATCAAATATAGACATCTGTCCACCTCCAACAAATAACTGTGACTCAACTTCAGTATCACTTAACCCAGAAGAACCATTCTTAGTCTTAGATTCCGTGTCCCCAAAAGAACTAATGCTCTCGGTCACAGCATCATCACATCTAGCTTCATTTTGCTCATTGTCACTGACAGTAGTACAGTCAATTATATTAACCTCCACATCCTCACATCTGGCTGCAGCTGCCTTAGCTCCATCACCATGTAAAGCTTCTTCTGCATGATAGCTTTTGTCCTGGAAATTACTCATACATTGTATGAACTTCTTATCTTGTGGATCTCGAGGCATACTCTTATTCTCTTTATTAGCCAAAACTTCCATTGCAGCAATCGGTTTGTTTTTTTATGTCCAAATCAGGACCCATATTAATGTGCCCTGCAACACAATACCATTCTCTTACTCGGCTTTTCGATTGTCATCACCCCATCATTAATAAATTCATATCAATGAAATAAATTCGTTTTACTATTAATTCTTTATTTCCAAATTAACAGAAAGCAATACCTAAACAGATTCTAATATACATAATGGCATCAAAGAAAGAAAGAAAATTACTATAAATTAATTAATTATTCAAGATTGAGCAAAAATAAGAAAACTTTAGCAACCAAACAGGAATTTCACCATGTGAAATCATTGAAATTGCATATCATATTGACATCTAATACAGTTACCAAGAACAAGAATGAAAATGAAAATTCAAGATATAAAACCTAATATTGAAATTGAAACCCTAAACCCTAACAATTAGAAAATATAAGGTAACTACCTGCCTGAGGAAAGGTTTCTGGGACTCTGATTATGTGAGGGTTAGAGAGGAAAGATTCACCGCCGGTGTAGGCTAGGCCGGCCGGAGACTGAGTGTTAAAGGAGACGGGATTTTATTTATTTTTTATTTTTTTGTGAGGGATGAACGGAGGAATAAAGGCTAGTGGGGCTGTGAAGTAGCTTCGGAAACAACTTCGATGGACGGGGTTAATATATGTTACAGCTGCTTACACGATAATTATACAGGTGGCGTCCAGTTATAGGCACGTAGGCTGTATAATGTCCAACTCAGCTGAGGCTCTGTTTGCTTTTGCTGTTTCTTCCCCCCACCAAAATGTTTCCATTGTATTTTACCCGTCTAAGTCTAAGGTTATATATTTAAAAAAAAATAGATATAAAAGCTATTTTAATAGATATACAAGTATTTTAATATATTTTTTTATATATAAAATATAAATTAAAAATTTTATTTAAGTATGTGATTAAATAAATTGATAACCATCAAAGTAAATAAATGAAAGAAAAGATCGTTAATAATAACTAAAAATATTTTTATAAAATTAAAAGATAGATGTAGATAAGATATTTGATTATATAAAATGAAATATTTAGTTAGTTGTGTTTATTAAATTTATTTATTAAAATTAATAAAAGATAATAAAAATAGAAATGCATATTAAATCAGTTGAATAAAATAAAAGAAAAAAATATTATGCATAACCTAACATATTAGAAATATTATTTAAAAAAACATATTTTTATTTATAAAAAATAAAGTTCATATGTATAAAAACCCAAAAAAATATAGATGAATCAGTATAATATCTTTAAAAATTAAATACACACAAAACAATTTTTTAAAAAACATTATTAAAAAAAACATGCAAAACTCATGGCATACGTCATGAGACCAGGATAAATTAATAAACAATAAATTGAATAAAATCACAAAACCAAACTTTCTCTTAAAAAAAATGTAGAATGATGAAATCAAAAAATAAAATGAGCAAAAAAAAAGAATGTCGAACTGCATTAACTTTTCAAACCCGTGACCCAGACCATTAGATCATAAGCACAACAAGTACATAAATCATGAAATTCAATCTTCAACAAATCAAATGTCAAATGATGAAATTAAAAATAAATGAATTAGACAAAAAGATCTAAAACAAAAAAAATATAATTAAAAGAATAAGGGTAAAAAACAAATTAGAAGGCAACCATAAATTTTCAATTGAAGGGTTAAATTGAAAAGAAAAATAACTTTAACAAAAGA
>Ga0307515_10018208_pt1 | contig 12739 bp, 10 predicted proteins | sample 17_EM_MG_FD_194513 | JGI IMG/M metagenome (GOLD analysis project Ga0307515, IMG submission 194513) | Populus trichocarpa ectomycorrhiza microbial communities from riparian zone in the Pacific Northwest, United States - 17_EM | ecosystem: Host-associated > Plants > Roots > Unclassified | place... | reverse complement strand
TTTCAGAAGACTTGTGGTGCCATTCAAGAAAGTCATCGCCTGGCACTTTCTTGGATGGTGGCATCAAACTCCTTCTGCTTCAAAAAGTCGTGGTCTCACATTATTCCTTCTTTCTTTTTTTCTCAAGGAACATTTATCGTCATATATAATTTCAGATTAATGCTCACTAAGCTTAGTTAATGTTCCCTCAAGATCTTCTCTTAAGATTTTATGTTTCCTTTACAATTCTATCTCTCTCACATGTAAATGGTAGTTTCCACCTCTTTCTTTTTCTATCATTTTTTTTTTGCCTGAGCGCGCGTGCGCGCACACACTAACTTTTTACCAAATTCCCTTTATATCCCAAATAGTAAATTTCATGTTATCAGGATAAAATTCCTAGATCTTGGCATTTGTCTATATAAAACTTTTACCCGGTGAATTCAAATTTCATTTAGTTACATATTAATAATTTTACTTCCAAGTAACTCACTCCCAATAATATTTTATTCACATTTCTGTATTTTTTTGTATTTGGTTTGTTCAAATGCTTATTTGGTACTTCTGTTAAATCTATTCTATAAGCACTTAGATTGCTTGTCTGCCTAATTTTCAACTGGGGTTTACATTTTCCCCTCCTTATAAGAAATTTCATCCTTGATATTTGAGTGATAGACCTAAGTCTATAAATAGGTGGGAAATTTTCGCCTCATTTTCTATTCGCTCTTTTATGTTTCTTCCTTGATTTGCGAGCTTCGCCATAAAATCCTAACAATGGGGATTTTTGTATTATGAAGTTCCCTCTCACCCCAATTGAGTATATTTACCAGTTTAACCTCAAATGTTAAGTCTTCTATTGTAACAATCCTGACTGTTTGATTTTATCAACGCTAAAAGATCCCAACATATGCTCTAAATTTGAGGGTAAATTTTTATTTTTATCAAAATTTTGGCAGAGTTTCCTTTGTATATAGGACATCCCAAGTTATTGACTACTATTAATTTACCTATTCAATCCATCATAACTTTTTTTATTTTTTAAAGTTGGAAAAAGTCCAATGGCCTTAAATCATGGCATTATAGTATTAGGTAAATAGCCAAATAATTCTTAATAAGCCACCGGTTTCAGAAGACTTGTGGTGCCATTCAAGAAAGTCATCGCCTGGCACTTTCTTGGATGGTGGCATCAAACTCCTTCTGCTTCAAAAAGTCGTGGTCTCACATTATTCCTTCTTTCTTTTTTTCTCAAGGAACATTTATCGTCATATATAATTTCAGATTAATGCTCACTAAGCTTAGTTAATGTTCCCTCAAGATCTTCTCTTAAGATTTTATGTTTCCTTTACAATTCTATCTCTCTCACATGTAAATGGTAGTTTCCACCTCTTTCTTTTTCTATCATTTTTTTTTTGCCTGAGCGCGCGTGCGCGCACACACTAACTTTTTACCAAATTCCCTTTATATCCCAAATAGTAAATTTCATGTTATCAGGATAAAATTCCTAGATCTTGGCATTTGTCTATATAAAACTTTTACCCGGTGAATTCAAATTTCATTTAGTTACATATTAATAATTTTACTTCCAAGTAACTCACTCCCAATAATATTTTATTCACATTTCTGTATTTTTTTGTATTTGGTTTGTTCAAATGCTTATTTGGTACTTCTGTTAAATCTATTCTATAAGCACTTAGATTGCTTGTCTGCCTAATTTTCAACTGGGGTTTACATTTTCCCCTCCTTATAAGAAATTTCATCCTTGATATTTGAGTGATAGACCTAAGTCTATAAATAGGTGGGAAATTTTCGCCTCATTTTCTATTCGCTCTTTTATGTTTCTTCCTCGATTTGCGAGCTTCGCCATAGAATCCTAACAATGGGGATTTTTGTATTATGAAGTTCCCTCTCACCCCAATCGAGTATATTTACCAGTTTCACCTCAAATGTTAAGTCTTCTATTGTAACAATCCTGACTGTTTGATTTTATCAACGCTAAAAGATCCCAACATATGCTCTGAATTTGAGGGTAAATTTTTATTTTTACCAAAATTTTGGTAGAGTTTCCTTTGTATATAGGACATCCCAGGTTATTGACTACTATCAATTTACCCATTCAATCCATCATAACAAGGTCCCATAATTCCGAACTAGACCTTATTTCAATCATTAATATTCAACACCTCGTACAATCCACACACACACACACATATCCTATGAACAAGTTTAATAAAAAAATTGCCGACAAATCATATTATAAAATCTAAAAGAAAAAGGGATAGTAACATATAAAGAGAGAATTTAAAACATAATAAGTATTCTTAAAAATTTAAAAATGGTTAATTACAAGATAACTAAGGAGTTTTGGTTCATTCATTATATCATAGTTTACATAACTAATTTACTATATACTGAGCTAAGATTTTTATATACATCAAGGTTTACACAAAAAAACATATTGCACAATGACGCTAATTCCATTATGCTTAAGTTAAATATTTACATAAGCTTAACAAAGTGGAGTCCTAAAAACTAATGATCTCCCTGAACATTTGATGGACCTATTACACTAACAACTTAGTAAACATATCATTATGTTGACAAAAGAAATATAGATGATCATGTAATGTATATGAATGAAATATAAATTTTCTATTGAATCCATAGGAATTCTAACAATCAACTTATAATTTGCTTGTAAATCTTTTAAAACCCAATTAGAACTCATTTGCATATCCTTAATTTGAATAACACTACTAATAAGGCCGCTACCAACTCCTCACCCACCAATGTGGGATATTACAATATACCTACGCGTGGAGAAGAAGAGAAGAGAAAGAAAAAAAGAAAGGGACGTTGGTGTTTTTTACATAAAGGGAAGAGAAGATGATGATGAAGAGGAGGAGGAGGAGGCGCATCTGTTATAAAATGAGGGATTCTAGACTTTTTATTGGAGCATTTTATCGATGGTTTTACCGACTGATAATTAAATATTAATATTTTTAATTATTCAATCAGAGATTTCATGTTTGATATTTAATTTAAATTTTTAATTTAATAAATAAATTTCAGAAACCACCAAATATCACTAATGACCTTTCTCGGTGATTCTGTCTATAATATTTAATTTAAATTTTTAATTTAATAAAAAAAATTCACAAACTTTCCAAATATCACCGACGACTTTTCAATCCGTCGGTGATTCTTTTTCTAATATTTAATTTATATTTTCAATTTAATTGAAAATTTTCAGAAACCCCTAAATGCCACTGACAATTTTTCAATCCATCGGTGATTTTGTCTGTAAAAAATAGTAATTAACAATGCAATTGAGAAGTGAACAGTTTCAGAGCTCTCTAGAAAATACCGACGAAATTAATCTATCAGTAATACTCTTTGTAGTTGACATAATGAATAGTGTCAGGGAAAAGTGAACAATTTATCAAAGAGTTTACAAATGGATAATTGTGTCGGTATAAATGACATGTTTTTGTACTTTTTTACTTTGTTTTAATTTCTTCTTTTCCCATTATAATTTTCTTGGTATATACCAATAAAATATTTTCATCGGTGTTTACCGATAAATATAGCAAGAGAATATTATGTTGGTAAAATTTATTGTAATTTATCGATAAAAATATTATATTAATATTTTTTATTTATTAATTTTCTGATAATATTTCACTCAGTGATACAGAGGGAGCTTCATCTCATAAAATTCTGGTTGTTATCAATTGTTATGCCCATGGTTATATTAACAAAACACAGGCAGAATTTGAAAAAGGCAGGCGCCTGAAATTAGATATCATGAATGCATTTTGTACAAGTAGAGTTTGGTAAGATACTAGAATTGGATAGGACAGGATTGAATTCAATGGATCAATTGTTTTGTTTTCTGTTTTTGGTTTATGTTCTTCGACATATTTTGTTCAACAGTTAGCAATTAATTACCCTTTTAAAATGCATTTTTCATTTTATCTATATTTTGTGAGATTGGAAAATTTAATAAAAAATGAATAACATTGTAAGGAAAAAAAAACAATTAAATTGTCATGAAAAACCACCAAAAAAAACTGAAGGGGTATTTTGAAGTTTGGTAATAATTATTTTTTTAAAATGTGTTTTACTTAGAAATATATCAAAATAATATTTGTTTTTATTTTTTAAAAAAATATTTTTCACGTCAAAATAATTTGAAAAAACTAAAATTAAAATGATTTAAAATTAAAAAAATAAAAAAAATATTTTTTCTTAAAATATTTTTAAAATACAAAAACAAACAATTATAAATTACCATCAATCCAGTACTAGATAGCGATTGTGATCTTATGTTTTGTCCGAATTGCAGCCAACACTGATATTTTTTGTCAAGAATTGAGAAGCCTTCTGGGCCACGAAAAGCCACCAGACACAACAACACATGCCATGTTTTTTATTTGTCTATAAGCCGTTGACGATGAAAAACCTTTGGCTGACTCAAATAAATTCCTTTTCTTCTACGCTACACTAAATTCTTTTCGTAGCTGTGCATGCCACATTCTCTCTCCCTTCATCACTGCTTCTATAACTCCTTCTGAGTTCTGATTAAGTCAGATCATCGTTTGAAGATCTTGTTGGTCCAGGTAAGCTCCATGTTCTCTTTTTTCTTTTCTCCAAGATTACATGTCATCTAGAATTCGTGCAAGTTACTCTTTTTACCCTGATATTGCTCAGGAGTTCTTGACTTGATCAGATCAGAGTTCAGGACATAGTTTCTTGCTCATTGTGTTCTTACGAGCTACAGTAAAGCGTGAATTAAAATTCTCAAAAAAAAGAAAAAAGAATTAAAAGTATCTTATTGAGCTTTACAAACAATTTACTGGTGTCATTAATCTAGTGTGTGATTCAAACAGACTGCGTGCTTGAGGGACTAACATATGGGACCTTCTTGTAACTCTTTGATTTTGTGTGTCGCTGCTCAGGACCTAGTTGGCATATTCTCATCTAGTTTTTGGCTAATAGTTGATCTTACCCTTTATGATGGTTCTCGATTTCGTTGTGTTTATCTTGGAAAATGTTCATCTAGTTTCTGTATGTATGTATGACATCTTGGTATGGCATCGTATAGAATACTTTGCTTCCTTTTACTGATTCTTTTTTGCTCTGAACTTCACTTAATTCTTTCTTTCTCTCAAAGCAGGACAGGAGGTCTCCTGGTTGTCGACCAGCTTGGCACTGGTTCCTTCTTCTGTGTGCTAATCAAAATCCTTGAAGACAATATAATGGACCAAGTATGTTTTCCTTTCACTTTTGCTTAATATTGTTAGTGAGAGGACCAAAATTGTAAGTTTAGTAAAATAGCAGCTCTTTTTTAAAAAATTTAGCATTAAGATCTTGTCCAATTTTCTTTGGGTCCTTTTAGTTTGAAAAATATATAATTTAGTCCAAGACTTTATTATATTTACATTTCAATCCCTAAGTTTGAGAGAAAAAAAAACATTATACGTTAAATGATGAAATAGAAAAAAGGTTATTGGTTGGCCATATTTCAATAGCAGAAAAAGTTTATCTCAATGTCGACTAGTTCTATTCAACGAGATAAGTTCCATTCAAGTATTTTTAAAGTTTTATATTGTTTTAAAAAGTATATTAAAGGTTGATTATGTGTTTTTGGATTGTTTTGCATTTTTAAGTTAATAGATTAATTTTTTGAGATTTTAAAGGTATTTATTAAATATTTTTAAGTAAAAATGGATTGAATAATGGTTTTTAAGGTCAGAAAAACACACAATTTTTCAGCCAACTCTAGTGAGCAAATTCGTGGCATTGGACGACTCTTTATTTACTTTGGCTCTATTTCTTTTACTTCAATTTTATTTTTACCCTTGTATGTTTCCCGTCATTGATCTTATATCCAACAATTTCCTATTGGTACGAGCTTTGAGTAGAGGTTTATGCTATCAGTCAATCCAGTGGTAGCAACTCACCACGGTACAGCTTTCTGCGTTATCTCATACGAACATTATAGATAGTTGAACATATTAGATAGTAAAAAAAAAAAAAAAACTCACTCGGTGTAAAGAGAATTTCATTCAATTGGACACTAAGATTTTAGCCGGAAGATGAGAGGGCTGAAATTGTAAGTTTAGTAAAATAGCAGCTCTTTTTTAGAAATCTAGCCTTAAGATTTTGTCCAATTGTTTTTGGTCTTTTTAGTTTGAAAATTATATGATTTAGTCCAAGACTTTATTTTATTTACATTTCAATCTCTAGGTTTAATTAAGAGAGAAGAGAAAAAGTCACACATTAAATGATGAAATAAATAAAAAAAAAGATTGTCCGTTGGCCATATTTCAATAACAAAAAAGATTTATCTAAATGTTGCCGAGTTCTATTAAATATGTCTAGAAATGTTAAAATACAAAATACAACATCCCCTATTGAGTCTATGGTTAGTTTATCTATACACCTTTTTTTTTTTATTAAAAACAAATACGTTATTTACTAAAAATCCACCTATGGACCTTAGTTACTGCCGCTTATATACAAGTGTTATCCTATAATTATGCTTAGCTATATTAGAAATATGAATTACAATAGGAATATATATTCTTGAAAGCACATGTTTACATATTTGTTTCCTAACCCATTACGTAAACATTAGAATATTATTGATCATTTCTTAACACTCCCCCTCAAGTTGGAGAGTGAATGTCGAGAACTCCCAACTTGCGAATCATGGTAGAGAAAATCTCCTTTCCTAATGGTTTAGTGAATACATCCGCAAGTTGATTTGTCGAAGTAACGAATTTGATCATGACTGAACCATCCTGTATTTTATCCCGAATAAAGTGACAATTCATTTCTATATGTCTGGTTCTCTCATGAAAAACTAGATTACCTACTATATGTAAAGCTGTTTTGTTATCACAGTGTAGCAATGCTGGTTTCGGATGCAATATATGTAAGTCTTTTAACAGTGAATGTAACTAGATAACTTGCAACATGTACCTGTCATGGCTCTATATTCGGTTTCAGCTGAGAAGAGTGATACTATTTTCTGTCTTTTTGATTGCTAAGAAACAAGTGAAGATAAAAAAAAAACACAACAACTCGTAGTGGATCTTCGAGTCATTGGGCAACCAACCCGATCTGAATCATAAAAAGCTTGCAGAGACAAATCATTTTGAGAAGAGAAAAACAAACCCTGTCCTGGAGCACCTTTTAGATAACGCAACACGTAAGACAGTTTCTATATGTGGTTTGTGTGGCACATGCATATATCGACTTAGCACAATACATAATACATGATATCCGGTCGGGTAATAGTCAAGTAAATTTGGTGTCCCACAAGTTGCCTATATTGAGATGGATCTTTAAGTAAGTCACCTGCATCTGAGAGCTTTATGTTTTGTTCCATAGAAAAATTCACAGGTTTAGCACCCAAAATCCCACTATCCTTCTGAATTTCCAAAGTGTACTTCTGCTGTGAGATAAAAATACCTTTTTTGTGAAACGACTATGCAGAAATCACCCAAATCTTTAATTCGGAAACGACTATGCAGAAATTTCTTAAGAGTGTATATAGGCTTGAGGTCATTACCTATGATGAGAATGTCGTCAACATATATCAATAATGCGGTAAAGGATTTGCCATTGCGACATGTGAACAATGAATAATCTGCTTTAGACTGAACATATTTGGCAGCTTGAAAACCATTAGCGAGAAACTTGCTTTAATCCATACAATGACTTATTGAGGTGACATACCAAACTCTCCCCCTGTCACTGAAGACCAGGAGGTGGACATACATAAATTTCTTCATAAAGATCACCATGAAGGAAAGTATTATGCACATTTAGCTAGTGAAGGGACCAATTCTGTGCTGCTGCCAGAGCCAGCAAACAACGGACAATAATCATTTTAATAGTAGGAGAAAAGGTGTCATGGAAATTGATACTCTCCAGCTGTGTGTAACCCTTGGCCACCAACCGAGCTCTATGACGCTCCATGGTGCCATTTGAATGACGTTTAATTTTGTAGATCCAGCGGCATCCAATTGGTGTCTTTCCAGGAGGGAGAGAAGTGAGGGACCAAGTGTGGTTAGCTTCCAATGCTGCCAATTCAGATTGCATGGCATCTTGCCATTGTGGAAGGGAAGCAGCTTTTGTATAAGAGTGGGGCTCAATGTCCTGACTAATGGTGGCAATAAAGGAGCAATGTTGTGGTGAGTAGCGATGGTAAGAAAGAAAATTACAAAGAGAATACATTGTACTTGTGGTGGGACCAGATGATAAAGTCGGCGATGGTTTGGGAGATGTTACTAGGTTGCAAATATAATCACGTAAAGCTCGAGGAGGGCTGTGATGTCACTGGGAACGACGTAAAAGCTGCACAAGAAGCATATAAGAAGGTGACTGAGTGATATTGTTGGGAATAGAGGGAGAAAAAATAGGAGGGACTGGAGTGGGAGACGTCGAAAGGGAGACTAGGAAGTCTGTATAAGGAGGATCTGATATGGAAAGAGGAAGGACGGGTATGGGAGCTGTAGATGCAGCTGATGGTACATGAGGTGGAGGAATGGTTGGAGATAATTTGTAAGGGAAAATGTGTTCATGGAAAACAATATCATGGCTGGTGAAAAATTTTTGGGTGGTAAGGTTGTAGAGCTTGTAAGCTTTTTGGCTGATCGAGCAACCGAGAAAAACACAACGTTTAGCTCTAGGAGCAAATTTATGTGTGGCATCCACTTCCGTAGCATATGCAAGACAACCGAAAACCTTAAGATGGGAGTAAGTAGGGACCTTGCTGTAAAGTCTTTCAAAAGGGGTTTGATGAGAAAGAAGTGGTGTGATACGACCAAAAGATTGATGTCTTCTTCTAAGTGTAGGAGTGCAAAACCGGGGTCGAACCACATTGAGATTAAATAATAATAATAATAATAATAATAATAATAATAATAATAATAATAAGTTAAAGAGAATTTTGAGATGTGAGATTAATGTGAGGATTAAACAATGATAAAAACAAATGTCAAGGTTAGAGGACCAACTAATGGTATTTCAAATAAGTATAATAAAAACTATTTTTATTATTCAACTGGAAACCACATACAGAGGAGGTTCCAATCAGATGATTTGTCATTAATAGCTCATTATAAATTATTAACACGATCTTATTTAATTAACACCAATACTTTTAAATATTATCAGGAATTCATGATGATAACTTATGTTAACAACAAATCAAGTTCCTTTCATAGCATAGGTATCGGTTATACCATACAGTTAGCTATGAAGGATCAAACATTTATTGTACCAAGTGTTATACAACACAAATCTAGATTAACATTTAACAAGAAAAGTATTAAAAATTAAGAAGATAAAAATGATAAGACATGTTAATAGCAAACTTTCTTGGATGTAAGCATTTAAGTCCATATCGAGTTTATATTATACATATCCTAACACCATTAGTGAAACCTTTTCACCTTGACATATTAAACTTAGCTAAACATTATAAAGAAGAGAAACTTAAATAAACAAGATGAGAACATAATTATATAAGTATAGTAAAGGAAATGAGAGGTATAAACAAGAGATTAATGAAAGCAAAACTTAAGCATTACAAAAATATAAAGAAAGAGAGCAAGAACATGATCTTGATCTGAAAACCAATATGCCTAAATGCATGGCAAATGCCTCCTTTTATAGGCCAAAATTCAGAACTATTGATTTGATGACTAATTGTTGAGTGGATGGCCACATCTTGACTTGGTGACAATCCCTATCGTCTTGTCTAAACAAAATGTCATTTTTAACATCAGAATTTGAACAAGTAGTCCATATGAAAGTTCTAGTAAACTGTCTCAGCTTTCCAATAAAACAAGAATTGGCGCATTTGGACTTCTAAAACTCGAGATATGGGCTGAACATTGAATAATGTCTTGGCTACAAGACAGATTTCGACTTCTCTATTGTTGCTACCATTTGAACTCGAAAATGACATTTTTAAATCTTGGACTCTCATGAAAGTTTTAGGCCTATGTCTTAGCTTTCCATACATTTAAATCAGACCTAAATCCAAGTTCTACAGCTCCAGTTATGATATAATAACCGAATGGTGTTCCAGTTTGGACTGAACCAACATCTCTTTTCTAAGCTTAGCCCTCTCTTTGTCTTCTCAATTTCAGTAGTTAAACTCATCAATCAATCCTTTCATTTATGTGATAGGCTTGCATTTAAGACGAACATTTACCATAAATTAAAGGTATCTTATATTATTAAACATGCTCTAGTTAAGGAGTTATTGATACTTCAAGTGCAAAATGATGATATAAAACCTTGATAAAAATGCACTTTTAAGTACTAATCAAACCCCCCAACCAGCTTATTACTAGTCCCTAGTAATCAAAGCGTTAAAATAGAAAAACAATTTGCAAGTTCCACAAAGCAAGGCATTCATCATTCAACTTCCATTAATCTATCCAAATAAACAAACTCTCATTAAATTTATATATCTGCTTCATACTTCTTAAACAAGATATTAATAAACCTTATTTTTATGTGCTAAATAAATCAACACATAGTTATGGGGCTTTCCTTGGATGAAAACATAATTTTGTTCTAATGTTTTTCTAAGGTTAACTTCCTTGGGTTGTGATTATTATTTATTTTCTTTTTTTTAATATATATACATATAACTTAAAACACAATGCATCTTTAACCCATGTAACAAGCTTTAGGCTAATGACTCCCAGACCAGTTGGTCTTAGGGCATTAGGTGTTGAGACACCCCTACAAGCTTAGTAACTTGGGTTGCAGATACTGATACGTAGATAGTGCAATGTTTGATTCCCTTAAGCTTTTCTCTCTAATCCATGTAACAAGTACTGGGCCAATACCTCCCAAGGTAGTTGACTTTAGAGTATTAGGTGTTAAAACATCCCTTCGGGCTTAATTGCTTAGGTTAGGGAGGCTATGAAACCAAACTTATCTATGTTTTTATCATCATCATTATTATCAATTTGTTTTTGTTTTTTTTTTGTTGCAAATTATATACTATCTTTTTCCCTTAATTGTTACCTTTAACAAAAGAAAACATAAATAATGTAATAATCCAATGTGCAACCCACAATCATATGTTATAGTGTGTGTGTGAAAATGAAGGTTTAAGAATACTTGTTAAATGAGTATATAAAACCTTGGATATTTCATAAGAAAAGTATGATAAAACCTTGTCATGAATGTTGCAAATAACCATTGAAAAAGGTTTAGTAGGATACGTCTCAAGAGTCAATAAAATTCTCATCACCTAAAACAGCGACTACTGACAAACCTGAAACACACTTAAACAAATATAAGAAATAACAAAACACAAATATTATGCTATTAATAAAACCAAAAGACACATGTTCTTACAAACTAAGGCTTAAATTATAGTTGTGATTGTGGCTCACATCTTCCTTTGGTTTTACGTCTAAGAACGACATAAACGCCCTTTTATGGGTCAAGGATAAGCTTCCCATCTAGCTTTTTTAAAAACTGACAAACAAGGTCTTTTTTAGTCAGATTCCCATGACTATGATGAACATGTCCTTTATAAAAATGAAGCTATAAATCATGAATTGCACGATGCACATCTCCACCAGGATACATCTCAAGATTCAATAAAAGATTATCTAAAGACTCTCTATGTTTTGAAATAAATCCTACCTTTTGATAATTTTCACAGGTTTTGCAGAATGCATATGTGTCCTTGAACATAGTGGGCTAATAAAATCCATTTTGTAAGATTTTTGCAGCTGTCTTTTTTGACGAGAAATGACCCCCACATGCCTTAGAATGACAAAATTTAATAACACTACTTAACTTATTATTGGAAATGCTTCTTTGAAATATTTGATCAAGACAATATTTGAATAAGTAAGGGTCATCCCAATAAAAAATTTCTTTTGTCTTGGGTATTCCAATGAGCTGGAAAAAATCATGAAGCAAGAAAATTGTCAATATTAGCAGACCAAGGTATTGAAGCAATAGAAAGTGAAGATTCATGAGGAAAGTAATCATCAATTGGTGTGATGTTAAATATGGAATCTATTGTCAATCTTGACAAATGATATGCGACAACATTTTTGGTGCCTTTCTTGTCCTCAATTTCTTCCTGTTTGAAAGTTTTAAATATTTTAAAATCCTGATTGACATCCCTTTGTTTGGTTAGAGCATGAGGAAATGGAAGTACTGGTGGGGAATCAGTTTTTTCTTTGCAATGTTCAGGTTTAACCCCTTCCTTACTTTTAGAGATTGACTCATCATCTTTCTCACAAGGTTCAAGAATGAGTTTTTCAATAACCTTACCACTATGGAGAGTAATGACTGATTGGACTTGATCCATGTGTTGGTTTCCGGAGCTGCTTGCACTTGAATTGTATTGCCCTTTGGGAGTTTACTATGGTTGAGATGAGAACTTACCTTTCTCTTGAAAACTGAGAGCTGATGTGAATTTTGCAAGAGTATCTTTAAAATCTGTCATGGTTTGAGCAAGTTGAGTGTTGATTGTCTCTTGCTTTTCAATGAATGCATGCAATGTTTCCTCAAGAATTCTTTTAGGAGGGGGAACATAAGAGTGCATATCCATGAGAATTTTAAAAATTATGGTGTGCTTGAAATGGTGGCTGTGAAGTTTGTGTATTATTGTTACCACTCTTCCAACTGAAATTTGGGTGATATCTCCAACCAAGGTTATAAGTTTGTGAGTATGGATTCTGATTTGACCTTTGGAAAC
>Ga0307515_10018207_pt1 | contig 12740 bp, 1 predicted proteins | sample 17_EM_MG_FD_194513 | JGI IMG/M metagenome (GOLD analysis project Ga0307515, IMG submission 194513) | Populus trichocarpa ectomycorrhiza microbial communities from riparian zone in the Pacific Northwest, United States - 17_EM | ecosystem: Host-associated > Plants > Roots > Unclassified | place... | reverse complement strand
ACCCTTAATCCCTACCTAGATAGTTCCTTCCTTATAGTAATTCTTAGAATATAATTAGAGTTAATCTATTAGGCAACCACTCTACTAGTTATTATTACGTTATTAACTTTAATTTACATCACCTATATACCTAGCCCATTAATAAGCCCACCGTAGTTCCTGCTATAAGGTTCCGTTATACTTTAACCTAATACTATACTAACCTAGCTTATTATCGCATTTTATAGCGTTAAGTATCTTTAATATCGACCTAACCTATAATCTAATTAATCTTTAGATTGTATTTCTATAACTAAGGCATTTCTAGTATTACCTTATTATTCCCTAATAGTAATATATTAAAAGACATCTTAACTTATCTCCCTTTAATAGTTAACTAAATAGGTCCTGTTTTAAGATTAATAATACCTCTTCTATAGGCTATTAGATCTCCTAAAATTATTACTAATAAGTAAGGGTGCTTCTTTTCTCTATATAGTAACCCTATTTTTTTAACTACTATTAGCAAGATATAGTTCCTTATTACTCCACTATCTATTAATACCTTAAACTATTAATCTTGCCATTTTACTTATAAATTTAGGTGTTATCCTTAAATTCCTTTAAGGGTTTAAGGCTCTACTACTAGTTCTCTCTAGTTTTATAGGCCTTTACTTTTCCTAATTATTAGCTACTTAATCCTATTTATACTTAGTCCAACTTAGGCTAATACTTAGTTTACTTTTTATCTTTAATATACTATAAATAAGTATTCTTTAGATATTCCTACCATTATTATCTATCTAGGTATTCTTTTATAAGGAATCTTCTTAGCTAAAGTATTAAGTCCCTTTATTCTTAAACTTCTATAGGGTACTAACTATATATATACTTAGCGTTTTAATATTTCGCCTCGTCCGTTATTTAATATATTTTTATTAGGTATTTCTAGTTCTTATCTTTTAGTGCTCTATATATATTGTATATATTATCCATATATACTATCCACGATAGTGTATAATATACTTAGTGTCTTAGGTTAACTTTTGGCTTATCTTTATCCTTAAGTTTAAACCTTTTTTATATTAATCTAAGCGTTATAACTTTATTTATAAGTACTAAAATTCGCCTTTTACTTTTCTAGTCCTCTAATTACTCCTCTAGATCTTTTAATATTATAATTAAGGCTCCTTTAATATAAGTTATAGCCTTTTCTATAATTGGGTAGTCTTAAATAACTTTTTTATCTAACTATATATAGAAATCTTCCTACTTATTATTATGTTGCTATTTATACCACTTTTAATATAACCCTTTAAGTGTATACGGCTTATCCGTAAGGAAGTATCTTCTTATTACTACATTATAATAACCTTTTATATATCGTTCCTCGAACCTAGTCGGAATCCCTAAATTCTCTTCTTATTTTAGTTTAGTAAGCTACTTAGCTCTTAATATACCTGCTCTAAGCCTATTAGTAATTCTTTATATAGGTGCTCTATCCCTTATATAACTTAATATACTAGATCTCTTATCTAGTTTCTACTCTTACTATAAGGTAATTCTTGCTCTAAATTCCTCTATAGTTTCTTTCCTTTTATATCTTATAAGTAGATCCTTAAAGTCTTCCTACTTCTTAATCTTAGTATTAACTTTTTAATTTTTAGGCTAAATACTACATTCCCCTAGTAAGTCCTCTAGGTTTATATATCTGTTTCCTAATCTAGTTACTATTTATATTATAAATTCTCTAATCTTATTAGTGGTCCTTATTTATGCTTTAAAATCTTAGTTCTATAAGATTTTTAATCCTAAGCTTGCTTCTAACTTAAGTTTAGCTCCCGCCTTAGTTTAACTAGGCGTTTATAGTATTCTTATCTTATCTTAAGAGTCTTAAATCTTACTTATCTCGTTTTAAGAATCTTATACTATAGGAAACTTTTCTCCTAAGCTTATTTATATATCTTTAAACTAAGCTACTACTCTATTTTATTAGTTTTCGTCTATTATAAGTCCTTAAGCTATCCTTATCCTGTCTTTAGAGTTTTAAATCTCTCTTATCTTATTTTAAGAATCTTAAGCCTTTAGCCTTTTACCTTTATTAAGTAGTAAGCTAGTACTAGCAGTCGTTTACTTACTTAATCTTTTTTAGATATTACTCCTTCCATCTTATAAAGTAATAGATGCCGTATCTAATAGTGTTATAATACCTATTACTAAACCTTACTCTATAGCGGTCTTAGTCTCTACTTCTATTACATTATTAAGGTTTAGATACCCCTAGTTAGTTCCTTTTTTATCTTTATTACTATTAATTAATAAGTACTTTAACTCTATTATTATTATTACTAATCTTTATCTATATATTACTATAATATCTTAATCTAGCTTATAGAGTCAATCTTATTTTTTATCTAACTCTTTAGTTCCTCTAAGTCCTCTTAACTTTAGCTTTTACGGCTAATAGCTTACGCCGTACTTAGTATCTTTATAAATTTAGTATATGTTATTATAATAAAACGTAAAACTTCTAATTAAACATTTTTTTATTCCTTATAGTATACTATTATCCCTCTATACGTATATATTTTCTACTAGTTAGGTTCCCTTTATTATATAGTAACTCTAACTATCTTTATAATCCCTTATAAAATAACCCTATTTCCCATAATTTATATAAGCTTTATCTCTAAACCACTAACTTTACTATAGAGTCCGCCTAAACATCTTCTGCTACTAAGATCTCTGGTTTAGCCTTTACTCCTTAGTCCTATAATTACTAGATCTTTAACCTCTAGGTTTCTATAGTTTTTTACTCTATTTCTTATAGGCTTCTTTAGTACCGCTTAGGTCCATTAGCTCCGCGTTATACTATAGTTTCTAACTTAGCTTTAGTTATTATATATTCTACGTCTTATATAACTATATAACTCTATCCTAGCCTTTCTTAGCCTATTCCCTTTAGTAGATCCAATTGTTAATCTTAATTACTTAATCTATTAACTCCCTTAGGGTATCCGCATCTTCTATTAGGATAATTACGTCCTAGACTTTAGCCTTAAGTCCTTACTTATACTATGCTATAAGCGCCTTATCGTTCTACTTAACTTATATAGCTAGCGTTTAGAACTATATTATATACTTAATTGCTAAGGTTCGCTATATAATATCCTAGAGTTTTCTTTCTACTATAGTTACTGCCTCTAGGTCTCTAAATATTTATATAAGTCGCTCTATAAATCCTTCTTAACTTAAGAATATAAACCATACCTCTTAATTAGTAGTTATTATTCTATTTGCCTATATCTCTATAAGGTAAGGCTTAAACTACTTAAGTGCTTTTCCTAATAAGAATAGTCCCGTATAAGCTATTCGATCTATAGGTATTACTAACTTTACTCCTTCCTACGCTACCTTAAAGTATATTTACGTAAGGAATCCTTTAAGCTTTAATCTTTCTCCTAAAAATCTCTTAATTAATAGTAACTTAACCTTTACTGCTCCTATCCCATTAATCCTTTATTTAAGTATTATATTATTTTTTATTAACTAGTTAACTATCTCTTATAGCTATCTAACCGTCACAGGTTGCTATAAGTCAGTATCTACTATACTAGTGTCGCCTCCTAACCTTAAAGTAGTTGCCGCCGTTAATAGCGTTATAGTAGCTGCTTTTAGTAGTATATTGTTTAACTTTCTATATTTAATACCGTAACTAGATAGTAATTATATAACGGAACCTTATAGTAGAAACTATAATAGGCTTATTAATGGGCTAGGTGTATAGGTAATATAAATTAAAGTTAATAACGTAATAATAACTAGTAGAGTGGTTGCCTAATAGATTAACTCTAATTATATTCTAAGAATTACTATAAGGAAAGAACTATCTAGAGTAGGGACTATGGTCCTTTAAATATACAACTATACTCCTAGGAAACCCTCCTTATATATAAGGTACGCGTGCTTTATTTACTCTATCGCGGATTATACAGATTATATAGATTATATAGATTATATTACGTGACTTGGTTACCATTCCTTATTATATAGCTCTACCGGCTCTATCCTAGACCGTGCCTATATTAACTAACTAGCTTCTTCTAACCCCTCTCTAAGTAGTCGTAGTATCGTACTTAAAGCGTCCGTAACACTTATATTAGATATACTTAAGAGAATTTATATAGATAGCGTTAATACTATATTTAGAGATAGTAATCGCTATTCTAAAATGCTAAGTATACATTATCTTTCTGTAAATAAGACTACGTTCTAGCAATTTAGCGCTATATTTAAGGACGAGGGTACTATTAAAGGTATATATAGCGTCTATAAAGTATATTTCTAGACTAGCTTAGTCTATATACACCAGAAGACCCTACTAAAGCTAGAGCTATTTGTAATAACTTTTGTAATTAACTCTAGCTTATCTATAGAGACTAACTTACGGCAATCTATATTAAGGCTGTTAAAAACGAGCAAACTTAGGCTCGCCGACTATATAACTAATAGGATTAGCTTCTTAGTATACCTATATAGTTCTATATCCAAATAAACTTACTAAATACTATTATCCGTACGCATTAGGCACCTATTATTTCTAAAGAGGAGGCTTATTATTGCTTACGAGCTAATACTACTATATGGGGTCGTAGTTAGTATAGTTAGGAGAACGCTAAATATCACCTAATAGAACTAATTATTGCGCAGGGCTTTACGGCACGCGTAGTTATATTATTCTATACAGCAATATAACATAAGGGCTACCTTATTACCTCTAGCAGAGACTTCTTTAAGCGAATAGACTATATTACTAACGCTATTAGTTCTCTTATACCAGATTAATTTTTAGAACTTATTAAAGACGTCCGTTTAGCCGCCTTTATATTAAATATATGGAATAGCAATAGCTCTAATAAGTAACCATATAACGATATTAAATTCCGGACAATGTGTTATATACTTTAGGAGGTTAAACTATTTTTAACTATTTGGTATACTCTTAAATATGCTAATATAGGCATGCTAAGGCACTTTATTAACCCTCTTATTGTTTACTTTTTTAGCGCGTCCTAGCTCAACTATGGCCGCGAGATGTTATTCTATTAATAAAATCTCTCCTCAGTAAACACTCCTAAATTATAGCACGCAATACTATCCTCTGGGCTTGTTAACTGGCTTAGTAGGGTCACTATATATAAAGTAATTAACCTCAGGCTTAAGCATCTTAACAGTAGCTATAAGATTAAAATAAAATGTTATAAGAACTTAACCTATAATATAGATATTATATTTAACCGAGTATATCTATCTAATACTTAGGTTAGGGCATTACGTAAAAAAAGTAGAGGCTATATTTGACGGGCATATACCCGGGACTTATACTACTACTACTATACTACCGGATATATTTTTACTTGCTTATACCCTCTTTACTTTAGATCTAGCTAAACCACGGAGTGCTAAATAATTGGCTAGTAGGAAGTTTTTTAATTCTTATAATATCTTATAAGAAGGCATTAAGGTGCTAGCGGATAAAGTTAATTAGTTTAACCAGCAGCATGTTTGACAATTAGATACGCTTAGGGGGTTATATCCCTCTAATACCCTAGATAATTTTAATAAATTTGCTAATATAGAAGATTATACTAACTAGGTTAGGGAGGGGTTAGATAGGGTTATTAATCTAATAATTAACCTTATAGGAATTAGGGTGGCTAACTAATCTCTAGACTCCTGTAAACTCCTATAAACTCCTATAAACTCCTACAAACTCCTACAAACTCCTAAACTAATTAAATGCCTATATTTGTTAATGCTCTAAACCAGTATACCTATAATAGCTCCCTTAGGTTAAATTTACCTAATCCTTAAACTCCTACAAACTCCTATAAACTTTTAGGCCTATATTTCTATTTAACTAGGCTAACTAATCTATACGAACTTGTGTATAAACCTATGCACGATCTTTTGCATAACCTTTAGCACGAACTTTTACACAAACTTTTATATATAAGGCAACGATAGAACCTAGCAACTGTATTTAACTACTATCTACCTATACTACCTACTAGGCAACTTTAGGGCTTCCATAATACCTTATAGTTAGGCTTATACTAAATAGTGCTGTTATCTAGGATTACCCCTCGGATTAATATAGCCGGATTAAAGCTTACCTATAAAGAATGCCTTGCGGTTTAGCCCGCACCGGATAGTATTGTTATCTAGGTTTTACCCCTTAAATTAACACAGCTAGATTAAAGCTTACCCACAAAGAACATGCTATAAAAGCCGCCACTTTAGCACACCAGAGTGCCAGAAAGCAACACCAACCCCCTTATACCGCAATACTACTACCGCTAAAACCTGGTAGTAGACCACTAGACGGCTTATACGCCGCTAAAGACCTTAGGCTAGGAGGTAGGGGCGAAGAATCCTTAGGGTCCTTACGCTTACGCTTTAAGAGGCTGTACTCGCTAAAATAGGCCGCCACTTAGCAGTAAGCGTAGGTGTCCCTAGGCCTGCTCACCTACTATATACCCTTTTTAGAGTACACCTAACACTCCTTACCTAAGGCTTGGTAGGCAGTGCATCGCTTATTACCTACCAACTCTACCCCTAACTCCGTCTCCATTATCCGGCCGATATGGCCCCAGTCTCTCCGCTTATTTAGCCCCATAGCCGCCAACCCCACCGCCAACTGTGACTACTATTTACCTTAGGTAGTAGGGGCGTACGCGGTAGTCGCCTTACCGCGGGGGGCCCAAGCCTACAGCATGCGGATAGGGTTGGCGCACTAGGCGAGGGCAAACCCGGCGGCAGTAAGGGCTAATAGCGGGAGGGTTGGTAACGGGGGGAGGGCCAGGGCAAAAATAAGTGCTAGGGTAGAAGCAGGAGTAAGAGCAGGGGCGGGAGCCAGGGCCGGTAATAGTAATAGTAGTAGTGGTCTACAAATATATGTGAGCTAAGTACATACTATACAGCTATTAATACTTACGGCTCCTCTCCGAACTCCTAACCACTAAACCATTCATCCTTATCGTCGTCGTCGTTATTATCGTCGTCGTCGTTATTATCGTCGTTATTAGCGGCGGCGGCGGCTACTAGCGGCGGCGGTGCTGCTGTTGCTATTGCTGCTACTACTATTACTACTGCTGCTGCTATAGGGAGGGAAGGGTGGCGGTAAGGGTGAAGGCGAGGGCGCCTATTAAAACCAGTTAGTTATATCTTATAGTTAATAGTTAGAGTTCTAATACTAACTATGTCTTAGCCCAAATTCTACTAGACTAAAGCTGGCGATAATAAAGGAGGGCCATAGCCCGTAGTGTTCTCTCCTTATTAAGGAGGACGTTAGGGGGGTACACACGCACCTAAAGAGTAGGAGGAGACATTTTAAAAGCTTTAATAGGAGACGGTTAATAGGTGTAAGTATAAAGAATAATTTTAAAGTAGTTAAAGATATTATTAAACGAAATTAGAATTTTAATTTATATTTACTTTAATATTCTTAATCTTTTAAACTACTATAAACTCCTAGGCCAATTAAAATAACGTACTATCTCTTATAAACTCCTGTAAACTCCTATAAACTCCTAGGCCAATTAAATATCCTATATATTAATACGAAAGTTCTCTAAACCCTTTAGAGTTGCTTACCTTATACGCCCTCTCTTTAAAATAGGTATAAAGGTTAGTATTTTATTAGCATTTAAATCTCTCTTTACTAACGGCAATCAATGTATTAATGGGGTAGTAGGCTCTATACTTTCACGCCTCTACCTTTATTTTTTTTAACTAGGAGTAGCGCTTTTCTATATATCTAATATATTAACAACTAGCTGCTAGATATTTAACCGGCTACTATTAGAGCTATGCCTAGCAATATTTGCTCCTAAAGTATAAGCTTATTTAAGCTATCTTATAGCACGCTAAATACCTTCTAGTATACTATCAGGTGGGATAGGTAAGGTTAGTAATAGCAATATTAGCGTACCAATAACTCCGTTAATCTATTCTTCTAGTTATAAGGTTAACAACGGTGTACCAACTCTCGCTATATCTAACGACGTACGCTTATTTGCTCTGGCCGTCTTAATTATATATAACTATATAACTCTAAATACCTCTCGTCTTGCAACCTATATAGTAAGAGTATCGTCCCTTTTATAAATAGTTACGGTGTAATTGGATGCACTAGTACGAGATTCCTAACTATACTGGCCTTGTAGCTCCTATAGCTACTATTATTATTTTCTTACATGTCTTATATCCTTTATCTTAATATATAAATTGTCTACCTCCTTAATAAAGTACTAAAGTTGCTCTACTAATAGTTACCTAGATTCCTCTTTATAAGGCCATATCTAAAATAAAGGAGCTTTAGCATAGAAGCAATTAAAGGTTAGCGTATTCTAAAAGTCCGGTCCCAGTTTATACGTATACGCAAGCTGCTAGCGGTATATTATATCTATATACGCAGAGAGCAGCATAAGGATGCGCCTATATATACTGCTATATAATACTTCTACCCGCGTAGTTACCTATTTATTAATAAGAGTTAGGGTAAAGTAAGCTCGCGTACTACTTCTTAGCTAAGTAATTAGTTAAAAGATATTTAGAGCCTAAGTAAGAGTTGGAAGCAGTGCCGGATTACAACGACTATAATATTAATCTGGCGGTACGCGGGCAACCTAAACTTATAATAGTAAACTATCCTCCCTAAGGTAAGTTAGAAAGGCCTTTTAATAGTATATATCGTTAATTATTTCCATCTATATAGCTAATAGCCTAGCGTAATAAGATATCTCTGCCTTGCTCTAAAATTTAGTTATTATAGCTTTATTAACAGGAGTAGAAGCCTAGCTTAAAGCTAATATCTAAAAGGAAACACTTTCCGTGTTACTTGCGTCGCTAAGCGTATAGCCATTAGCTAGTTAACTACATGCTATTACTTAATTAGCTAGTAGTCGGTTCCGATATAGCCTATAAGTAGTCTTCTAAGGTGCGTCTAGTTATAACTATAGCTGTTTAATTTCTGGTTTATTAACACCTTCCGTATTAAAAGCCTAATACGGCAAAAATATGTAACCTTTACTAGTTTAACTGTAGCCCCGTTTACTATAACTAAGATGCTGCCATAGATCTTTAAGAGTCTTTATAATTAGAAACTTCTAAAGCACTACTAGTTTAACATCTAGGACATTAACACCTATACTAAGAGAGGTTGTTACCACTATAATCCTTATAGACGATAAGGATTTCTTAAACTCTTTATATTGAGTAGTACAATTATACTCTTAAATATATACAGTATACACCTAGACCACATTGGTAACGCAACAGGCTTTACTATTAGCATTAGTAGTATACTATTTATTAGGTATAAAGGTTAAAGTCTTTACAAGGAGTGCTCTTTAAAAGTATACCGCTGCTTCCTAGACGGATTAACGACTGTCTATAAAGACAATTATCTTTAGTATTTACTCTGGGACTGCGGTATCTAAATCTATACACGCGTCTAATAGGAAGTATAGTACGTTCTATAAATCTACTTTGCCTTTACTAAGCGGTAGTACGCAAATTAAGACATTAGGGCGATTTATAGAAGTCCTAATAACCTTAATCTAGTATATACGGTTACCTATAGAGCAAAAACCAGCGCTGTTAAGAACTAGTTATTCTACCTCCTTATTAAGTATAATAGTATAACTAAACTAAACTACGTCCTGACGAAGTATTATCCGTAGCTCACCTAATATCATAAACGCCAGTCGGAACGATTTCTATTACTTTACTAGATAACACTTATTAATTATAACAAGTCCAATCCTAGCCTACAGTTCTGGGCTCTTTAACGCATCCTAGAAAGACTTTAATAAGGCCTACTTAGGACTAAGAAGTACGTATATATACATATTATCCTTTACTTTTTTAATTAGGGCCCTATCTAGGCTCCTACTCTTAGCAGTAATAAGGCACGGATTAGAACCATTAAGCTTCCGAATATTATCTAACTATTTATTACTAAGCTTACTTAGTAGAATTAACTGGATAGTAATCTTGCCCGTTAAGATTAAAAAAGCATAAAAAATAAGACTCTTTTTAAAACCCGTGCGTGCAATAAGAAGTATATTACTAAAACCAAATATTAGACGTCTTAAAGTGCGTATCTGTTTAAAATAAGGGGTTTAAAGGCAACCTCCTAGGTTCATATACTGGAGTATTTATTTAAGATATGCTTTTAAAATAGCTATTTATAAAAGAACATTTTCCTTACACTAAGCTTCCTTAATAATAGATAGTAATTCTTCTAGGTCCATTAAACTAATTACTATAATATGACCTAGTTGTAGTATTAGGCGTAGATAAACTTCCACCCCGCCCGCCCCCGTCTTCCGCTAACCCTTATACCATTTCTTCCTATAATTACGATTTTATTTAGGCATCTAATTGGCTTAGGAGTTTATAAGAGTTTATAGGAGTTTATAGGAGTTTATAGAAGTTAAAAAAGAATACAAATTGGCTGTGCTTTAATTGGTAATAGGTAGTATATATAGAGGAGCAACGCTAGACGCGCCCTAGGGCCCGTATATAAGCGATCTAATTGGCCTAAAAGTTCGCAGAAGTTCATAGGAGTTTATAGGAGGTAATAGGACTTAGCTAGTAATAAAAGTAGACGTAATATAGTTGTAGTATAGGTAGTAGTGGAAGGAACGGTTTATAGGTAATGCAAAAATTTAAATCTAAAATGCGGTTAAGGTTTTCTATAATATATCTTATAGCTTTAACTACGTTATAATTAGCTTTATATATATAGAATTAAAGATTATTACCTTAAGATTAAAATATATCGAACAAAGCATTAATAACTATTGGTTGGGCTGTGGTAGAGCCAGTTAAAGTTAAAATGCGCAATTTAAAACATTTAATTCTTACTAAAGCGACGCCTATAATCTCTTAGACGCTTTATAAAAGATTTTATTAGGTAATAGGGGTGCGTAGGGGGCTAATATTAGTGCACTGTTCTAATTGGTCCAGAAGTTAGTAGGAGTTAGTAGGAGTTAGGGCGCTATTCTAATTGGCTTAGGAGTTTGCAGGCGTTTTAGAGGGTCTATATGTTATCCCGTATCACGGAACAAATCTTCTGCGGAGCGTCTGATTTATAAGATAAAGTCTCGCTCCGTAGTCCCGTAACTACATTACATGACTAACATTCCAACACTAGAGCAACTCTAAGAAGAAGGCTAATCTATACTCTAAAGCCAAGTCTATTTCTAGACTATTTGTAGCATATACGCAATAGCTAAAAATTTAATTAATACGTAATAGTTTCTACGCTCCTCTTATAGGTCCGTAATTGCATAACTAGTGTTATAGCTTATACTAATACCTCTAAACTAAAGCTTATAGAATGCTATATTATAGGGACACTAAGCTAAGGAAAAGGAGAAGAATTGTTAGGGGTAGTAGGTTAATATGTCGCGAGTGCCGCCAAGGCGCTAGTAGTAGGCAAGCCAATAGCGATTTTTCTATCCTAGGGATGGAAAATCCTAATTAGCTAATTAAATTTAGGGTCCGCAGAATATAGTAGGTGGCGTACCCTAGCACCGTCACGACCTATAAACCACCTTCTATTGCTCCTTACGCTCCACCCAACCTACAGCCTATATATTAACTTAGTTCGTGTTAATAAGTCACTATAGGGCGACGTAAGGCTTCCCCTTAGTCATCGCGTCCGTAGGGTTAGCTTTACTATTAATCTATTTAACCTCCGTAATCTGCCAACGTTTATAGGCTTATTATAGGCACATTATATCAATTATTAATTACTTCTCTTATATAGTTCTAAGTTATATAAAATAGTTATATAGCAACTTAGAATTGGTATAAAGCATAAGCGAAAGGTTAATCTGTAGGACCTTATCTACTATAAACTTAATAGTAACGGCGATATTAAAGCTGTAAGCTATTCCGTAAAGTTTAGAAGCTAAAACACTTCTAGTAACTCTTTTACACTTAATTAAGCTCTAATAAATAACATTAGCCTTCTTAGTTGCGTTAGCTAGTATAATAATATAGCTAATTTGCGAAGAGAGGTCCTTATTATTAGCAAAGGAAGCGTCTATAAAGACTAAGAGCTATAGGGTCTTAGCCTCTAATTTAATAAACTTAAAACCTCTATATAAGTTCTAAATCTGCCAGCTTAGGCACTTATTTAACTCCTTCGCGTTTACCTTCTTAGGATTAATTACCTAGGCAGCAAAGGATAAGTTAAATAAAGCCTTTAGCTAATAAACTAAGGCAATATAGGCTCCTCTAGTGCGTTAAGCGATATACTAGTCCTTTAGCATAAGTAGGCCGCGCGTAACTCCTCTAAAGCTAGTACTATCTACCGGCGTAGTATTAACCATACTAAGGTTCTTACACTAGCGCTTTTACGTTAGCGTAATACTCCTATCTTATATTAATTAAATAAGTCCTCCATTAAACTTAATTGGTATATTAGTAGTCAGTTACTCTTGCTCCTTAGCCATAAATTTAGCCTTATATAGTTCGCTTTATTTAGCCTCTATAAAGGTATTATCTACGAGAAACAGCGTATTATTAGTCTATAGGCCAACAATTCCAAAAGGTTTATTGCTATAAAGTAAGTAAGGGTTATACGTGGACTAGTCTATTTATAGCTAATTAACGTAGTATAAATGGTAGGTCTTAAACTAGTAGTTTCTAGCTTTAGGTACTTTGTAAAGTAGCTTTATAAC
>Ga0307515_10018206_pt1 | contig 12740 bp, 2 predicted proteins | sample 17_EM_MG_FD_194513 | JGI IMG/M metagenome (GOLD analysis project Ga0307515, IMG submission 194513) | Populus trichocarpa ectomycorrhiza microbial communities from riparian zone in the Pacific Northwest, United States - 17_EM | ecosystem: Host-associated > Plants > Roots > Unclassified | place... | reverse complement strand
GGTAGCTTAACTTTTCCGTATGCTGGCTCTAGTATTACAATATGCTATATAGGGTAGATCTTCATCTTAACTGGTAGGTTTAACTTAAATATAACCGGTAAAATCCTTTAACTAATTTTAAAAGGTCCTAGCCTAACATAATCTAACTTCTTACTTAGTTATCGACTTTTAAAATTTTTATATAGTAGCTATACTTTATCTCCCTCCTTAAGATCTGGTCCCTTAGATCTCTTAGCATTATAGTATTTCTTTATTCTTTACTATACTACCTTAGCTATTTCCGTAAGGTTCTTATAAAGATTTATTAATATCTCCATTCTTTCTTTAGCTGTGCTACTCGTTTTCTTTACTTAACGTGGCAATAATAATATTCTTAGCTCATATCCATAATTCGCCTTAAATGGTAATATACCCATTTCTTCCTATGGTATTACATTATATATAAACTGTATAACTAGTAATAGTAATACCCAATTATTCTGTGCGTAATTAATATAATATTTTAGATACTGCTCTAGTATCTAATTTAATCTTTCTATTTAACCGTCTGTTTGCGGATAATATATAGTAGAAGTTACTACTTAAACTCCTTGCTCCGCTAAGAATACCTTCTAAAATACTGCTATAAATCTTAGATCCCTATCTAATATAATTTTACTTAGTGCTCTATACCTTACAAACACTTCTTTAATATAGATTCTAGCGACGTCTTTTACTAATATTTCTTCTATATATACTATAAAGTATCCCCACTTTATAAGCTTATCTACTATTACTAAGATCGCGTCGTGATCTTATCCGGTAATAGAATCTCTTAACTTTAATAACTTAATAATAAAGTCCCATAATATAACCTCCTATGGTCTCTCTAGTATTTTAATAGGTTGTAGCCCTCTATATAGCTTATACCTTATTAGTTTATTCCTCTAGTAATCTAGATACTCTCTAGTAACCTTCCTAGCTATTCTCTAAATTCTGTTAATAATATACTCCTCTTAAAGTCTTAACACTAGGCCCGTAGCTCCATTATGTCCTTAAGTTAATCCCCTATAGAATTCTTCCACAAATTATTCTGCTATATTTCTTAGGATATACTTTACTTCTCAGTTTTTATATATATCCGTCTATAGATCTTCTAGCTATACTTCTAGAATTCTTTATACCTAAAAGCTTTCTAATATCTTATAGATTTTCTCTAATTCTTCCTAAGTTACTATAATTTTTAGATAATTATACCTAATTAATCCATCTATATCTTTTTACAGTAAAGCCCCTAATAGCTTTTTATTATTTTATAGTTCAGCCTTTTAACTTAGAGTATCTACTCTTGTGTTATCCGTACCCTTAATATACTAAATCTTAAAATAGTATTCTATAAGCATCTTTGCCCATCTAACCTATCTTTGGTTAAGTTCCTTCGTTATTAAAAATCCTATTAGGTTTTTATAATTCGTCTTAACCATAAATAGTTTTTCTATACCTTATAAGAATACTCTCTATTTCTTTAGTACTGCAACTATACCTAACAACTCCTTATTATAGATATTATAGTTTAACTCTAGTAGTGTTATCTTCTAACTATAGTATGCCATTAGGTGCTATCTATCTAGATACTTTTATATAAAGTATGCCCCTAGTACAAAGTCTAATGCATCTATCTTAACAACCGTTTCTAGTTTTAGTTAATAGATTTTAAGAACTAGCTCCTAGGTAAATAACCTTTTAACTTCCTTAAATAGTTCTTATTATTCTTTTCCCTATACCTATAATTCCTCTTTCTTCGTTAACCATATAAATGGTTTAATGTCCTTTAACTATTGCGCTATAAACCTTCTACAGTAATTGCAAAACCCTAGAAATAATCTTAACTGCGTAACGTTCTCTAGTTCTTACTAATTCACTATAGCCTTAATCTTCTTTAGATCTATACTAAGTTAGCCTAATTTAATAATAAATCCGATAAAATCTGTTTTCCTAGTAAAGAACTCGCATTTCTTAATTACTACTAGCATCTATTCTTCTTATAGTCTCTTTAAAACCCATTTAATGTATTCCCTATATTCTTCCTTAGTTATTAAGTAGATAATAATATTATTAAGGTATACTATAACAAATTCATCCAAGTATTCTTCTAATATATTGTTAATTCGCTTCTAGAACATTGCTAGTGCGTTTATAAGCCTAAATTGTATAATTAATAGTTTATATAGTCCTTCCTTTAACCTAAAGGCTGCCTTTTATTCGTCGCCTTCCTTAATTCTAATTTAATGGTACGCCTATCTTAGATCTATCTTTATAAAGATTTATACGTTGCCTATTCTATCTTAGATCTCGCTAATTAAGGGTAAAGGATATCTATCCTTCCTGGTAATGCTGTTTAACTATTTATAGTTAATACATAGCCTTAGCTTACCATTCTTCTTTAGGACAAATAGTACTAGATAACCCGCTAATAATTGTAATAGTCTAATATATCCCTTTTATAAGTTCTCCTAGATAAACTCTTTTAATACTCTACCTTCTTCTTTAGTAAGCTTATAGATTAGAAAGAACCTTAGACTTATTCCTAGTTTTAATTCTATCTTATAGTCCTATACTATATACTCTAACAGCTTTTTACTCTCTAGTGACCATAGTTTCTTACCATACTTATAGTATCTCTTTAGTATATAGCTTAGCCCTTTTTCTGTTTCCTTATAGGTTGCTTCTACTTAGTACTATACCAACTTAGCTTATTATTGCATTTTGCGGCGTTAAGTATCTCTAATATTAACTTAACCTATAACCCAATTGATCTTTAGATTATACTTCTATAACTAAGGCATCCCTAGTATCGCCTTATCCTTCCCTAATGGTAGGATATTAAAAGACATCTAAATTTGTCTTCCTTTAATAGTTAACTAAATAGGTCCTATTTTGAGATTAATAATACTATCTCCGTAGGCTATTAGATCTTCTAAAATTGTTACTAGTAAATATAGGTGCTCCTTTCTCCTATATAGTAGTCCTATTCTTTTAACTGCTACTAGTAAGATATAGTTCCTTATTACTCTACTATCTATTAATGCTTCGAACTGTTAATCTTGCCACTTAATTTATAAATTTAGGTGTCTTTCTTAAATTCCTTTAAGGGTCTAAGGCTCTACCACTAGTTCCCTCTAATCCCGTAGGCCTCTACTTTTCCCAACTATTAGCTACTAGATCCTATTTATACTTAGTCCAACTTAGGCTAATACTTAGTTTACTTTTTATCTTTAATATACCATAGACAGGTGTTCTCTGGATATTCCCACTACTATCATCTATCTAGGCATTCTTCTATAAGGAATCTTCCTAGTTAAAGTATTAAGTCCCCTTATTCTTAAACTTCCATTAGGTGCCAACTATGCATATATTTAGCATTTCGATATTTCGCCTTATCCGTTATCCAATATATCCTTATTAGATACTTCCGGTTTTTATCCTTAGGTGTCTTATATATATTACACACATTATCCACATATACTATCCATAATAGTGTATAATATGCTTAGTGTCTTAGGTTAACTCTTAGCTTATCTTTATCCTTAAGTTTAAATCTTTCCTACATTAATCTAAGCGTCGCGACTTTATTTACAGGTACTAAGATTCGTCTCTTACTTCTCTAGTCCTCTAATTACTCCTTTAGATCTTTTAACGTTATAATTAAGGCTCCTTTAATATAAGTTATAGCCTTTTCCGTAATCAGGTAGTTTTAGACAACTTTTTTATCCAACTATATATAGAAATCTTCCCACTTATCGTTATATCGCTGCCTATACCACCTTTAGTACAGCTGCTTAAGTATATACGCCTTATCCGTAAGGAAGTATCTCCTTATTACTGCGTCGTAACAGCCTTTTGTATATTATTCTTCAAATCTAGTTAGGATTCTTAAATCCTCTTCTTATTCTAGTTCGGTAAGCCATTTAGCTCTTAATGTGCCTATTCTTAGCCTATTAGTAATTTTTTATACTAGCGCTCTGTCCCTTATACGACCTAGCAGACTAGATCTTTTATCTAGTTTCTACTCTTACTATAAGGTAATTCTTACTCTAAATTCCTCCATAGTTTCTTTCCTTTCGCGTCTTATAAGTGGATCCTTAAAGTCTTTATACTTCTTAATCTTAGTATTAGTCTTCCAATCTTTAGACTAAATACTATATTTAACTAGTAAGTCCTCTGGGTCTATATATCTGTCTCCTAGTCTAATTACTACCTAGATTGTAGATTCTCTAATCTATAAAGAAGCTCCTTACCTCTTACCTATAGGTATCCTTATTTATACTCCAAATTCTTAGTCCCTTAGATTCTTTAATCCTAAGCTTACTTCTAACTTAAGCTTAGCTCCCGCCTTAGTTTAACTAGGCGTCCGTAGTATTCTTATCTTATCTTAAGAATTTAATGCCTGTAGGAAACTCTATCCCAAGCTTATTCGTATATTCCTAAACTAAGCTACTGCCCTACTTCATTAGTTTTTGTCCGTTATAGGTCTTTAGGTATACCTCATCTCGTCTTAAGAATCTTAGTCGTCTCTTATCTCGTCTTAAGAATCTTAAGCCTTTAGCCTTTTGCCTTTATCGAGTGGTGAATTAGCACTAGCAGTCGTCTGCTTACTTAATCTTTATAAGATACTCTTCCTACCATCTCATAAAGCGATAAATGCCGTATCTAACGGTGTTATAATGTCTATTACTAAACCTTACTCTATAGCAGTCTTAGTCTCTACTTCTAATGCTAATGTCTTAAGATCTTCTTTCTTAATATCGCTAAATAGATTTTTCCTAAAGTCCCTTTCCAAATACTGCCTTACTAATACTGTACTAAAAGTTGCTATTAGATCTTTGTCGCATTCATAGAGTCTATCTTACTCTTTATAGTCTTAGGTAGCTCTTAGTTTCTCTAAACTAGGTTCCTATAGCTAATAGCTTACGCCGTACTTGGCGTCTTTATAAATTTAGCACGCGTTATTATAGCAAAACGTGAAGTAGTTAATTAAATAATCTTTTATTCCTTATAGTGCATTATTATCCCTCTATATATATATGCCGTCTGCTAGTCTAGTTCCCTTTATTGCATAGTAACTCTAACCATCTTTGTAATCTCTGGCAAAATAACCCTATTTTCCGCAATTTATATAAGCTCCCTCTTTAAACCATCTTTCTTATTATGGAGTCTGCCTAAATATCTTCTGCTACTAAGATCCCTAATTCGGCCTTTACTCCCTAGACCTTTAATCACTTAATCCTTATTCTCTTGGTTTCTATAGTATCTTACTCCATCTCTTATAGGTTTCTTTAGTACCACTTAGGTCCATTAGCTCTGCGCTATACCATAGTTTCTAACTTAGCTTTAGTTAATGCGTACTCTGCGCCTTATATAACTATAGAACTCTATCCTAACCTCTCTTAGTCTGTTCCCTTTAGTAGATCCTATTATTAATCTTTATTGCTTAATCTATTAATTCCCTTAGGGTATCCGTATCTTCCATCAGAATAATTACATCCTAGACTTTAGCCTTAAGTCCCTATTTATACTATGCCATAAGCGCCCTATTATTCCACTTAACTTATATTGCTAGCGTTTAAAACTACGTTATATATTTAATAGCTAAGGTTCGTTGCATAATGTCTTAAAGCTTTCTTTCCGCCGTAGTTATTGCCTTTAAATCTCCAAATATCTGTATAAGTCGCTCTACAAATCCATTCCAGCTTAAGAACATAAACCGTACTTCTTAGTTTATCATTATTATTCTATTTGCTTATATCTCTATAAGGTAAGACTTAAACCATTTAAGTGCTCTTCCTAATAAGAACAATCCTGCATACGTTATTTAATCCATAGGTATTACCAGCTTTACTCCCTCTTATATAACCTTAAAGTGCATTTACGTAAGGAATCCTTTAAGCTTTAATCTCTCTCCTAAGAATCTTTTAATTAATAGTAACTTAACCTTTACTGCTCCTATTCTATTAATCCTTTATTTAAGTGCCGTATTATTTTCTATTAACTAGTTAACTATTTCCTATAGTTGTCTGACCATCACAGGTTATTATAAGTTAGTATCTGCTATACTAGTATTACCTCCTAACCTTAAAGTAGTTGCCGCCGTTAATAACGTTATAGTGGCTACTTTTAGTGGCATATTATTTAACTTTTAATACTATAACTAGGTAGTAATTATATAATGGAACCTTATAGCAGGTACTATAATGGGCTCGTTATTGGGCTAGGTGTATAGGTAATACGTAAAGTTAACAACGTAATAATAACTAGTGGAGTAGTTGCCCAACAGATTAACTCTAATTATATTCTAAGAATTACTACAAGGAAGGAACTATCTAGGTAGGGACTAAGGTCCTTTAAATACACAACCGTACTCCTATAAAATCCTTCTTATACATAATGTACGTAAGGTACGTAAGGTACGTACGTTCCGTCCGTCTCCTATATTCCTTACGTAGCACATTATGTAACTCGTACTACCATTCCTCGTCATATAGTTCTACCGGTTCCATCCTAAACCGTGCCTGTATTAACTAACTAGCTTCTTCCAACTCTTCTTTAAGTAGTCATAACATCGTACTTAAAGCGTCCGTAATAGCAAACTAAGACTATATATCGACTATAGACAGTTAAACAATATTATTAGGAAGGATAAGTATCCTTTACCCTTAATTAGCGAAATCTAAGATAGGATAGGCAATACGTAAATCTTTATAAAGATAGATCTAAGATAGGCGTACTATTAGATTAGAATTAAGGAAGGCGACAAATAAAAGGCAGCCTTTAGGTTAAAGGAAGGACTATATAAGCCATTAGTTATATAATTTGGGCTTATAAACGCGCTAGCGACGTTTTAAAAGCAAATTAATAATGTATTAGGAGAATACTTAGATAAATTTGTTATGGTATATCTTAACGATATTATTATCTACTTAATAACTAAGGAAGAATATAGAGAACATATTAAATAGGTTTTAAAGAGACTATAAGAAGAACAGATGCTAGTAGTAATTAAAAAATGCGAGTTCTTTACTAGAAAGACCAATTTTGTAGGATTTATTATTAAACTAGGCCAACTTAGTATAGATCTAAAAAAGATCAAGGCTATAGTGAATTAGTAAGAACTAGAGAACGTTATGTAGTTAAAATCGTTTCTAGGGTTTTATAATTACTGCCGAAGGTTTATAGCGCAATAGTTAAAGGATATTAAGCTATTTATGCGATTAATAAAGAAAGAAGAACTATAGTTATAGGGAGAGGAATAATAAGAACTATTTAAGAAAATTAAGAGGTTGTTTAGCCAGGAGCCAGTTTTTAAAATCTATTAACTAGGACTAGAGACGGTTATTAAAATAGATGCATTAGACTTTATATTAGGAGTATATTTTATACAAAAGTATCTAGATAGATAGCATCCAGTAACATACTATAGTCGGAAAATAACGCCACTAGAACTAAACTATAATATCTATAATAAGGAGTTGCTAGGTATAGTTACAGTATTAAAGGAATAAAGAGTATTCTTGTAAGGCATAGAAGAACTATTTATAGTTAAGACGGATTATAAGAACCTAATAGAATTCCTAACAATAAAGGAACTTAATTAAAGACAGGTTAGATAGGCGGAGATGCTTATAAAATACTATTTTAAGATTTAGTATACTAAGGGCACAGACAATACGCGAGCCAATACGTTAAGTTAAAAGGCTAAACTATAGAACGATAAAAAGCCATTAGGGGCCTTACTGCGAAAAGATACAGATAAACTAATCAGATACAATTATCCGAAAATCGCAGTAACTTGGGAAGATAAGTCAAAAAGGACTTACGAAGTACTAAAAAGCTTTTAGGCATAAAGGATTCTAAAAGCACAGCTAGAAGATCTATAGATGGATATATATAAAAACCGAGAAATAAAGTATATTCTAAAAAGCATAGTAGAGCACTTTATAGAAGATTTTTATAGGGAACTAATATAAGGACACAACGGAGCTACGGGCTTAGTGTTAAGACTTTAAGAGGAATACATTATTAACGGAATCTGGAGGATAGCTAGAAAGGTCACTAGAGAGTATTTAGATTGCTAAAGGAATAAACTAATAAGGCATAAGCTATATAGAGGGCTATAACTAGTTAAAATACTAGAGAGACTATAGGAGGTCATATTATGGGACTTTATCGTTAAGTTACTAAAATTAAAAAATCCTATTACCGGATAAGATTACAATGTAATTTTAGTAATAGTAGACAAGCTTACGAAGTAGGGATACTTTATAGCGTATATAGAAGAAATCTTAGCGGAAGATGTCGCTAGAATCTATATTAAAGAAGTGTTTATAAGACATAGAGCACTAAGTAAAATTATATTAGATAGAGATCTAAGATTTATAGTAGTATTTTAGGAGGTATTCTTAGCGGAATAAGGAGTTTAAGCAGTAACTTCTACCGTATATTATCTATAGATAGACGGTTAAACGGAAAGACTAAATTAGATACTAGAACAGTATCTAAAACATTATATTAATTATGCATAGAATAATTGGGTATTACTATTACCAGTTATATAGTTTATATACAACGCGACACTACAAGAAGGAATGGGTACGTCACTATTTAAGGCGAATTATGGATATAAGCTAAGGACATTATTATTGCCATATTAAGTAAAGAAGATAAGTAGTATAGCTAAGCAAAGAATAAAGACTTTAATGAATCTTTATAGAAACCTTATAGAAACAGTTAAGGTAGTATAACAGAGAATAAAAAGATACTATAATGCTAAGAGATCTAAGGGACCAGTTCTTAAGGAGGGAGATAAAGTGTGGCTACTATACAAAAATTTTAAAAGTTAACGACTAAGTAAGAAGTTAGACTATGTTAGACTAGGACCTTTTAAAATTATATAAAGGATTTTACTGGTTATATTTAAGTTAAACCTACTAGCTAAGATAAAGATCTACCCTATATAGTACATTGCGATGCTAGAGCCAGTATATAGAAATGTTAAGCTACCGGTCTACGAGTTAGATATATATAGAGGGCAAGAAAAGGACAAATAGTAAGTTTTAAGGATTGTTAGCTATAAGGACATAGACGATAAAATATAGTACAAGGTTAAGTAAATAGGCTATACTAAGACTACCTAGGAACTACTAGAGAATTTAAAAAATACTATAGAAAAGGTATAGGAGTATCGGAAGAAAATAGGTCAGGCAATATTAATAAAGAAGGATTGCTAAAGAATGAGTTACCTAAGGGGGACCCAGAAAGAGCGACTGCTAAACTATTTAGAGTTGTTCCCTTTACTATAGGAAGAGAGTTGATTCTCTTATTACTAAGTTCCTGCAGACCTTATTCTATAAGTTTCTACTCCTTAGAATAAACCTTCTTACGCATTTTCTTAAGATGAATTAACCAAGCGGACGCAGCCAGATGAAAATTAAGGGCTTATTGCTAAGTATTAGTAGCCTCCTTCTTAGCATTATAAGAATAACAAAGTTCCGACAACGCTACTAAGAGCTTATTATTAAGCCTCGCAGCGGTAGATTAAACGCGAGACTTTATAATAAATTACTTAGGGAATATAACGACTATTAAGAGTTATAGGACGCGTATATTTAGCGTTAGAGATAGAGCAAACGTTACAAGATAAATAAATATTTACTTTAGTGCACTCTAAATAAGAGAAAGGTTGCCAAGATAAAGAACTCGCCAGCATAATATAAACCAACCCCTTTTTCGTACAACGAGAATATAGAGACGGTATAATCTCACTAAGAGATAATATAATAGCAATGGTACGAGACCAACAAGCTATAGAAGAGGAAGAAATTGCTTTAGGTATAATAAGTAATAATATTAACCAAATTAATTAGACGGATATTACACCTCTAGTAAACGACTTAGAGATATTAGGGATCTTTAAGGACGAAGATAAAGAGAAGGGAGATAGTATTACGGACGCTTTAAGTATAATATTATAACTACTTAGAAAGGAGTTAAAGGAAGCTAGTTAGTTAATATAGGCACGGTTTAGGATGGAGCCGGTAGAACCATATAACGAGGAATAGTAGTATAAGTTATATAAGGTGATCTATATAATCTATATAATCTGTAGGATCTATAATAGAGTAGATAGAGCACACGTACATTATATATAAGAAGGATTTTATAGGAGTATGGTTATATATTTAAGAACCCTTAGTCCCTACCTAGATAGTTCCTTTCTTATAATAATTCTTAGAATATAATTAGAGTTAATCTATTAGGCAACCACTCCACCAGTTATTATTACGTTGTTAACTTACTTATAATACCTACACACCTAGCCCAATAACGAGCCTACTATAGTACCTGCTATAAGGTTCCGTTATAAGGACGCAGAATCTATAATTAATTTTAACTCTAAAACCCTACCTTTTATAATACCGACTAGCCATACTGCCATATTCAGTACTGGTTAAATTCTATTTAAATTCTATAAGCACGTTAATGCGATTAAGCAGCTTCTATAAGCACGTTAATGCAATTAAGTAGCTTTTTAGATCTACCTCAATTATAGATTAATTAACTACCTCGATTACAGATTAAAGATCTACCTTAATTACAGCTTAATTAACTACCTCGAATATAGATTAAACTACTTTACTACAAAGACTTTAAGACGATATCTTAAATATAATTAAAGCAATTTCTATTCAATTAGCAATATCCGCAATATCCGCGATATTCGCAATATGCCATTTTAATTACCTTACCCTTTACTACTTTTAAATTGTATCTAAATTTCCTATTTTAGTATAGCTTCTGCCTTAATTTTATATTCTACAGCTTTAACTACACTATTAAATCTAGGGGTGTGTGTAACCGACTACCGGTGCTATACTGTTGTCGACCTAGGTTAGACTTACTTACTACCGTCTCACTACCTTAGCTGCTTACCCCCGTATATCTTACCATTTAGCTACTTACCCTTATATACCTTACCCCCTTTTATCTTATTACTTACACCTTCCTTATATATTTATATCACTTTAATTTCCATAGATTTACAATTAAGTCGCTTATTTAATTCCTATACACTGCAAAGCTTACATTATAGCTAATTAGCAGGACAACTAAGGCTGGGCGTAGACCGTTAAATATATAAAAGGAAGCCAGGCAATTATATACGCCGGTAATATCTAATATAGGCAGCTCGCAAGGATGTATATAGTAGAGAAAGTTCATAATAATTTGTTGCTATTATCGCGTATAGCAGTACCTTATACTAGGCCTCTTCTTATTAAGGATATATAAAAAATACAGGAGAAAGAATATAAAGAGTCTATTAAGGCTATAGAAATCCGCGTTAAAATATAACGTAAAAGGCGCGACAATAAGTTTTAAGGGAGGAAGAGGTAATTGTAATTACTAAGCGGAAGCGGGTAAGGGCAGCAAATAAGTTATTAGGAATTGCGACACTAAGATATAGGAAGCCTAAATAGTTATTCATAATATATTATATTTGGTGCAGTTAAGCCTATAGTGCGGTTAAGCTAGCGACCCCCCTATAGGGGGAGAAAGCGCCGGGTACGCGCATCTAGTCTCGCTTGTAATTAAAGCGAACGGTTATAGCTACGCGTAAGGACCTTTTTGGTTACCCTAGAGAATCGCCTTAGTTGCCCTAGAGATTCGCGGTTGGCCAGGGGAACCAAATTAAAGACGTACGCTTCCTCTTCTCCCCCTTAACTACGCCTCCGTTATAGCTGCTAAAACGCAAATACAACGCTGTCCCTTCAACTGCCGATGAAATTTAGTAATATCGTACGGGTAGAAACCTTACGATATTTAACAAAGATCACGATACTACGGAGGAAGGCCGGTCGCAAGTCCGCTAGAAGTTATCTCATGAATCAGACCCCGGGGAGAAATTGCGCCACGACGTAGCTAAGGGCTAGCGCTACGCTTGTGGACCTTACCCTAGTCCTGTGGACTCCTGGACCAATTAGATCACACCGAGAGGAATTTCTCCCCAAGGGTCTGAGAGCTTATGGGCGCCCTTTGTATACAAACTCATTGTTTTTTATTAGGCGACAACTCTTCTATTACAACGCTCTATCTCAACCCTTCTATAACGTCTAGTTATTATAGAAATACTACGAGGTATAAGCTCTTTAGCTTCTCTATCTATTGCATTAAATAACGATATCGTAGCTATATTACTCGGTGGTCGTCGGTCGGTCGTAAAACTCGTCAGTCGGCCGCAAAACTCGTCGGTCGCAAAACTCGTCGGTCGCAAAACTCGTCGGTCGCAAAACTCGTCAGTTAGTTTTTATCGCAATCCTACCTTACATACTTCTCTAGGTCTAATTATCTCTAAAATACTATAAGGTAAAAGCTCTTTATCTTCTTTATCGTCTCTATATTATAGCAATATCGTAGCTCTATTTTATAAGAAGTTAGACATAGGTAGTCTGTTAGTTTTCGTCTAGTTTTATCATAATTTTGTCTTACTACTAAAACTTACGTACTTCTCTACGTCTAATTGTCTCTAAAATACTACGAGCTAAAAGCTCTTTGTCTTCTCTGTCGCCTCTATATTATAGTAATATCGTAGCTCTATTTTACGAGAAGTTAGATATAGGTAGTCGGTCATTTTAGTCTATTTTATCGCAATCTTGCCTTACTGCTAAAACTTACGTACTTCTCTACGTCTAATTATCTCTAAAATACTA
>Ga0307515_10018205_pt1 | contig 12740 bp, 9 predicted proteins | sample 17_EM_MG_FD_194513 | JGI IMG/M metagenome (GOLD analysis project Ga0307515, IMG submission 194513) | Populus trichocarpa ectomycorrhiza microbial communities from riparian zone in the Pacific Northwest, United States - 17_EM | ecosystem: Host-associated > Plants > Roots > Unclassified | place... | reverse complement strand
GAGATCGCACCATTTTGTGTATCGCTCGTAAGTTCCCGACCTCATGTAGAGTAAGAGAGTATACCTCTGACGATTCATATGGGTTCACGTGTACAGACCGACTTCAAACTATCATTGGTTACGACAGGATCTGCGTTATGGACGCTGGACGTATCACCGAATTCGATACCCCGACAGGGTTGTTCAACATGGAAGATGGGATCTTCCGTGGTATGTGCGACCGTTCGAATATTTCGCTTGAGGATATCCGAAGGGCTGCCAAGTTGCGGGAGTCGTAAATGTTCTCCCTTGGGATTACGGACCCTTTGGCAGTTGACTAGACTAATGCGAGGAAGAATGCCTGGTTTTACAGGGGTTCATGCTTATACGTTTAACGACCTCATGTGTGGTGGTGTTGTAGGGTTTCCACTCCCTTTAAGCTTGAAACTTTTAGAGACGGAGTAGCATCGATATATTTTTTTGTGAAAAGTATACTTTCCTTATCACTCCCCTAGATGACGATGCACGATGCCTAATGATTGATAACGGGGCTCACGTTTTATACCTCTCCACGCTCGTGAAGTTCTTCGGTGTTCTCAGGAGTGGGTCCTGACATCCGTTGCTTACATCAAGCGCCTAAAGTTGGAGATCACATGATCACTAATGAGTCGACGGGCGGCTACGCGTCTGACCCCCCAAACATCCTTGACTAATCACCTCATGGTCGGAATGTCCAAGGCGACCAGGAAACCTCTCCCGCCCGCCTTGAGAGCACTCCAACCTATCCTGAATGCATTGCCTCCTGAGGGGGACTCAGAGAGCGAGACCGAAACCTTGAATATCAAGGATTTCACAGTGAGCACATTCTACGTATCGTCGGGGGTGAACGCCGGTCGTTGATCTGGTGTTCGACGCAAGTTGGGAGCGAAGGTTTTCTATCCCAAGGGTGAAATTCAACGAGAATCGTACCGCACGAAAGACGGAAAAGTTCGTGCCCTCTTACCCAAGAGCGCTGTTTCGCTTCCAATTAGCTAACGCGTTTACAGAAAGTCCCACCCCACCATTGGAGGGTCTACGATCTGATACAACAGATTCCAGCCGGGAAGGTCACAACATACAAGGTAATCTACGACACCCTCGGTGAAGGCTCACCACGTTCCAGTAAGCCAAGTCACCATCGTCTCGGATGCAAGTTTTTTTTTTGTGGCTCACTCGGTGCGAAAATACGACCAGTCGGGACCGCTCTTGCGAACAACCCTTTCGCTCCGTTCATTCCATGCCACAGAGTCATCGCCTCGAACCGAACGATCGGAGGGTTCTGTGGAGAAAAGCATAAACCGGGTTCCAAGGACCGTTCGACCGTGTCCCATTGCGACTGGAAATTGCGGATGCTGAGACTTGAAGGGGTCAAGTTTGATAAATGGGGGCATTTGGTTGGTCCCAGTTTGGCCATGTGGCGTCCTTGATGAATCATCTGTGTTCATAATCCCGCATGCTCGCCTCTGGTTTTCCCGACTCGAAGCGACGAATGAATCCAACGAAAGCTAAGTACGTGATGTACGATTATTATTTTTTGATTCCGTCCGGGTGGGGGGGCGCTCACAGCGTTCATTCTCAACAATGCATTTCCCGCGTTTTTGGGTTTGTGGGTTCCGGCCGTCCAATGAGTAAGGAACATTACAAACGCGTGCAGAGCGTCTCTTCAGGCTAGATTCTGACCGCCTACAACTTCGGAACCGGGTTATCCTCACTTGTTTTCTCCGTTTCACTCGAGGGCATTCGCGTTTCCGCTTTCTTCCGCTCGCTTCGCCTCCCGCTCTCGCCCCCTCTCCAGGAGCTTTCGGGCCGTTCAGCAACTCTCCCTCTCTTTGAATTAGAGCGATCCAGCGTACGGGCCCGGAAACCATCTCTAACGTTCCAAGCGTACCCCCACCTGACCGCCCTTCACAATGGGTTTTCAGATGGTTGGATGCACAGAAAATTCTCTGGGAGGTGACTTCTCATTCCATCGTCACAGGGCCGAGGTTGGTGCGACTCTGATCCCTGTTTTGGATTTTTGTGTTGAAAATGGAGCATCTCAGTCGACGTGCGGTTTCCAATTACCCTCGCGGAAAGTTCCTACGCGGATACCATTCAGCCAATACTTGACCACATGTCGATCTCCATGGTCGGATCGGACGGAGCGCCCTTTCCGGCCCCAGCGCCATTGCTTCTGATCGTGTCCAATTGAGTCGACATTGTTACATGCTCAACCGCGCCCCGCAATAAACGTGTGCTATGAAGTTGGATCGGACGCTATCGCGCGAATCAACGGACCGAATTCCATGATGCACACTCTCTGGTTTTCATAGTAGGATTCCTGATGAACCCTGCAACGCACCAATTGCGAAACCTGAAAGGACTCTGAAGCGAGAACGTGCATGTGGTCCAGGTTGATCCGTCATGACATCCCTCAGGACGGATATCTATTTTTTTTGATCACCCGACTCGGGATCGGTCTATCGTTTCTCCTTGCTGGGCCCGGTGGTCGGCTCTGCAGCCGCGTGTTCCATGAAATCAAGGACGTTTCGGAGAAGGTAGCAATGGCGTGAGCCTGGGTGAGTGTCTCACATTAAACCTCCCCGCAAACTCCCAAAGCGGTAAACCGATTACCCTGGTTGGTTTGCGTCCCGACGGCAGTCCAGCGTTCTTCATGTACACAATATGATATGATCACGCAATGGTGTGGTACTTGAAATGACAAAACTTGGATAGCGCAAAATGGCTAGTAATGTACAAAACATTCGAATCGATACCAAGCAATCAATACAAACTACAATGGATAGTGGGAAGGACTTTCAATTTCTGGACACTGAATTTTTTCAAGTCAACGTTTGGTTGGGATCGGGATTCAGTTGATGGCGATGCGTTGAGGCTCTTGGCCAGGGGAGCTCTTGGGGAAAGTGACCGTCAAGACTCCATTTTCCATCGCAGCTTTGATGTCCTGAGGCTAAACAACATCCGTCAGCCCATACTTCTCCTCGAAAGAGCGAGGTAAACCGCAGAACCCACCTTAGTACCATCAGGAAGTTTGACGCTCCTGGCAAACCTTCCAGTCCTCCTTTCACGAACCGAATACCCGTGTTCGTTTTTCTCGGTGGACTCGGAGACCTCACCAGAGACGACGAGGTTACCATTGTGCACGTCGATGTTGACTATGTCCTTGGACAAGCCGGGAAGCTCGAAGGTGGCTGTCACGAGGTTCTTTTCCGCGTCCTCATGGAGATCCATCCTGAAATAAGCCCCGTCAGTGTCAAGATGACAAAGCATGGTGATCAAGCGTCGGATAGCTACCTTGGCTTCAACATACGAGCGCCCTGCGGCTCCTCGTATGACGCGAGGGGGCTACGAACGCGAGGCCTGAATGCCTCGTCGAAGAGCTGGTCCAAGTCGAAGGGGTTATACAAGCGAGTAATAGACATGGCGGTTAGGCGAAAGCAGTGAGTCAGGGGGGTGAAGTGAGTATGTCGAGTGTTGGGTTAGTGAGGGGAGGTGGGTGGAACCACCGAGGGGTTATATACCCCACAGGCCAGTGGAGCTACCAAACTAGCTAGAGCAATGTGGAACCGCTTGGGTCCTTCTAGAACCATGTCGTGGGATCCAGTCTGAACGCGTCTGGATACTACTAAGTACTTATGAGCCACTTGGTCCCGGACACACAATCGCGAGCTGTTGGCCTGGAGTCGTTCTGGAGCTCGTCAGAAACCCACAGAAACCCGTGGAAGACCCGGGATCGATCGAGACTCGAGAGTCTGTTGTCCGTCCCGCCCATGTGATCCGGTGCGTTTCCTAATTTGGATGACCTAAACCGAAGAGTACGTCAGGGAACGCCCACAATTGGACTTCTCCAAATCGAGACCCAGTTGGTAGTACATGGAATGTGGAGAACCAGACGGTCAGTGGGTTTTGCTGGTGTGGGTCGAGTTCGGCGTGTGCGCAACTTCGATCCTGATAACCCAAAAACGCATGCACCTCCGCTTGATCTATGATTAATTGATTCATCAGCTACGTGCTGTACGAAGTTCGCGCGTTCGAAGGAATTGAACGCCCTCGTTTACCACCCCATTCAAGATACATTGTTGAGGAAACACTGGCTGGGAAGCAGTCTGGCTGTTGGGTCACATATCACGTCTTTGTTGTACTGTTACAGTACAATCACGACTGCACTGGGTCGACTTGGAGTAAAATCTTCTTCCCACCAGTACCACTGACCACCGTATTCATCACTTCCCTTACAAGCTCCGTGGCTTCCTCATCACTAATCTTTCCATCAATGGTGACAATTTCATGGTCTGGCTCCTTGAACTGTTCGATTCTTAGCGCGTGCAACCAGAGTACGGAGGTCATGATGCGCACCTTTCCCGTGGCCATATATTCAACAAGCTCTCCGGCCACCCGCGCCCGTTCCTCCGGGCTCTTTTGTTTGTACCACTCGGTTTGCCAGAATCCATGCGCGGTGAGGTTACTGAATATGAAGGCTGAGGGAGGGAAAGCGAGTGCCTCCTTTGCCATCGCGCCGTATGTAACGAAATGGGCATTCTTCCCAGCAAGTCGAAGCATTCGTGTTGTTGACTTCCCTCCAACACAATTCAACAGCAGGCGAATATCCTACAAGGCGATCAGCGAATTAAACCACGGAACGACGTCGACACATACCTTGCCACCAGTCCACTCCTTCACTCGTTCGGGGAAAGACTTGTCTTCGAGGTCATCGTAGGTAACAACGTGCGTAGCTCCGAGGCTCTTGAGAGATTGTTCGACATCGGAGAAGCCTTCCCTACAAGAGATTGGGTCGGAAAGGGTTTATGGGATCGAAGATGAAAAACTCACCTGTTCCGGATGAAGTTGATTGTGTTCAATCCCCGTAGGTTTGCCAGCGTAATAACAGCTTGTCCCACCTATATCGATTGAGCCTGTGCGGTCGTTACCGATTACGGGCCGTCGCACCGCACTGTTAGCGCCGTTCTGCACAACCCAGTCCCCCGGCTGCAGATCCACGAATTCGGATAACATGTTGTACGCGGTAGCTGGATTCACCTATGTTATTTGGGAATCAACGGTCATTTGATACCACAGGAATCCTCCTGAGTAGAGCGTACCACAAGAGTTGCAGCATTCACGGGAGATATTCCAGTTTCCCTATCAACCTTGATGACATCCCCTTCCTCGAGTGTCTGACCGCTTGACCACGTTCCCGATTGAACCTTCCCAAACACGACCCAATCACCCTTCTTGAGGCCCTTCACGCCTTCCCCGACGTCTATGACCTCGCCGAGGCCTTCGTTTCCAGGGACGCGCAACGTCCGTTCTTGCCCGCTGACATTCAGCTGCCTCGTCCTGGGTTGGTAGGGGTACACGCCCTCGATGACGTTTATATCTGAGGGGTTGATAGGTGACAAGAGATGCTTAATGGCGACCGAAGAGCCGGTTGGTTTCGGAGGGGTCGGGTACGTCACTACAGATAATACCGAAGCGGGCTTTCCATTCGATTCGTAGACGACAGCTCTGGTAGCCATGGCGGTGAGAGTTCTCTTCCAAGTGGACGTGCTGGGTTTTGGGAGTCGTAACATTAAAAAATTCCGGTTTTTCGCTCACGGCCTCGGGTGGATGTGGAGAACGATGGAAACGATATAGGGTTTGGGTCACAGCTGGGACTGGAGAATATCGTCGCGTGACATCATTGGTCAACAACTCAACCGTATCACCCGATCACCCTCCCCCAGCCTGCAGACTTCTCACACTGACAGCGGAGTCGTATATTGAGGTTTTGTGCGTTGTGTTCTACGCACCGCGAACAAGTTGGTTTAAAGGACATCGGCTGGAGCCCCATATTGTCCATTGAGTCACATTGACACGCACTGTCCACAACTCAGGCTCTGTTTCGTGTTTGACTTCTTCAGCCTGTAATTATTCATTCGACTGTCTACAAATTCTGCGTTCAGTCCGTACGCCGAGTTAGATCTACACCTTTCTCATCGTTACCAGAGAGGCGATAGCTATCTCTGTTTTACTCGGATTCGCGGTTTGTCATCGTGTTCGCGATTTCACTCACTGGCATACCACCGTCAGATGCACCGGTGGCAGGCTTGGACGTGCTCGGTCTCCTCGTTCTGAACGTCCTGAAATCTCGTTGAAATTTCGTGCCGGCCGTGCGGTCATGTCGTTGCGTGCTCCCCGCGATGATGCCATGCTTTCAGTTCCTCTGTTGTGCAGTGAGCCTAGCACACTCCCACAGTGGGTGATCGGGGGAGTCCAAAATTCACGTCCAGCGTCACAGCAGATCGACCGTTTTGCTGATGGTCCACCTGGGCCCCCTGATAGCTTCAAGTTTCCGCGAGTCGCGTTCGTGTATCCCAAGAGTGCGCTAGGCTTCGTTGATCCGTCCCAGATGCTCCGAGCCACCGCCCGGTGTCCACCTCCCCCCCCCTTGGCGAAGTCATGGGTGGTTTAGGGAACCGTCTGTTTGCATGTCAACAGTGCCCTGGCAGCTGAAGACTGGACGTTGCCCTGTGTTAACATGTACAGGACGCTTTCACATGACTAATCAAATGCTCCTCCACTACCAGCCTTACGGGCAGTGACACATTCACAGTTTTTTTTTCGGTGGCGGAATTGCCGTGCCTGCATAAGGGAGCTCGGTTGCGTTGCCACCGGGGGTTGACCACAAGACACTGGTGGGCGACGTGGAATTAAGCGCCGTGTGAGCGATTTTCCTGGTTGTGCAGTAAAGCGCGGTACAATCTTATTTATACGATAACCGGTACGTATCTACTACACGCCAAAGCCGAGTTTTAGCAGTCTAGGATCCCGGGGAAGTAAAGTTATTGGTGGAGCTGTCCTCATCCCGTCATCCATCACAGAGCTGGGTCAAATCCGAGAAACCACAACCCACCAGGGGATGCTGTTCTCATCATTCCGATGTCCGGGGCTCATCTCATCAATATGCACCATTATCTTGCAAAGTCGTACCGACGTGGGAAGGTCATGCTGGGAAGGTAAGATCGCGATCACTTTGATTGTCAATGATGGCCGCGACAATCTCTGTATCCGAGAGCGGTACGAACTTACCCGCAACCTCGCCGACCTTGTGTGGAATCCTGACCGATCCCCGATTCTTTCTTCTTTCTCAACTTCGATACTCCAGCCTGTGGACGTTTGGTTAGACGCGAGTTCACTCAACATGAACTCCCCTCCCTGATTGAGGCGATCTTCGCGAGTAGAGATGCGGGTGACACGATCCGTTGCCTCCTTGGGGACGACGCACAGACCTTTATCGATGTGATAGACGAGGCACGTTTACATGTGATCATTACCGCGAATATCTTGATTGAAATTGATATCGACGCGTTCCGTCGACCAGGTACTGGACAGCCCCGGCGGTCTTTCTCCGTGCGCCCGGAAGAAATGCCTCAAATCGCTGTACAGGACGTGTGGCCGCCTCGCACTTCTCCCGAGAGCCTTGAAGATCTCTGTTTACTACGATAGAACCAGTGTCGCGTCGTACAGGGGTAGGTATGCAGATGTCTGGAAGGGAAAACATTGTGATCGGGACGTTGCGGTGAAGGTTATAAGGGTATACTCAAACAGTGACTTACAGAAGATAATCGGCGTGAGTTTCTGATTGTGCTCTCTTTCCACGCGCCTGAGCGCTGACGAACCCCGTGTAGAGGTTCTGCAAGGAGGTTGTTGCATGGAAAACCCTCCGGCACCCCAATGTTCTGTCGCTGATAGGAGTGACAATGTCCGAGAATCAGTTCGCAATGATATCAGACTGGATGATGAATGGAAACATCAACAATTTTTTGAAGGTACACCCGAATACAAACCGATTGGGACTGGTAGGCTTTTCGTTCAAATATCATTCCCTTCGCTTCAAGTTCATTGATGATCGGACAAATTATCTAGCTGGGAGACGTCTCTAGGGGGTTGATCTACATCCATAGCCAGGGAATGATTCACGGGGATCTCAAGGGGGTGCGTTTTTCGAGGGCTAGAGTCAATCTCCTATCTTACCAAGTTTACCTGTCAAGGCCAACATACTGATTGACCAAACCGGTCACGCCCGCCTAGCCAACTTTGGTCTGCTAACGATTATTTCCGATCCCTCAAACCTCTTGTCCTCGAGCTCATGCACTCAGGGTGGCACGGTTCGATGGATGAGCCCAGAACGCATCGCTCCAGAGCGATTTGGGCTTGAGAACGGTCACCCAACAAAATCTTCAGACTGTTACGCTCTTGGAATGGTCATATATGAAACTATCAGCGGAAACCTGCCATTCCACAGACACTCAGATTTCACTGTTTCCTTGAAAGTAATGGAAGGTGAACGTCCTCCTCGAGGGGTGGGGTTCACAGAGAGTCTGTGGAAGATGTTGGAACAGTGTTGGACGTCTCAACCCAACAACCGTCCGGACATCGAAGGCGTTCTTCTTTGGAGATGCTCTCAAATTCGTCGGAGTCATCTCCCCCTGTGGTGGACGAAGAAATGGATGAGGACAGTGGTGATTCGGACTCGGCAAACAGTTCTTCTTGTGTTCTAAATGGGACGAGTGACACGGCGACTGAAATTCCGGGGGTCCATCCTGGGCGCCAGCCAGCTGTTGAGATAGACGGTGGTGGAGGTCAGTTTTCGCCATTTCCCCACCGCCAGGAGAACTCAGATCGGTCCTGGTAGTCGGAAGTCTGGTGCACCGGAACCAACAGCAACAGGCACACATCCCCGGCTTTACATTCGGCGCTGACACTGACGTGCGTAGTTGACAGCATGTTATGTTCTCTTCGAGGTTGACCGTTTGCTAGGAGGCCATCTACCGCCGCTTGATCGCGAATATCAACAAATATGCACCAAATCCCCAGGTCGTGCTTGGTTGACACCATGGAATGTTCCCTTCGGATCTGATCGTTTGTTAACAGAAATTTCCCTCTGGTACCTGCATTCCTCAGCGCCCCTACTGCCAGGGAACCGCAATCCCGGAGAGCGCGGTCGGCCAGAGTATCGTGTTTGCGATAGCCGATGGCAAGTGCTTCCCAGCAGAACTTGCGCTTGCCAGACAGTGCGACCGTTTGGTGGACGGGGGTGGCGTAGTTTTCAGTGAGCAGAATCATACCATCAACCTACGAATCGAAGTATTTGGTCTCCTTGTCATCCTCAAGCCACTGCTCATCCTATTTCTACGTCTACAGTGGCCGGGGTACAACGGATGGGGAACACAGGTAGGTATTACGTCTCCCAGATGAACGGGTGAATTAAGCTACTTCCCAGATCAGAACCGTGGACTACCAGGAGCAACCAAAAGGGATTACTCGTGTGAAGTTAGTGACGGAGATCGCTAAGCAGTTGGAGAAGTTTATCGAGGTCCGTGTCCCTCCTCACTCGAAACCCGCGCGACTTACAGAATGTGTCCAGAGAATGCAACCTGCCGGCATCCATCCCTCCTTCGCGGAGTACAAGGTCGGACCGGGAGGTATTTAACTGCATCACATCCATATCGCTTCATTGGAACAAATGTCGCGTGGTTCGTGGCAACCCCGTTTCATATACAGCGGCCCCTGACTTGGCTCCGCTCCCTCCTGTATTCTATCCCCTTCGTTTTTACATTCCTCACATTACAGTCAGTATAACCCATACGATCATGCACGAGTATGGCTGAGCCCGAACCAAATCTCTCCTATTTTTGATGTTCTTGATGGTGTGTAGCTCTACGCGAGCGAAGCCTGCTTCAGGAGTTTGAGAACGATGCCATCCGGGAGGCATAGATGTGCTGTTGAGACTATACCTGGGTTTTCTGGTCCCGTCCAAGTGACCGATGCAGGAGGATTCAAGCGGATAATCCCCAGTCCCCTTTCCCCCTTCTCTCTTTCTTGGTACTAAGGTTTGAAGCTCGCTCGTCCTCTAGGTGATGACGATCTCGGGCACCACAGTGGAACTCCACGCCCACAGCATCGTTCTCCGTTGCACTGACCAAAGCTCAAAGGGGAAAAGCTGAAATTCGCGCATAACCAGCGTAATCGTGCGCGGGCAGAGGCGGGAGCTCTTGGCGACACCTCTCCCAGTCCGGACAAGCCCCCGGACCCTGACACTACGATGGACAAGTTGTCAAAAGTCATTCACAAATCGTATATACATGGTCGTTACGCGTACACGAAATATGCAAATAATATATGAATATACAACAACATAAGCTACTGAGATCACCACAAGCCCTGTCCGTACTACAGCTTGGAGTTTTTCGGCATGGCCTTGATGGCTTGTCGAACACCGAGATCGGCCAAGACATCCTCGCTTCCACCCAGCAGCGAGTCGAAGGTGACGGTCCTGTAGTACTGCGATACAGGTCAGCACCAACGCGAAGAGTATGAATCTAGGGGGGGGAACATACGTGCTCGATCTCAGCACCCATACCTGATTGGGTGATTCCACGTCCGCCAAAGATCTGGACGGCATCTTGAGCGGTTTGCTGAGCCGACCTCGTCGAATAGGCCTTCAGCAAGGCGATCTGACCAGCGAGCTTGCCAGCCTGTTGCTTATACGACTACATAACCCCCGCGTAAGGAAATCCTCCCGTTTGACTCGAAGGTTCAGAAAAGGAACTTGCCATATTACACATCTGGTAGGTGATGTTCTCCAGCCACGCCTGGATAGCTTCCGCCCTCGAGATCATAGCGGCGATTTTGGCACGGACGACTGGCTGGTTAGCCAGGGGCTTTCCAAATGCCTTACGCTGGTTAATCCACTTGAGACAACGCTCGATGATATATCGCTGAGAACGGGCAGAGCTGCAGCACATGATCCATCGCTCGTGATTGAAGTTGCTGACGTTTTTGAGGATGATAAACATTTGGCGCGACGAGAAACAAAGCCAAGACTCACGAGAGGATAACGAAGATCCCTCCACCCTCAGGACCGAGAGTGTTTTCGACGGGCACCTTCACATCATCAAAAGTGACGTAAGCTGTGCCAGCTGACGGCGAGTAACTGGTCTTGATCGGCTTGGTCTCAACACCCTCAACACGGGGAATCAGAATGACAGTGAAACCGTCATCGGTCTTACAACCTGTGGAGAAGCTGCGGGTACGGCGTCAAAATCTTACGAAATGAATTTGAGCAGGTCGGCGCAGCATAAACTCACTAGTCTGCAAACATGCCGCCAGTAATCCACTTCTTGGTCCCGTTAATAATCCAGTGCTTCCCGTCCTCGGTCTTCTTGGCGTAGGTCTGGAGACCGAACACGTCCGATCCGGCGTGAGCCTCGGAAATGGCGAGACAGATGAATTTCTTCCCAGAAAAGACTTCGGGAAGGACTTTCTGCCTCAGTTCCTCAGAACCGAAGTTCATGACGGGAGGGAGTCCGATGATCAGACCACCCATAATACCTACATGGTACTGTTCAGTCCAGAGAAGAGAAAGGCTTCAGAGGCTCCTGACCGTCACCATAACCACGGTCGCCGCAACGGACGAGCTCTTGAGAGGTAATAAGCTCGTGGAAGGGGTCAAACTAAAGGTTTTCGCGTCAGACCGCCGAGCGACGTGCGATAGAGAGCGGCAAGACGAACCTCCTCTGGAGTAATGAGACCATTCATGAGTTTCAGACCCTTCAAGTGCTTGCCTGGGCCAAGGGCCATGGCGAGCAAATTCAGTTCGCTGTTTACAAGTCGTATAAATTGTTATGACGCGTGGGGTAAAGTCGTGTGCACGTACGCCATCTTCTCATTTACCTCTGCACTGGGTCTTTTTCCTCTGGGACCGTTCAGGGCAGCATCGGGAGTGATAACGTCATCGACGAATTGACGGATGACCCTCTGGTACTCGCGGTGGGTCTAAAATAGATGCACACGGTTGAGTTCAGTGCCCCAGGTGATAAACTAACGTCCACGTGCCTCTTTGAAGTAGGGGCTATGGTAGCCGGGGGTAAGCCACGTCGGCTCAGCATAAGGAACCAGCGAAATCTCGGCAGGACCAGGTGAAGCAATCAAAGACTCTTCATCCTTAATGGTGCCGATCACCAGCCGCTTGTACTGGGGCCGGTCGAGGACTTCCCGCTTGTGGAGACCGTAGAAAGCTTCGGTTGCATCCTGCCCGGCTGTGTGGGGTCGACGTATCAGACGGCACAGAAGTGTGGTGTAGGCGAATGATACGCACCGACGTCGGAGTGAAGTAGGACGCCGACACCACCAGGGTGCATATCCTTGAACTTGGTCAAGTCGTAGACCTTACTGTCGACAATGACCCACTACCGAGTCATGATGGGTAAGTTTTCGAGTCCGACTGGTCCCGAACCCCACATACCAAGTCACCGGCTTCGTTATGCTATGACACAACGGGTCAGATCCGTTGAACGCTACTGGAACAGAAAAAAAAAGGACCCACGGACTCGATATCCTGGCGGGTGAAGACTTTGGTGGACATGGCAGGCGGTGGTAAGGATTGGTGAGAGAGATGAGAGTGGCCGGAGCCTAGGCACTTTGAGCACCCCGGATGAGATCAAGGGGGATAACAGGCATGTGATTGAGTGACGCTTTGGCGCGTCGCCTATTGGCCGGTCCGAACTGTGTGGGTCGGATCCCCAGCCCGATCAGAAACTCGCTCACCGGTCACGCCCAGTAAAAAGTCTGGGCGATCGACGGCGAATTTGGGCGAATTTGGGCATTCCTCGCCCGTTTCCGCCGACTACCGCCCTCTACAATAAAATGGGACTTGTTTTTAAGAAATAAGAAATTGCGTT
>Ga0307515_10018204_pt1 | contig 12740 bp, 4 predicted proteins | sample 17_EM_MG_FD_194513 | JGI IMG/M metagenome (GOLD analysis project Ga0307515, IMG submission 194513) | Populus trichocarpa ectomycorrhiza microbial communities from riparian zone in the Pacific Northwest, United States - 17_EM | ecosystem: Host-associated > Plants > Roots > Unclassified | place... | reverse complement strand
AAAACGAGCGATCTATATATATATATATATATATATATATATATATATATATATATATATATATATATATATATGGTTTATGATGCATGAGGATTTTTTTTAAAAATAATTTTTTTCCATTAATTATCTAGAAAAATATTTTCTTTTATGATATTTTTATTTTTTTTTCTAGTGCAATAGTAATAATTATTTATTACAATATTTTTTCTTTTTAAGCTAAATTAAATTAGTAGAATTAGAGTTTTGCGGTGGTGATTTTATTCTATAAAATTTGTGGTATCAATATTTTTATAAAAATACCTTGGCACTGAAAAAAATTCCATTAAATATTATTCATCCAAAAGTAAAACATTTGTTTTTTAAAAGGAACATGTGTTTCTAGATGAAAAACAAATCTTAATAAAACACTATTTAATTTAAAATAAAAATCAATAAAAGCATGCACTTTTACTTTAAATACACGATAATGCAAAACATGTATTAAAAGAACACTAAATCCAAACATTTTAAGAACAATAACTCTAAAATTTAGAATATTTTAAAGAGCTAAATATAAAGAGAAGGGATAATTGTAAAAATATATTTTTTTATCAAAAATTAAAATATCTTCTTATCATTTTTATAAATTCAAATGTAATTTTCTCTTTTATCTTTATACTTTTTTTTTGAAAATAAACTCATAAAATTACTTTTAAAAGTTTGCAAAAAGGAGCAGCAGCAATGGGGGAGCGCACGGTAAAGGCACGGGGTCGACTTCATTGTAACAGCACTCCAAAAAGAACTAGGGTTTGGGGAAGATGGCAATGGGTAACTGCAGCAATACTGGTACAGTACTATACAGCTCAGCATCTACCAATCAAAACCTATAAATATAGAAAAAACACAAAAAGTAATAAAAATGAAAAAGAAAATACCATTAATAATAACAAAATAATAAAGTTCCAGCCCTCATCTGTATATATATACGTCTCAATCAGTCCCTCAACTGTTGCTATCCTCCTGAGTCCTCTTCTCTCTCTCTCTCTCTCTCAACCAAGCTTGCACTCTTCCTCTCATTCTAGTTTTTTTTTTAAATAATATTCTTATAAAGGTTTGATGAGCTGATGTAGCTAAAAGAAGTGAAAAAACCAAATGGGTTCTCTTTCTTTTTATGTGATCTTCGCCGGAATCTGACATGAGGTGGTACTTGCTATATGTTAGTCTCACCACACACAACCAGAGGGAGTGTGTTTTTGTCAGAATCTCGCCGGATAAATAAATCTGATCCACTTAACTAAAAATCTTTGATTTACCAAAGTACTGAAACTCGTTAGTTCTTGATTCCATTTATTAGATTTTTTTTTCTTTCTTTCTTCTCATCTGATATAAAAAAATATTATTATATTTTTAATGTTGAAAACGGGTTTTGTCTTGTTATAAAGTTCTGAGTTAAACAAGGTTGTAGGATTCTTTCTCGGGCATCCCCTTCACGTATTCCCTTTTGGCCTTAACCAATGGCAACATGCCACATCAGCTCCTTGCTCGTGGGTTTGTTGGTTTGCATATGTGCTGTCCAATATTTCTTTGTTTTTCACTTTTTCTCAATTTTTTTCCTTACAAGAATTTGCTAGATATATATTATATGTTTGCTTAATTTCAATCTTGAAACCTTGTAGAGAGGAGGTAAAAAGATGGGGCATGGAATTGAAGGCTAAAGGGGTTCTTGTGCATGGAAATATTGACAATCGTTGTTTGCGGGTGGAGCATCATCAAGATTCACATGCAAATGCACGGCCGGTGATGTTAAGAGTTAAATCTTTCTTTGTTTCTGTTCATCTGCCAAAGTTCTTTGGAAGTGAGAATCTTGATGATGCTGCATCGGCAATAAACGACTATACAACACAAAAGGACTTGGCAAAAAAAAAAAAAAAAAAAAACAGTTTGTGAGTGACACTTTGCTCCTGCTGACCAACAGCAAATTAAAGGTGATTCTTTTTTCTTTCTACTTTGCTTTCTGTTACTGTCAGGTGAGTACATTTAGTAGTGTTTATATTTCTATTTTGTGGTGGATTTCCTAAGTTTGGATTTTCTTTGCAGCTTGCAGAGAAGGAAAAGGAAGGACACCCTTCGTTTTGCTGACTTTAGCAGATCTGTGATTATTCCCTCCGAGGAAAATATTCAGGGGATGCAAATGGTATCTTTTCTGTGTTGCAGATGTGATAGGTAACTTTGTCAATAAGCAAGAAAGGTGAGGGAGGGAGGGAGGGAGGGAGAGAGAGAGAGAGTGTTGATACCCTTGATTGTGTTGATGATACGATACGAGCTTATAAAATAATGGGATTAAATAGGTGAATATACTAGACCCCTTACTGTTTCCATTTCTGGGTGTTTGATTTGAGATCCGTTACAGATCTTTGATTTGTTTCAAAGAATGATTGTTTTGGGTGGTTTTCGATTCTCTTTTTTACACAAAGGCAAAGCAACGATTATGTATGTGGAGGTTCTTTCTTTCCTTGGAGGATAGACATTGTTCATTGGAGTCTGATAAGACAGGAAGTAGAGCATTGAAGCAGAAGCTGATCACATTGGTAAGGATAAGAAGAAAAAATAAAGTGAGTAGTTTTTATCAGATTTTGTTGTTTATGGGGTTTTTTATTATATCAGCTAAAATAGCTTTACTTGAGTTTCAGAGTGTTCTCCATCCCACAATCTTTGTCTTCACTGGAAATGGTTCAAAATACTCTTTGATTATTTTATGGACATTCTTCCAAATGGTTTTTTCTGTGGAATCAGTAGATCCTTGAAAATTATTAACAGTTTTGAGAACTTTGGCATGCCAAATCATGGTGGGAACAGGTCATATTCTCACTGCCATGGTTGTGTAGGCTTTGGCATTAGATCTCTGTACTCACCAATCTTGTTGGTGGACCATCTATCTTGCAACTTGGACCCTCGCCTTGTAGTCCTACTTTTTTGCAGACTTATTCAGTCCACCTATTTTTCACCTCTTTCAATAATAGCAACCTAAGAGATTTGGCAATTTATTCTCCTTTTCTATTCACTATCCATGACAGTGATAACTCAGCCATTTCAAGATTATAGAGATCTGTGTGCCTCCATCGCTGTCTTAATCATTGGTTCACCTATTCCATGCCCGTGTGGTTTCAATCCTCCCATCTACTCTTCTTCTTTATGAATCTGAAACGAGGCAGTACAGGAAGGGAAAATTTAGGTTCACTGATTTACGAACTGTTGTTTTGTTATGTATGAGTTTTATTTCCCGTTTTGTGATTCAAGATGTTTCTTTTAACAAATTAATCTAAGCAATCTATCACTGGTCTTTAGATGTTAAAGTTCGCAATTAATTTTTCAAGATTACGTTTTACTATGTTTCCCTTTGTAGACTACTCTCATCTCCTTGTGGAAACATATGATCAAGTTGTTCAAGTAGAGTTGTCCCTCTAGCTAGTTCTCCTAGATCAGAAAGAGAGAATTAATATAGCAGAATGTAAGCTCATATAATCATAGTCTTATCACGTAGTTTTCTCATTGAAGTTACGCTGTTTTATGTGTTTGGTTACTCTTCTGTGATTAGAAGCGACAGAGATAGCGGCGATAGAGAAGACATGTTGCTTTATATTTTTTATTTTAAAAGTATATAAATTCATTTTAGAATTGATTCATAGATAGATTTATTTTATATTTTTGTTTTTATTTTTTCTGTATTTTTTTTATCTTGAGATTTATCTCGAGACACTAACCAAACACAACTTTAATGTTTGACACCGATAAGATTGCTTTGTTTTTTGGTCATAAAGTTCTTATTTTTTGTTCACTACTAAATTCCATTACATTTGAACTTCTTTAGTTTTCAATATTGGATTGGAATTTCTTTAGTTTATATCCCAATTTTCCTTCATTAGTTATTGAAACCACGTTCATGAACTATTTTGAGACTACATTTTACAAGTCTTGTAACTAAGATACTGTAAGTTACTGTTTAACTGCAATAATCTGCAAATAATTGAAGCAGCTCCTGTTCTTCGACCAAGTTAACAGTTTAAATAAGCAAATACTCGCACAAAATCTACTCCCCCTCTTTAGGCTACATGATCATTGTTTTAATATTTCATGTCCAAAAAATCAGAGATTATGAATTACATGTCCTTTCTGTTGGTAATATTTTTGGCTTTCCTTGCGATTTCCACATGCTCCAATGTGTTTTCTACTTTTACCTTTTCTTTTTCTTGTTGAATACCATTGCAACCTTGAAAGCACTTACATTTTCTTGCTTATAATACATGCTCGGAAGTCAGAACTTGAGAGCAATCTTGCAGAAGTTCCTTTGAGTTCCATGAAAATGACTATTGTTTGTGCTTCATCTCTCAGACTACATCAATGTGACCTCATTTTAATTTGGTAAAAGTAGAAAACCAAGTTACAAAGGCAATGCTGTGGAATATACATGGAGAATTCGGTTTATTTCACTGTAGGACTTCTGCATTAGCTGAATATATACGTTGGATTTGATGTTTGCTAAAGGGATCTTTATCACACCACCCATATTTTAATTGTTCACATCAATTCGTTTCATTATAATCAGACCATATTGTCTTTTGAGGTTTTTTTTCAACATTGCGCGCCTTTGGCTCATACTCAAGTCTCTTGCATCCATGACATGGCCAGTCATTCCCCTTGAAGCTTTTTATTTCTTATCTACAATGTCAATTTGGTTATATCTGTTTTTTCTTCTTTATCGTTACGGTTGCATCAGATGACCCAAACGTAAATATTTTGCTTTCTTCACAATGAATCAATTTAAGATCAGAATATCTGGTGGCAATTAAGGCATCAATATAGGTGGATATATTGTACCAAGCTCGTCTTGGGTTGGCTGCTGGACTCGTGAGTAAGTGTATGTTTGATGAGTAATATATAGTTTTTTTTTAATTGAAAATATATTAAAATATTTTTTTTATTTTTATCAAAATCATATAAAAAACATCGATTTGATATTTTTTTAAAATGAAAAATAATTTAAAAAATAAGTTGAATTGCAAAAAGATTTGGCATGGTGAGTTCAAATCAGAATTGTCAAGATGATCTATGCATTACTGACCGTTTTTAGCATGTGAAAGTGTACAACAATGTGTCTTCATAGACATAATGCGAATCCAACCATCATTCACTAGGGCACTTTGACAACAATATCCCAACAACTGGCTGTTGTAAATACTCTTCTTGTCTGAACGAGTGATATCAATCCAACCGTCATCCATCAAGACACTTGACAACATCCCAATGGCTGAATGTTATCCAAATTGTGTGATAAATATCATACTTATCTCACTAATACCCACACTTTACCTCTCTAATATAATATCTTCTCAAGGACTTCTAAGGCATATTCCTTCTGGGCGGTCCACAAGTTTATCAATCATTGAGGAATATCCCCTTTACTCCCATTACATTACCCATCTGTTCAAAATTATCATTGCCACTCATACTCTGATCCCTGTCTGAAGTTTTTATGTCCCAATGGCATGATATTTTCCAAAGTATTATTGTTGTCCTCCAAGCTCAAGTTTCATCTCCATCCTCTAAACTCAAGTCTTGTCATTGTTCTCGACATTCAAGCATTGCCCACGGATCGGCTCCAAGGGTGCTGACGAGATGAGTACGTACGCCCTCCAGTGTGCACGTACTCTCTAGTTTGCACTTGTCCTCCGAAGTATCTTTGCCCTCCGATGTGCACATGCCTGCGTCCTCCGATGTATTTATGCCCTCGAATGTGTATCCATTCACCCTCCAAAGTGTGTATGCTATATACTCTTACCTTCCGATATGTATTTATCTTTCGCTTTAGCATCCAAGGCATTATAATTAGGACACAACGCTAAAACGAAATGAAAATAAATGAAAAAGAGTTGAAAATAAAGCTTTTGAATCATGGAAAAACAATTATAAGAAACATAAAACGCTACGCTTTTCTCGTCCAAAGCACTGTAAGGGCTTTATTGAACACGCTGAATCAGAATTAGAGCGTGCTTTTGGGGTAATATTTAAATTATGATCATGTGTTCAAATAATTGGTGTGATATATGTATGTATCTACTTTGTTTTCCTCAATACGATTATACACCATGTCATTTTCGTAGGCACTGAGAATGCCCCCAAGAACATCAAGAAAATTAATATATATGCGATTATACACCTGAAAGGTCTTGTCGGTTGATGTTGCGGCTACCCTAGTTAGGATCCTGAGGAAACATCCTCCTTCAAGTTCTTTTTTTCTTCATCATCATGTATATAGATTTGATTGTGTTTTAAAGCCAAGTGAGAAACAGCAAGGAAGGGCTGTGTAATCTTGGAGAAATCTATGAAAACTATACTGGAGTTTTTCACAAACTGTGTTTATTATAAATTTAGTGTTCAAGTTTTATATTTTTCTATTTAGGTGTTCTCATAAATTAAATACAAAATCTCTATTTCCAATAATAATAAATCATACAAAAACTATAAAAATAAATAGTAGTGAGAATCAGATACGTGTGTTCTTTGGTACTAAAAATTTCTCTCAAAGTTTTATAGATATTTCAAAAACATTTTTTGGAAAAAAATATATTTTTAAAAGAGGTTTCGGTAATTATCTCTTAAATCTTCATGAATAATTCAATATTTCACTAGCGGAAGATTACTTATCATTCGTTAAAACACGTAATTTTGAGTATGGACGAGTCCTTTCCCGGGCCATGATGAGCTAGCTAGCTCTTACAGGTTTAGTTAGATTTTAAAGCTCACTATGTTTTTTTTTTTTCCTAGGCAGCCTGAATTATTAATCTAGCAATGAAAGGCAGTTGGATCCTAGCAGGCCATTGGACCTCGAGACTCGCAGCTGCCATACGAGCCAGGGAAATGTTTCAATTTACCTGGCTCAGCAGGTCCCATCGGTGCATTAATATTCTTGTCTATTTCACCAAAAGAAATCTTCTTTTCCTAGCTAGGATATTATAATTGATATTTTGTGAAAAATACTCTCGAAGGCATTACGTGTATTCTTCGTCTCCTTACATCAATGAGTATTATTACATATCCAAGACTATCATTGAATATCAAACTCTTTAAAATAACAAGATAAAATATTTAATATTTTATTGAAGAATCTAATCTTTTAAAAATAGTGATATAAAACTCTTTTTGAAAGATAATCATATATATATATATATATATAAATTGGATTTTAATCATAAAAAATAACACGTAAATAAAATATAATTAAAGAAAAAGATTTATGGTAACAAATTCAAGATAAATTTTATAGTATTAAAAGAATAATTAATTGTATTTTATTAGTTATTTCATGAGTTTACTTTAAAAAAATATATAAGTGAAGATATTTTTATTTTTATTATTATTATTATTATAGTATTAAAATAAAATCAAATATGATTTAATAACTATGAAATAAAATATTCACGAGCCCGTGATGTCATGAGATGACATCGAGAACCCTACGTATGCATTTTCCTAATATCTAGACGTTGGGTTAAATTACATTTATTATTTGGGTTTGTTTGGTGGCCGCACGGAATGGCGCAGTCTGAAATTGGCCTGTAGTGGATTTTTTTTACAAATTTGAGCTCACACAAATTTATATAGAATTCCACTCTTTTTTTTCTTACCTTATGTACAAATTTATTACATATGAATTTGGTTTTTATACATCATATCAAGATTAGTTTTATTTTATATGAATTTGGTTTTAAGAGTTTAATTGAATATCTTCAAGTAAATAATTAATTTTTATTTAATTTCTACTAATAAAAAATATTTTTAACGTATATAATGAAATAATTCATTTTATTCTAATATTTCCTTTTTTTAGCATTGGCTTATTTCATTCTATTAGTTAAATAAATAAACTAATTATTTGTTTATAAAAAGAATTACATTTTTTATTTCATTATTTCCATATATAAAAGAACTAATTATTTTCAAGTCATAAATAACAATGGTTATTTTATTTTAATTATTTTACATAGTTTATTTTATTATGTTAAAAAAACTTATTATTTTTTTAATCTTGTAATAAAAATAAATTAATTAATATTTACCTTTCAAAACTAATTCATGCATTTTCAGTGAACATAGTTATTTTATTTATAAAAAATCCACTCTTTATTTTTAATTTTTTTAAATCTTGAATTATTTTTTTCATGAAAAAAAAGTTGATTTATTTAATTTCACTTAATCAGTTTCGCAAATGAATAGGGGTTTAACATTTGAAACCCCAGAACAAAAACTAAGAAATTCAACAACTCATTTTCTCTTCTCTTCACCAAGGAAGTAGTCAGCCTTCCCCTAGGAGGATAAGATTCCTCATCTTGGGCGTGGCTCCTCTTCTCCATCTCTGGCACCTTGACATGTGACTTGCAGGTTTTTGTTTGTGGTTCAAAATAAACCCTCCTCTGAATATTTTTTTATATAAGATCTGGAAAATGTTTGATTTACGTCACTTGTGTACGACATTTTAGGGCATCATGGGTGCTTGGAATTTTAGGGAGCTGGGTCTATGATATTTAGACAGGATATTTGTTTTTAGGGCTTTTGTTTTAATGGGCTCTAGAGTTTTTTTAGATATTAGCTTCTGTTAGGTTTCGGATTATTATGGCTTGGAATATATAGAAAAACAATATTCCAAGTCAAAATAAATTATGTGTATTTAAAACTTAAGGGAAACGAATAAGAGTAGTTTGGAAAATATGTACTTCAATGTTTTTTTTTTCCTATAAGGTTATGACAACCCATTAAATAACAAATTTTTTTTAAAAATCTAATAATACTAATTAAGAAAATAAAATAAAAATAGAATTCTAGAACACTCATTTTTAAATGACAGTTGGTTAATTAAATAAAATTAATAAATTCTAATAAATCTTACAAAAAAGTACCAATAAGTTCAGTTGTAATAAAGAAAAGATAATGAAATCCTGAAAAGTTTTTAAAAAAGATATGCATATTTAGAAGTAGAATAATGATTTTTTTAATTTTCATCACTGTCAATTTTTTTTATTAAAAGATCATACAATGAGATGGATGATATATTTATTTTTAGTTTTTCAAGGAAGGAAAGAAAAATTCTAAGAAAAAATTCATTCATGATCAAATAAAAAAGAAAAGAATAATTATTTTTGAGAGAGAAAAAAGAAAAAAATTATAGAAAAAACTAAAAGAGGTGGAGGTTTTATTACTATCCAAAGAAATACTATGGATTTGAATAGTGATTTCTTTTATTTTGGTTATAAGTTTTTTCTCTGTTATTGGATCTTTTTCTAGCCAAATTGATGATTAATTTCTTCCAAAATTTTAAAGAATGATAAAATCTAAAAAATAAAGGATCAAAGTATAAAAACAAAGAAATCCAGTGGTCGAATAGAAATTGGCTCAACAAGGTTCACTTTCATCCAAATATTATAAGAATCAACAAGCATCACTAAAGAATTCATTAGAGATGCCACTTCAGCCATTAATAAGGTCAACGGCCAAGAAGATTAAAGAGGCTTTTTTCAACTTGTTTTCTTACTTACATGTATATTGAGCTTATTTTTCTAATATGTTGTTTTATGTTAGTAGGCATAACTTTCAATTCAAACACTGAGTCAAGCTCAAATGTTGTTAGAAGATTCTGAAGGCATTATTTCTTATAAGGATATAATTTTGCAATGATATTTAAACATTGGGAAAGCTTTACGATAAAGCCTTTAAGTTACTGTATGAGATTTATAATATTTTTCTAATTGTTTTGGATTTTTTTTCTTACTTTATTTATAAATATTTTGTTATTTTCTTGCCATGTTTAAGACGTTTTAGATAGTATAAATAAATTTATTTAGCTTGAATTTAGAGAATATATTTTAATTTCATAAATAATTTTTGGTGTGAGGTGAGACTGCTTATACTCTTGGTTTTTCATCAAACTCTTCAGAACTTATAAAAGATAATTGTCTTTGTGATGTTCATCCTTATACTTCTTGTTTTTGATTCTTTATAATCAACGAGTTAGGTCTTTTCATTCAATAACATAGGTTTCTTAGTTCAGGTAATCATTGAGTCATGTTTTCTATTAATCTGATTTTAGCTTTCTTGATTAGGTCATGTTTTCTATCAGTCTTATTTTGGTTTTCTTGGGTTGTGTTTAATATTAATTATGGGTTCTAGAACTCTTACCCTCTAGGTTCACATCAAAATACTTTCCTTTTCATTCCTATTTGGTCCCTTTAGTTTTTGAAATTTTATTTTTGATCCAAATCTTCATTTTGTTTATTTTTTTTAATCTTTGGTTTAAGAAAAGAGAGAGTGAGAGAGATGTCAGAAGATAGAGAAAGTTACTGATTATCACAATTTTAAAGATGAAAACAATGATCTTAGTATCAATGGGTTCCATTCAACGAGGAAGTTTCCATTAAAATGTGTTTAAAGCTTGATCTTGCCTAAAAAATTATATTAAGATCAAGAGAGAAATATTTTTTCCAATTTGATTTTGTATTTTTGGACCTTTTACGTTTTTTCTTTTTGGGAATTTTAGGTTATGAGGGGGGTTTTAGGTGTTTTTGAGTGAAAATAGTTTAAGAAATGAGTTTTTAGACCAAAATTCCCTAACCTTTGATTTTTTTAACTACGTAGTGGTGGTCGTATTCTAGACACCAACATGCGACACATCATTTGCCACACTTAGCCTATTGTAAAAAGGCTATTTACCATAAAAGAAATAATAATAGAAAAAAGGATGGCCTTGGCATGGTGGACCACTTGTGCCTGCATGCCTAGGCTACTCATGACTCGGACTCAGACTTGGATGAAGATGACAACATCAAGAAATTTGGCCCCACCTCAACCAAAATTCTTGCATTTAAAAAACACCACGTTGATGATATTGGCATTATCATTAAACCTTGGTTTGATAGATTGGAGGTAACAGGTGGTTCTAGTCCCAAGGTTGATACAATTATGTAAGTGTACCATGGGTACCTATTTCCTTAAATCTTGGAATTTTGAATATTGATAACAACCACCCTTTGGGAATGACTAAGCATATCCTTATAAAACATATGATGGGTTATAAAGAGAACATGGATATGTTGGGCTGAGATAGAAACAGGTAAGATGGTTGGGCTACAGACAAAAATGAGAATATAGGCCAAATGAGCTGTGATATCAACATGTAAAATGTATAGGCTGTCGCACGTGTGCTGCGTCACGGTGATTATCCACTTTACAAGGTTTTGGGTATCGAGAAATAAGGGAGACAAGAAATTCTTGTCTTATATAAGTGTAAAGATGGAATGAGAGTCATCACCTAGTATTTTGGTCACTAGGAATCCTAACTAGTCTCAGAGATCGAGCACGGGGACCGGTTGCGTAAAAAAAAGGTATTAGCACCCCCAAATACACCCTACCTAAGGTAAGCTGCATTGTTTGATTGTCTTATATAAACTAAGGTTTTATTGCTTTCTAATTGTTGATCTAACTAAGCTTCAAGAAAAGTACTCCTTAGTAAGGAAGTCCTTATCTTATCAGGTAAAACTTAATCGTTCTAATGTCAACCAAATGAATAACTACTGTTAATTTAATATTAGGAATACATCGTACGTATAAGTTCATAACCCCTAATATTAAAATAAAACAAAGTAGTTTTTTGGAAATTTTGAAATATTAGCCAAGTTCTTGTGACTTTAATAAAATGGTTATTAAAGCCAAAAATGCGTGCTAAAACATATTTTTTGTTTTTATTTTTTTTATGAAAACATGATACATAAATTTCTATATTTGAGAGACTTAGTCGTATGCATGCAAATAAAAACATTTTTTTTATTTTTCTGTGTAATGTGTTTGCAATGTTTTGGCGAAAATTGGGTATTTAATATCATATTTATATCGAACCAAAAGTATTTTTTTTTGGACTATGCTAGACCCAGCCCAACCATTTTTTGGTCTGGGCCGGCATTGTCCGTCCCAGTAAACAGTGGAGAATGCTCCACTGTTGACTTTGCAAAATAGTGGAGATGACAAAGAAGAAGAAGAAGAAGGACGAGGAGAGCGGTGGGGCGGGGAAGATGGACCAGGTAATGTCTCGTGGTGGTGCTGCTGGTGGCGGTGGCAGTAGAATATTGGATCAGGTATTAATCTTTTTCTATGATAATATCATGGAATGTCTGCAATCTGGGTTCCTTATCTAAGAGGAAATTTATTAAAGAGGCTATTAGAGATTATGGTATTTCTTTTTGTCTCCTTGTTGAAACAAAGGTAACCAATTGCTCTTCTGCTTTAATTAACTTCTTATGGCCTAAACATTGTATTAGATGGGTTTTAATTGATGCTATGAGTAAGTCTGGAGGTATGCTTTTAATGTGGGATGAGAGCATTTTTTTTTGCAAAATCTATTGAATTCTCTAAATCTTGGATTTACATTACGAATCGACATATTAAAAATGATGTTGTTTTTGTTGTTATAGGTATTTATGCTCTTTGTTCTGATTCTTGAAGAAGAATTGTTTGGAATGAACTTTCTGAGCTCCACTTTGCTTTTATGGAATATCATTAGTTTCTTTGCGGTGATTGTAATGAAACCTTGAAAGCTTTAAATAAGAATAATGGCTTCTATAACAGAAAAAAGGTGCTTCTGATTTTCAAGACTTTACTTAGTCTTATGCCTTGATAGAGTAACCCCCCCTTTAACCATTAGTTCACATGGTATAGAGGGA
>Ga0307515_10018203_pt1 | contig 12740 bp, 8 predicted proteins | sample 17_EM_MG_FD_194513 | JGI IMG/M metagenome (GOLD analysis project Ga0307515, IMG submission 194513) | Populus trichocarpa ectomycorrhiza microbial communities from riparian zone in the Pacific Northwest, United States - 17_EM | ecosystem: Host-associated > Plants > Roots > Unclassified | place... | reverse complement strand
AGCCCTTGTAGGTGTACTGCGCCAGCGACTCGGGCTTCATCTCGATCGAATAGCCCGGGCGCTTGGGCGGCATGTAGGCCGCGTTGCGCACCACGCACGGGTCGACGAAGTGCTCGTGCAGGTGGTCCACGTACTCGATCACGCGGCCTTCCTTCGTGCCGGCGATGCACAGGTAATCGATCATCGACAGATGCTGCACGTACTCGCACAGGCCCACGCCGCCGGCGTGCGGGCACACCTTCAGCCCGTACTTCGCGGCCATCAGCATCACCGCGAGCACCTCGTTGACGCCGCCGAGCCGGCAGGCGTCGATCTGCACCACGTCGATCGCCCCGCGCATGATGAGCTGCTTGAAGACGATGCGGTTCTGGCACATCTCGCCGGTGGCGACCTGCATCTGGCCCTTCATCGCCTCGCGGATCCGGCGGTGGCCTTCGATGTCGTCGGGGCTGGTGGGCTCCTCGATGAACCAGGGCTTGGCGAACGCCAGGTGCGGCAGCCATTCGATGGCCTGGTCGACGTCCCACACCTGGTTGGCGTCGATCATCAGCGTGAGCGCGGGGCCGGCTACCTCGCGCGCGATGCGCAGCCGGCGGATGTCGTCCTGCAGGTCGCGGCCCACCTTCATCTTGATGTGCGAGAAGCCTGCCTCCTTGGCCTCCTGCACCAGGCGGCGCAGCTTGTCGTCGGGGTAGCCCAGCCAGCCGGCGCTGGTGGTGTAGCTCGGGTAGCCGTTGGCTTCGAGGTCGGCGCGGCGCTCCGCCTTGCCGTGCTCTCGCTCGGTTAGCAAGGCCAGCGCTTCGGCCGGCGTGATGCAGTCGGTGATGTAGCGGAAGTCGATCAGCTTCACGATCTCTTCCGGCGACATGTCGGCCACCAGCGCCCACACCGGCTTGCCTTCGGACTTGGCCCACAGGTCCCACGCGGCGCTAACGATCGCGCCGGTGGCCAGGTGGATGGCACCCTTGTCCGGCCCGATCCAGCGCAGCTGGCTGTCGGAGGTCATGTGCCGCCAGAAGCGGCCCATGTCTTCGGCGATCCAGGCCAGGCTCTTGCCGACGATCAGGTGCTGCATCGCACGGATGGCGGCGCAGCAGATGTCGTTGCCGCGGCCGATGGTGAAAGTGAGCCCATGGCCCGCCAACCCCGGCGTGTCGGTCTCCAGCACCACGTAGGCGGCCGAGTAGTCGGGGTCGGGGTTCATCGCGTCCGACCCGTCGAGCAGCTTAGAGGTCGGGAAGCGCACGTCGATCACGCGCATCGAGCGGATGGTGGTCATGGGCAGTCTTTCAGCACATCGTTCCGGGTGTCAGTCGCACAGCTCGGTCGTACCAATCAGTCGTACAGAACGGCTGCGATCTTCGGGTCGGTGATGTTGGTCTTGTCGTACCAGTAGAAGCCGGTGTCGATGATCTTCGGCAGCTTCTCACCCTTCAGCGCCTTCACCGCCGCTTCGACGGTCTTGTAGCCAATGCCCACCGGGTTCTGCGTGATCGCGCCGGCCATCTCGCCACTGGTGATCGCCGCCTTCTGCTGCTTGCCCGAGTCGTAGCCGATGATGACGATCTTGCGTTTCATCTCCTTGGCGCCGTTCAGCACGCCGATGGCCGAGCCTTCGTTGGCACCGAAGATGCCCTTCACGTTCGGGTTGCCCTGCAAGATCGACTTGGTGATTTCGGTCGACTTGAGCTGGTCGCCGCCGCCGTACTGCACCGAGACGATCTTGACCTTCGGGTAGGCCGCCTTCATGCGGTTGAGAAAGCCATCGCGCCGGTCGATGCCGGTGCGGCTGGTCTGGTCGTGCACGACGAGTGCGACCTCGCCTTCCTTGCCGATCAGCTCGGCCATCTTGTCGGCGGCCAGGCCCGCGGCGGCCGCGTTGTCGGTGGTGGCGGTGGTGACGGGAATGTCGCTGTCCACACCGGAGTCGAACGCGACCACCGGGATCTTCGCGGCCTGCGCCTTCTTCAGCAGCGGCGTCGCGGCCTTGCTGTCGAGTGCGGCAAAGCCGATGGCCTTCGGGTTCTTGGCCAGTGCGGCCGAGAGCATGTCGATCTGCTTGTCGACCATCGCCTCGGTCTCGGGGCCTTCGAAGGTGACGCGGACCTTGTAGTCCTTGGCGGCCTGTTCGGCGCCCGACTTCACCGCCTGCCAGAACTGGTGCTGGAAGCCCTTGGAGACCAGCGGGATGTAGATTTCTTGCGCGACGGCCTGGCCGCTCAGGCCGAGGGTGGCGCTCAGGCCAAGGGCAATGCCCAGTGCTCTTCTCTTGATCATGCGTTTGTCTCCTGTTGTGAGTGAGTCCGGATGCCGCCCGGATGCGGATTGATGCACACGATGTTCATTGGGGCACCCTACGCACTTCGTGCGGTCCCGCCAATCGGGAATGAGCACCTTCGGGCGGCCGGGCGGTACTCATGCCTTGCCACGGCGAAGGATGTCGGTGTAGACGGCCAGGATGATGATCACGCCGGTGACCACCGTCTGCCATTCCTGTGCGACCGACATGATGCGCAGCCCGTTGATCAGCACGCTCATGATGAAGGCGCCGATGATGGTGCCGAGGATGGTGCCCGTGCCGCCCGAGAGCGAGGTGCCACCGATCACCACCGCGGCAATCGCGTCCAGCTCGTAGCCCTGGCCCAGCGCGGGCTGCGCCGAGTTCAGGCGCGAGGCGATCAACAGGCCGGCGATGCCGCAGATGCCGCCGCTGATCGAATACACCACCACCTTCCAGAACGCGGTGTTCACGCCCGACAGACGCACCGCCTCTTCGTTGCTGCCCAGCGCAAAGGTGTAGCGGCCGATCAGCGTCTTGTTGAGCAGGATGCTCGCGCCCACCGCGACGAGGAAGAGGATCAGCACCGCATTCGGAATCGGCAGCGCGGGCAGCAGCTCGCCGATCAGCGAGTCTTGCGAGATGGCGCTGAAACCCGGTGTGTCGTTGAAGTAGATCGGCTTGGTGCCCGAGATCACCAGCGACAAGCCCTTCAGCAGCATCATCATGCCCAGCGTGGCGATGAAGGGCGGGATCTTCAGCTTGGCGATCAGCACACCCGAGGTGAAGCCGCACAGCGCGCCGAACAAGATCGCCGCGAGGATGCCCAGCGGCAATGGCATGCCCCAGTAGGTGAGCACCACGCCGGCCATCACCGCGCAGAAGGTCATCATCGTGCCGACCGACAAGTCGATGCCGGCGGTGATGATGACGAAGGTGCAGGCAATCGCCAACACGCCGTTGACCGCGGTGGACTGCAGGATGCTGACCAGGTTGTCGGTGGTCAGAAAGTTGGACGAGGCCGCGGTGAAGAACGCCATCAGCACGATCAGGCTCGCAAAGGCGAGCAGCTTCTGGCGTGTGGCCGGGTTGAAGAGCGCCGTCTTCACGCTGCTGAAGGCGCTGGGGCGCGGGATCGAAAGTTCCTGGGTCATGGGGCGTGTCCTCAGGCGGCTTGGGCCAAGGTCTGGTTGTTCGCAACGGGTGCTTCGCGCTTGGTGGCGAGTTGCATGATGGCTTCTTGCGTGGCGCCGTTTCCGCTCAGTTCGCCGGTGATGCGGCCTTCGCACATCACCAGGATGCGGTGGCTCATGCGCAGCACCTCGGGCAGCTCCGACGAGATCATCACGATGGCCTTGCCTTGCGCAGCCAGCTCGCGGATGAGCCGGTAGATCTCGCTCTTGGCGCCGACGTCGATGCCGCGGGTCGGCTCATCGAAGAAGAGGATGTCGCAGTTGCGCAGCAGCCATTTCGCGATCACCACCTTCTGCTGGTTGCCGCCCGACAGCAGCCGCACCGGTTGGGTGACCGACGGTGTCTTGATTTGCAGCTGGCGCACATAGTCCTGCGCGACGCGCCGGGTGGCCGCGGTGTCGATGAAGCCGGCCTTGAGGAAGCGGCGCATGCTGGAGAGGGCGATGTTGGTTTCCACATCCAGCCCGGTGGCGAGGCCGAAGTGCTTGCGGTCTTCCGACAGGTAGCCGATGCCGTGGCGCACCGCGTCTTCGGGCGAAGCGATCTTCACCAGCTCGCCGTGCACGCGGACCTCGCCCGAGTCCAGCGGGTCGGCACCGAAGATCGCGCGGGCCACCTCGGTGCGGCCGGCGCCCATCAGCCCGGCAAAGCCGAGGATCTCGCCGCGGCGCAGCGTGAAGCTCACGTCACGCACGGCGCGGCCACGGTTCAGGTGGCGCACGTCGAGCGCGACCTCGGCGTTCGAGGTGTCGGGGATTTCGGCGTGCTCGCCGCTGGCCAGCTCGCGCCCGACCATCATCGCGATGATGCGGTCCACTGGCGTGCTGGCCATCGCCACCGTGGCGACGGTCTGGCCGTCGCGCATCACCGTCACGCGGTCGGCGATGCGCTGCAGCTCGTCCATCTTGTGCGAGATGTAGACGATGCCCACGCCGCGCGCCTTCAGCTGCGCGATCACGCGAAAGAGGTCGGCCACCTCGGCGTCGTTCAGCGCGGCGGTGGGCTCGTCCATGATCAGCACGCGCGAGTCGAACGACAGCGCCTTGGCGATCTCCACCATCTGCTGCCGCGCCACGGTGAGCGTGCCCACCACGGTGCGCGGGTCGAGCTGCAGGTGCAGCGTGTCGAAGATCTCACGGGCCTGGGCGTTGAGCGTGTCTTCGTCGAGGAACAGGCCGAAGCGGCGCGGCTCGCGGCCGATGAACAGGTTCTGCGCCGCCGTCAGGTGGTTCATCAGGTTGAGTTCCTGATGGATGATGCCGATGCCCAGGTGTTGCGCGGCGCGCGGGCTGTCGACCTCGATCGGCATGCCGTCGAGCAGCATCTTGCCGCTGTCTTTGCTGTAGACGCCCGCCAGGATCTTCATCAGCGTGCTCTTGCCCGCGCCGTTCTCGCCCATCAGCGCATGCACCTCGCCGGGCAGCAGCTCGAGGTTCACCTGGTCGAGCACGCGCACGGCGGCGAACGACTTCGACACATGCGTGAGGCTGACCAGCGGCGAGACCATGGCTGTCTTCAGATCCTTAGGCCCCATGTGCAGGCACCGCTTGGTCGATGCCTCGCACGGTGGCGGCACTCGACGGCGTCTCGTTCTGCGGTCGTTTCATGGGCGTGTCTCCGGGCACGTTCTGGTTTCCACCATCAGTTCATATACGAACATGATGTTCATGGGTGAATGTTGTAGAGTCTGAGCGCATCTGCACAGCCCGAGATAACCCTCAGTCGAAGCGCCTGATCGCTGGAGAACGTCTGACTTCATCTTCTGTACAGACCTGAGCCGAATACACAGTGAGCACTGACAACGACACGCCTGACCGCTACCGCGCCCCGGCGCTCGACAAGGGCCTGGACATCCTGGAGTTGTTGGCCGAGCAGCCGCATGGGCTGACCCGTGGCGAGATCGTCAAGGCCATGGGCCGCAGCCAGAGCGAGATCTACCGGATGCTCGAACGCCTGGTGGCGCGCCACTACGTGACCCGCTCGTCGGAAGGCGACCGCTACGCGCTGGGGTTGAAGCTGTTCGTGCTGGCCCACCGCCACCCGCCCTACGACCGGCTGGTGGCGCGTGCGCTGCCGGTGATGGACGCGTTTGCGAAGGCCGCCGAGCAGTCGTGCCACCTGGTGGTTTACGAACGCGGCAACCTGACGGTGGTGGCGCATGTGGCCAGCCCCAACAACTGGGGGCTGTCGCTGCGCCTGGGTGTGCGCGTCAACCTGGTCGACACCGCCTCGGGCCACGTGATGCTCGCCTTCCAGAACCCGCAGCGGCAGGCGGAGATGCTGGCCGACCACGAGGTGCTGGAAGGCGAGGTGCCGATGTCGGCCGCCGACCTGCAGGCGCTGCTGGAGCGCGTGCGTGCGCAGGGCCACTGGGAAGGCGAAAGCCAGCAGGTGTTCGGCGTGACCGACATCTCGATCCCGCTGCGCGACCCTTATGGCAATGCCTACGCGGTGCTCACCTGCCCGTTCATCCGCCGTATCGACCAGCACGTCGGCCCGGACATCGCCAGCGCGCGAAGCTTGCTGGCGCAGGCCGCGCAGGGCCTGTCGATCGGGGCGTGAACACAGAGCCAGCTGCCTCCTGACGCCGCCACCGTGTCGGACCCCACCAAATCACGCCGGCAATGTCCGGATGGAGCGCACTTTCTCGTAACGCTGAATAAGACTCCCTGTCCGGAGTCTTTCAGCCATCCTGGGATCGCCTGGTCGCTCCACATCACCGGCTGAGAGGCACACGGCGTTTATTTACTTTGATTCCGGCCCTGCCGGCTTAGGCGTCTCAAGTCATGCCCCTCGACCCTACGGCTCGCCCCGCGCGCGCACTTCTTCTTGGCTTCATCGGGCTCGCGGCACTCTGGTCAACGGAAGTCGGATCCATGGAAAGACACACCGAGTCGCTCGAACAAGTCATCAAGAAGACGCGCCTGGCCGTGGTGGCGAACGCCAGCGATGTGTCGACCCGCCGCGAAGGTACGGCGTGGAAGGTGCTCGAGTTTCGCGCCGATGTCGTGAAAACCATCTTCGGCGGGCCTGCCCCGGCGGTGCTTCGCTGCATCTACGAAGAGGGGCAGCCTCATCGCCGAGGCCAAACCGCCGTTTCACCGCGGGTTACCGGCTCGGGCATTGAATTCGACATCCAGGCCGGGGATCGCGTGGTCTTGTTGATCGAGCATGCACCGGCTCATGAGAACGACTGTCGAGCGTTGAGGATTGAGCCCCTGTCGAGCGAAGAACTCGTCAGAGGCCTTCGGACTTCCACTTCATAGGAGACTTGATGAGCATCACTGTTGGCGTCGATTCCGTGACCTTCTTCGTGGCCCGCGTTCTCACCTCGGCTGTGTTTGTGGGCATCGGGGGGCTCGTCGCCTTGCTGGCGGGCGAAAAGATCAAGATCCCGAAACGGCCGCTCTGGGTTCTCGTTGCCTTGGTGGGGCTTAGCGCCGGGCTCGGTTCGTTCTTGGCCGGGTGGGCGTCGGTCAAGCTCAGCCTCTGCATTGGCCTCGGCGTGATGATCTTCGGCGCTTCGCTGGCGTTCGAGAAGGGTGCGACGAGCAAAGGCGCGGCAAGGCTTTCGGGAGCCATCGCCTTGCTTGCAGTGGGCGCAGCCTGGGTCGGGTGGAACGGCTACCTGATGTTCAGGTAGAGCCCGCGGCGACGGCTAGGAGCCTGCCCCAGGCGCTCAGTGCAGCACCGCCACCGGCGGCTTCCAGTCGCGACCGGTGGCGGTTCGCCATGCTTGTACCGCGGCAGCACGCTCGGTCTGCGCCTGCGCTGTGAGGCCGGCGCGCTCATGCAACTCGGCGCCCAGCAGTGCGAGTTCGGCGTGTGCCATGTGATGCGCCGGTTGCGTGGCGGCGTAGGCCTTCGCGGCCAATTCGAATGCCGCCCCGCGCTCGGGGTCGGTGGGCCGCTCCAGGGCCTCGAGCCACGCCACAAGCGCAGCGCAACGCAAGGTGTCGGCGTCATTGAGGCCGTGTGGCCTGAAGATTGCCAAGGCCTGTGCCATGTCGCTGCCTGCCCCGGCGAGCCCGAGATCGTGCTTGCTCAGTGCCAGCCAGGTCAACAGGGTGGCATGGCGCTTGGTCGTCTGGTAACCCGCCAGCGCGCGGCTGCGCGCCAGCGCCTGACTCAGGGTGCGCAACCCTACCGCGGGGTTCCCCGTTGCGCGCTGCAGCTCACCCAGCACGCCCCGCAAGTTTTCCATTTGCTCGCTGGGGTCCGGCGACCCGGCGTCCATGGCGGCCAGTTCTTGACTCGCGAGACGCACGCCCTCGTCGTAGTGAGCTGCTGCTCGCAGCAGAAAGACAAGCATGCGCTGCCGCTTTCCATGCGCCGGAACGTCCGACGACGAATCTGCCCCCCGCGCCTTGGCCACGACCTCTCGTTGCAGTTTCAGTCCCTCGTCGTATCGGCCCAGCGATACCAGCGACTTCGCCCAGATGGTGCGCGCGTCGAGCGTATTCGGTGCTGCCGGCCCGACATACTTCTCGAACGCGGCGATGAGCTCGGGCATATCACGGGCCACGAGCTCGTAATCGCCGACGTAAAGACGCGCGTTCTGAAGGTTCAGGCGTTCGATCAGGAGCCCCCCAATCTCGGTGTTCGGCACCAGGCGCCATTCGGCGATCGCGAGGGTGTAGGCATCACGTGCTTGCGCGTACGCTTCCCTCGACATGTGGGCGTGACCGAGGGCTGACAAGGCGTTGGCCGTATCGTCGCTGGGCGCGTACCCGGCGCGTCGATGCTCGGCCAAGGCCAGCTCGATCTCGGAGACCGCCCCCTTCGTGTCGCCCTGTCTTGAGCGCAGTACGGCGAACCCTGCCCGTGCCCGCAGCAACCAGGGCGGTGACGACCCGAAGCGATGCCTCGCAATCTCGATGCATTGCAGAGCAAGCGCTTCGGCAGCGGGGAACTGCGCTTCGTTGTAGAGCACGTCGGAAAGCGACAAGCGAGCAGTGACGGCGAGGTCGGTGTCACCCAGGCCCGAACGTTCGTACAGCGCGATGGCCTTCTCGAAATGTGCCTGCGCTTCGGTGTTTTCTCCGCGCGTCGAGAGAATGTCGCCGATCTCGTGCTCCAGCTCGGCACGCACATCCGGCTGATCCTTGAAGTCGGTCTCCAGGCGCGCGGCACCACGTCGCAACAACTCCCGCGCACCGATGTCCTGCCCCTTGGCCACCTCGGGCTCACTGGCGCTGAACACTTGCTTCATGAAATCCTGCACCGCGACAGCCCGCCGCGCCTGTGCGCGCGCCGCTTGCGCCTGCCACAACGCCACCGACAGCGCGGCGATCAGCGACAAAGCCACCGCCGTGGCTGCAGCCATCGGTCGCATGTTTCGGCGAAAGAACTTGCGGGCCCGGTAGTTCAGCGAGTCGGGCTGCGCCGACACCGGCAGGTCGGCAAGGTGACGCTCGATGTCTTGCGCCAGGGCGTCGACCGTCGGATAGCGTTCGGCCACCTCCTTCTTCAGCGCCTTGTTCAAGATGGCGTCGAGGTCGCCCCTGAGTGCGCGGCGATCGCCTGGGTTGGACGCTGCGGCGCTGGCCAGCCGCACGTCCAATGAGGTGATGGCTTCTTCCAACGCGGCAGCGCTCTGGCGCTTGAGCTGATACGGCTTGACCTGCGCGAGCAACTCGTAGGCCACCACGCCCAAACTGTAGACATCGCTGGCGGTGCCCAGCGGCTCGCCGCGAATCTGCTCGGGGCTCGCGTAGTCGAGCGTCATCGCGCGGCCGCCTTGCTGCGTGAGCTGCGTCTCTTGCGTGAGCTCGCCTTCCATCAGCTTGGCGATGCCGAAATCGAGCAGCCGCACCTCGCCCGCTTCGGTGACGAGGATGTTGGCGGGCTTGAGATCGCGGTGTACCACCAGCCGGGCGTGCGCGTGCGCCACCGCACGGGCCACTTGCAGCAGCAGCCGCAGGCGGTCTTTCAGCGGCAGCGCGTGATGCTCGCAATACGCATCGATGGCCTCGCCTTCGACGTACTCGAGCGCCAGATAGGGCCGGCCGTGCGCATCGACACCGGCGTCATACAGGCGCGCGATGTGGGGGTGATCCAGGCTGGCCAGGATGTCGCGCTCACGGGTCATGCGCTCGGTCAGCCCACGCGACCAGCTCAATCGCGGCAGCTTGAGTGCCACGGGCCGCTTCAGCCCACCGTCCACGCGTTCGGCCAGCCACACCAGCCCCATGCCGCCGACGCCGAGTTCCCGTACGAGCCGATAGGGGCCGACCGTGGCGCCTGCTGCAAGCTCGGTTTCGCCAGAGGCGGCCGGCCCGATCGTGAAGCGCGGCAGCGTGAGCAGCACCTCGTCGGTCTCGACGCCCGGGGCCCCGCGCAGCAGCTGGCGCAGCTTGTGTTTGACGGAATCGGTCTCGGCCAACGAGTCGAGCCAGGCCTCTCGCTCAGTGGGGTCGACCGCCAAGGCCTCGTCCAGGCGCTGGCTGATGGCCGGCCATTCTTCTGCGAGAAACCTGAGATTGGCCATGCCGCGCTCCGTGGGGTGGACAGGCGCTCAGCGCAAGGCTTCGGCCAGCAACACGCGTGCCTTCTGCCAGTCGCGTCGCACGGTGCGGTCGGTGATGTCCAACGCAGAGGCGATCTCCGGGTCGCTCATGCCGCCGAAGTAGCGCATCTCGACCAGCTTGGCCAGCCGGGTGTCGAACTCGCCGATTTCTTCGAGCGCCTCATGCACCCGAATGATCTGCGCCTCGGCCACCGGGTCGCTGCCGACGAACTCTTCGTCGAGCGTCATGTGCGGCGCGTTGGCGCCGCGCCGCTCGGAGGCCTTGGCACGCGCGATATCGACAATGATCGAGCGCATCGCTGTCGCCGTGTACGCCAGGAAGTGGGCTTGGTCGTTGGCATCCAGGCGCTGCGCGTCGCGCAGCTTCAGGTAGCACTCGTTGACCAGGGCGGTGGTGCCCAGGTCGGGGTCTGGCAAGCCGCGCCGCAGGCGCAGGTGAGCGATGCGGCGCAGCTCGGGGTAGAGCTGCTGGAACAAGTCGTCCAGCGCCTCGCTGTCACCCGCGCGGGCCCGTTGAATCAGCAGCGTGATGTCGCCCATCGGTTCAGCTCGCCTCCGCCGTTGGTGGTGGGCATGCTAACCCGCGGATCTAGGTTTATTTGGGCGCCGATGTCCGCATTGCCGAACCGGGCCCGTGATGCTGAATGGGAGCGGTGCGTGAACTGTGTCCCACACACACGGGAGCACAAGATGAACGAAACAGGGTTGCGCCGGCTCGGCGGCTGGCGCGCGGCACTGGCCGCGGTGTGTCTGATGGTCGCTGCCTGTGGCGGAGGAGGTGGTGGGGGCGGTGGCGGAGGAGGCGGTGGTGCAGCGGTAGCGCCCACCCTCACGCTGCAACCCGTCTCCGTGAGCGTGACCGAAGGCCAGAGCGCGAGCTTCACCGTCGCGGCGGCAGGTACGGCCCCGCTCGCCTACCAATGGCAGCGCAACGGCACCGACATCGCCGGCGCCACGACGGCCACATTCGCACTGGCCGCCACCACGCTGGCTGACAGTGGGGCAGCCTTTCGTGCCGTCGTCAGCAACGCGGCGGGCACGGCGACGAGCAGTGCCGCCACGCTCACGGTCTTCATGAGTGTGCCGGTGTTGACGGTCACACTGCAGCCTGTCGCCACCACGGTCGTGGCCGGCACGCCAGCGAGCTTCAACGTGGCAGCGACTTGCAGTGCGGGCACGCTCGGCATTCAATGGCAACGCGGCCAGACATCGGGCGGCGTGCTCAGCTGGAGCGACATCCTCTCGGCCACCGCCGCTGCCTACAGTTTCTCGCCGCTGATCATTGACAACGCGCTGCAGTTCCGCGCACAGCTCGACTGCGGTGGCCTGAGTATCACCACCAGCCAAGTCGCGCTGCTCAGCGTCACGCCGCCGCCCGCGGTCACGATGAGCGCACTGCCGATCGTCGGCCTGCGCCCGCAGGCCGAGCTGTACGGGTTGATTGACATCGACCAAGAGGCCTCCGGCAGCTTCGCCTTCATCGGTGGCAACCGCATCAAGCGGCTGAGTGCCGACCTGTCCACCATCACGCCGGTGGCGGGTGCCACTGCCAACGGCTCTACTGACGGGCCTGGCGAAGCGGCGCTGTTCAAGCGCCCTCTGGGGCTCACCCATGACGCGGCCGGCAACCTCTACGTGGCCGACGCAGACAACTACGCCATCCGGCGCATCGCCCCCGATGGCACGGTCAGCACCCTGGCCGGCTCACCCGGCGTGGCGGGGCTGGCCGATGGCACGGGGGCCGCCGCGCGCTTCAAGCGGCTCTTTGCCATCGCCATGGGCCCCGATGGTGACCTCTACGTGGCCGACGGCGACAACGGCCGCGTGCGCCGTGTCACGACAACCGGCGTCGTGACCACGTATGCAGGCAGCACCCCTGCCTTCGACGACGGTCCGATCTCATCGGCGCACCTGCTGGGCCCCGCTGCGCTGGCGGTGGCCGCCAACGGCGACGTGCTGGTGGCCGATGGCGGGCGCATCCGACGCATCGTGCGCAGCGGCAACTCGGCCGCTTCAGTGGAAACGCTGGCTGGCAACTCGATCAACGACCCCACGGCGCCAGATGGCATCGGCCAGGCAGCTGTCGTGGGCCCCACGGCGATGGTGGTGCGCGGCAACACGCTCACCTTCCGCGACGGCGTCGGCTTGTTGCGCCAGCTCGACCTGACGAGCCTTGCTGTCACCACGCTGGCCGGCTCGCGCGCCCTCGGTGCGGGCTTCGTTGATGGCGTCGCGCCGACGGCACAGCTGCTGGGCAGCGGCGGCATCACGCTCGCGCCCAATGGCGGCTTCATGCTCGTGGACGACAGAGAGATCAGGCAGGCCAGCGCCACCGGTTTGCTGCACACGATCGCCTCGGGGTTCGCTCAGGGCATCACGCCGACGGGCGTGGGCACGCTGGCGCAAATGCCTTTTGCCAACACGGCCAGCAGTGGTGGCCTGCAAGCGGTGGCCGTCGACCCGGCGGGCAACGTCGTGGTGTTCGAGACGCAGACGCGCTTGGTCAGACGCATCAGCCCGGCCGGCGTGGTCACGCTCGCCGCCGGGCTCCCCACCGGGGCGGTCGCCAGCGGCGTGATCGACGGGGTGGGCAGTGCGGCGCATTTCAACAGCAGCTTTGCCGCCATGGCCAGCGACAGCGCCGGCGTGCTCTACCTTGGTGACGATTTCGGCGTGCGGCGGATCGCGCTCGACAACAACACGACCTTGCTCGCAGGTTCACGAACCGATATGGGCGCG
>Ga0307515_10018202_pt1 | contig 12741 bp, 8 predicted proteins | sample 17_EM_MG_FD_194513 | JGI IMG/M metagenome (GOLD analysis project Ga0307515, IMG submission 194513) | Populus trichocarpa ectomycorrhiza microbial communities from riparian zone in the Pacific Northwest, United States - 17_EM | ecosystem: Host-associated > Plants > Roots > Unclassified | place... | reverse complement strand
CAGGCAGGCACATAAGCACCGGCTTTCTGAAAGAACGTAGTATAAAGAGCGGGGAAATAAATTTGCTTAGCTTTTTTTCTTCCCAGGCAGTAACCGTGCTAGAACTTAATTGCACGTTGTGAAATATCTAGAAGCGATATGGACAAGTTGATCCACAATTATGGTGGTGCAACTTCGACAAAAGTTAGATCTTAAGCTGTAAAAAGTTCACTATCTATTCAATCAATAGCCTTCAATGACTGGTCATACGCAGCATCAAATACTTTCCGGCAGCGTCTATTTCTGGAGGACTTCTGGGGTGTAATTTGATCCATCTTTACTTGTCAACTGGATTTTCATCATGAAACTGAACAGTCGATGCTTTACATATATTCCTAAATGGAACATGTTTACAAGGAGAAAAAACAATTCATGTAACCACCCAAAAAATTGATAATACTAAACTCTGGCGGGACTTCAATTCACAAATTGCTCCAAGATTGATAGGTTTACTAATAAACAAAATCTAGTCCCAACTGTCCCGACTTCTTCTAAAAGCCTTCTTGTCTGAAAGGACTTTCTTACTTCTCAGTCGCTTCTGCTCCCCGATAGAAGCCCTGTTAAACATGGAAATTTTAGCAAGAGTCAATCCTGAAACCTTCACAATCTAATCATGCTGACTCGGATTAGATAACGAGAGAAGCATAGGGAAATCCAGATATTTCTTGGAAACTACAGGGGTTCTAAAATAAACAAAGGAAGTAGGCACAGCGCAAAAGGAGATGCAAATGGAAAATACAGATGGTCAGTAACACTTACAGCTTGGCAATCTTCTTCTTTTGCTCTTCCGAAGGAGGTGGTGGAACATAAGAAGCCGCATCAATGACTGCCTGTTAGCTCAGCAAAACAGAAACAACTAAGAAATATAGTAGACAATGTAATGAACCCTCAAGCAAGGAAATTTTAACAGCATGTGACATAGTTATATAGCATAGATCATCTGCAAATGAGTTCAGAATTGAAGAAACAAAAGGCAAGCTCATTTCATTTATGTGCCAGACACCGTTTGGTCTACTATCTCAAGAATTGTGTGTATAATAGAAAGCAATGAACTATCACATAATCTTTGGTACCTGTAGTTTTTCTAAAGCATCGTCAATGTTACCCCTGAGGAAAGAATCAAAGCAATTGTTCAGCAGCAAATAGGCAAAAGGGGTAGCAGAATAGAAAAAAAGGAGCAGAAACTAACGTCTGTGTTCTAGTCTTTGTTGAAGATATCACAATCTCACCATCCTTGTTAATGCGATTCTTTTCCTGTTCACACGGAGAAAAGCAGATTGAGAAAAGACTGCATGACTATTGTTAGGGTATTTTTATAATTGCTTACATACTCTATATATATGTGTGCGTGCGGTGTGGGTCTAGCAGTGTTAAACACACAACACTTCTCTTCTTTTCTTGTCTCTTTTCTTCTCTTCATCATTTCTGCTTCTTCTTTCTCTATACTAGTGGCATAATCATTTAGGGCATCCTTCTTTTGAAGCCTTAAATAGTATTTTTTTCAACTTTGTCCAAACAGTGTAATGTGAAAAACTTATTATGTGATGCATGTGAATTTGCAAAGCACACACGTGCTACTTATTCACTTATTAATAAGAGAAGCATTGCATCTTTTGTAACTATTCATTCTAATGTTTGGGGTCCTAGTTAAATTGTTTTCTCGTTTGGTTTTCTATGGTTTGTCAACTTCATTGATTGTTACCGTCTCACCACTTGGGTTTACTTGATCCATAATAAAAATAAAAGTGAAGAGTACTCATGTTTCCAAAAAAATTATAAGATAGTGTGCACACAATTCAATAGTAAAGTACAAGTTTTAAGAAGTGATAATAGTACAAAATATATAGATAAAACCTTTCAAAGTTATTTTGCTGATCATGGTATTGTTCACCAAACAAGTTGTGTAAATACACCAAATTAGAATGGTGTAGCTAAACGGAAGAATAGACATCTTCTAGAAGTTGCAAGATCTCTTATGTTCACGATGAATGTTCCAAAATCCTATTGGGATGATTTAGTCCTTACAGTAGCATGCCTTATCAACTGAATACCCTTGAGAGTTCTGGATTTTAAATCACCGGTAGAACTTCTACAAGGAGTTTGCTCCTTTATAGTTCCTCCTAAAGTGTTTGGTTGTATATGTTTTATTCGAGATCATTGACAAACAATTTAAAAATTTGATCCTGGAGTCTAAAATGTGTATTTATTAGGTACTCCACCACTCAAAAAAGTTACAAATGTTATCATCCTCCTAGTAGAAAAACATTTGTTAGTATGAATGTGATATTTAAATGAAAGTGAGACCTATTTCACTAAGTCATCTGTTAAAGGGGGGAGTAATATAAGTGGTATGAAGGAAGATCTGACTTTGTCCTTATCTCTTTTATGGACTTCTAAACTTGATTCAGAAGATGGAAGTGGTGGGAGAAAGAATACGATAGCTCTATGGATGAGGAGAAAGGTGGGGACTACTAGTAAGGAAGGAGAAAAAATATATATAATAGATCAAAAGATGGGGAGAAGAAGATCTTGACTTACTCTCGGACGAAGCCAATAGATAAAGCTATTTTGTGTACTCTACAAGCCAAGAGCCAACCTTTGATTCAATGTCATAATCTTCTTGTTCTGGTATGTCTTTTATCCCTATTTTTTAGCCCCATGTTCCTAGTTTAGATGCTAATGATCTTCCTATAGCTCTTAGGAAAGGAGTTTGAAATTGTAACCTATATTTAATTTTATTTCTTATGACTTTTTATCTCTTTTGTATAGAGCCTTTGTATCTTCTATATTAGTTCCACGTGATTGGAAAGAAGCTTTAAATGATCCAAATTGGAAATTTGCTATGATGGAGGAAATAAATGTGTTAGCAAAGAATGACACATGGAAGCTTACCACTCTTCGTGCTGGGAAGAAAATAATGGGATGAAAGTGGGTCTTTGTTGTTAAACAAAAACCTGATGGAGCTATTAAGAGGTTTAAAGCAAGACTAGTGGTAAAATGCTTCACTCAAACCTTTGACATTGATTATCAAGAAACATTTGCTCTGATAGCAAAAATGAACTTTATATAGGTTCTTTTATCTTGTGTTGTAAATTTGGGATGGAATTTACAACAATTAGACGTAAAAAATGCATTTTTACATGGAGATTTGGAAGAAGAAGTTTGCATATAGATACACTTGGTTTCACTTGCAAAAGGATAGGGAAAAGTTTGAAAATTGAAGAAAGCCTAGTATGAGCTGAAACAACATTCACGAACATGGTTTAATAAATTTAGCAAAGTTGTTGTCAATTTTAGGTACAAACAAAGTAATATCGAAGATATTGTAGTGATAGGAAATGATTATAAAGAAACCACCTTATTAAAGAATTATCTTGCCTAGAGATTTGAGATCAAGGATTTGGGCAAATTACAATGCTTATTAGGTATTGAGGTTGCTCGATCAAATAAAAGCATCTTCATTTCTCAAAGAAAATACATCCTTGATTTACTTGCAGAGACCAAAATGTTGGGATGCAGACTTATTGATTCTCCTATGAAAACCAACCATCACCACAAAGGTTGTGTAGGTGAGTTAGTGGACAAAGGGAGATATTAAAGATTAGTTAGGAGGATCCATCTCTCTTATATTGGTCCAAACACGGCCTATTCAATCAATGTGGTTAGTCAATTTATGCATGATCATCGTTATTTCATCTAAATGTTATTTATCGCATTCTTAGATATTTGAAGTCAGCTCCCAGAAAGAAACTGAAAGTCTTCAAATGCTGACTAGGTTGGATCTCTAGATGATAGAAGATCTACATCTAGATATTACACTTTTATTAGTGGTAATCTAGTTTCATGGAGAAGCAAGAAACAAATAGTGGTGGTAAGGTCTTAGGTCTAATACAAAAGCTGAATATCGGGCTATGACACATGAAGTTTGTGAACTTTTTTTTTGTTTGGGGGGGGGGGATAACAAGTGATAATCATGTTCCTTTGTTTTGTAATTATCACGTTATCATTAATATTGCATATAATCCAGTTCTACAGTTCAACATGATAAAACAAAACATATTGAAATTGATAGACACTTTATCAAGAAGAAAATAAATGATGGGATATTTTGTATATCTTTTGTAAATTCTGAAAATCAATTAGCTGATATTTTTACTAAAGATCTTAGTAGTAGGGTATTTCACTCAATTTCCTGCAACATAAGCATCACAAACATTTATGCACTATCTTGAGCGGGAATATTGATAGAGTGTTTTTGTAACTGCTTACATACTCTATATGTGTGTGTATGGTGTGGGTCTAGCAGTGTTAGACAGCACTTCTCTCCCTTTCATATCTTTTTCCTCTTATTTCATTTCTTCTTCTGTCCATCCTTTCTTCTTCTTTCTTTCTCTATTTTTCAGTTATTTCAATCTAGGAAAACCAACGGACCAAAACAACAAGGACAGGCATTGATGATTTAATCCCTTCTCTTGTTGATATAATAGAAGACACAGTTCAGTTTCCAAAAGAAAGGATATATCTAATTTTAATTCCTCCCACATCTGCCATGAGAGGGGGGGTGTATTAATGTGGTCTTATGTACCACTACCGATCCTCAGATCAAGAACACTATCTTGCTACTGTCTGACCACAAAAGTGGAACTAGACTTTGTTGGGTTGATGACATACCATTTGCATGATCCTCTCTCTGATCCTGTCACTTAGCCAATATGCTTTTTTGACATTGAAGCGCATGTCCACCTTGGTGTTAACTGTAAATACAGTTACGAAACCATAGAATTAGGGATCATAAGACACCCAGGATTAGGGATCATAGGACATCAGAAGGAAGAGAATAGACCTTTGTTTACATTCTGACCACCAGGCCCACCGCTTCTTGCAAAACTCACAGTAACATGCCCTGCAAAGACATAGATTGAACCAAAAATTACTTGTAGCACAAAGAACAAGAATTTATAATAAAGAATGGGTAAGCAGTTTCTTAATCATAGAACAGGTTATACCGGGCATGTGTAATTTTCAAAATAAATTCCCAAAAAACAGCTGACAACCATAAACAAAATAAGCCAACAAGAATATTTAACAACCCAAGAAGGGGAAAGTAGTTGACCCTCTTACTCTATGTTTCCATTTTTCAGTTGTGAGAAGAAAACAGAACCTGCTCTAACACAAAGCAGGCCTATGAAAAGCGACAGAATCAGCATCAAGCCAATGTGGGATCCAAGAATGCCAGACTCTCATCCAAGATTAATGGATGATCAATAGTCTGGCTGGTAAGCACTTGGATACAGGGTTGTCCAGTAAGCAAATACTATGTATGCATGCTAATCAACCAAACCGTACGTATGCTCTTTATAAGTTCCAGAGACACTTTTCAAACTAAATCTTTAGTCAGGCAATGAAATTCTGCTGCAACGACCTCTCATGACAATTTTGCATGGCTTAATCTTCGACAAAGCCAAAAGCAGGATCGATTATTAGCATGCCACAATAACCAGTTCTCACATTGCTGCATCTAAAGCACCGGGTAACACAAGGATTTATAGAGCCCGTAAAGTCAAAAACAGCAAAAAGAAAGGGAAAAAAAATCCCATAATAACTTTTATAACAATTTCTAGCCACTGTAGCTGATAAATTTCATCCAGTTATTTTCAACAATAATTAAGATTTAGATTGCTGGATTAAGGTCATCTTAAGTTCTACATGGTTAGGAAAAAAAAATCAACTTGATATTTAGATTAATTGAGCTAGATATCATATATTTTCTTTTCTTTTCTTTTCTTCATTTTTTTCATTGCAGTCAAAAACCAGACTGCAAATATCGGGATTCTATTCCTTCTCCACATTTCCTTCTAATGGGCAAGAAATAAAGCCAAGTATTTTTAAATACCGCGTGTGATTTTTGGAGTCGGCTCGTTTCCAACGGCGCTGGCTCGCTCCTCCGCTTCTTGCAGTAACTGATGAACCTGAGACAACCGAGCGGATACCTTCTTATCATCGGAAGCCGCACATTTAATCCGGCAGGAGCTGATTTGGCGATTTGGTACTTCAAGGCTCGCCCAGTGTAAATTACTTAATGTTCTAGTCACAGACAATGGTGGTATTAGTCGATGATTGAGGAAGACTTGCTTGAGAATCATGTTGGTTGTGGTTCTGATAACCGCCATTTTTGTGGCTTGTTTACCTCTGCTTTTATTTTATTTTATTTTATTTTAAGCAGAGTGAAACCTAAGTTAAGTTACAAGTGAGATTTGTTGCTCTGTTTTCCGCCCAGTGGTTCATGGTTTTTTAACCAATGCCAATTAATCAATGATGCCGCCCAGATTGGCAAAAGGCCTCTCTCCAAAAACAAAAAATTAAAACATTTTGAGAATTGAGATAGAGAAGTATTTGATTAAAAAAATAGCTATAAATATATTTTTAGAATAATTTTTTTATGTTTTAAAAAACAAAGGTATAAGAAATATGTTTTTGAAAATAATATAAAAAATATTTAAAAAAATATTATCAAAATAATATAAAATATATTTAAAATATTCATATAAAAAATTCTTAATTATTATTAGAAATGATTATGTAGGATTAATCCTAATTTTAAAAAAATTTATCAAAATAAAATGTTTTGATCCAAAAAAAATCAAAAATTCAAACTCGTACTGACTATAGTTATTATACTATTATTAATTTTAACACTAAATATAATTTAAAGTTTAAAAAATAATCATAAATATCTTATTATTTTAAAAAATATATAAGCTAACAATAATATATATTAAAAGTAAAATTAAAATAAACTTTTTTGTATTTTATTTTATCATATAAATCATCGACCACAAAAAAAATCTATTACATTATAATATACCAAAAGACAAAACAAAGAAAAAAACTTATATAACCATTTTATTTTATTTTATTTTAGAGATAAATAAGTTATTGTAGTGTTTAAAAAATTTAGAAAAAAAAAAACATATACCGTCCAACAGACAAGACCAAATTACCCCTAGCACAAAGGCTTCCATTTTTCCACTAAAAGATAAAATGATAATTTCGTATATATTTTTGTTACAAAATGCAGACAGTAGGAACGAAACCCTGAGGATTCCAAGTTGAACTCTAAAGGGTTTCATATATCACTAGGCATTATTATACACCCGAAACTAAGGTCCAATACCATAGGTTGTAGCATCCAGTGAAAAATGAAGATCTCAATACAATAAGCGTGGTTGTACGGAAAGAAGAATCACTGGCAGCAATCATCCAAGATGAACTTTACTGACCATCTTATCTGGCTGCAGCTGACGCATACATTGTGGAACTGATTGCTAAACAGCTACAACTATTTCCTATCTCCATTCAAATACTACAAGGGAGTAGGGAAGAGTGGGTACAGCACTGGGAAGGAAGCATGTTGGATTGCTTCTTAATCCATTTGCCTATTTGATGCGTCTCCTCACTGCTTCTTAGGATAACCGATCATGTCTTTGACATCTGATGAACCTTTCCTCCTTCCAGACTGCTGTTTGCCTGAAGATCCTGCCCCAACTGTGGTGTCTGGTACCATTCTCCCAGAGTGCTGTGATTGTTCTGCAGAAGGAAGAGCCCAACCTCCTCTGCTTGCCTGTGTATTCTGTTCACTTCTGCTAGCCCCTGTACCTCAAAATTATAAAGCAAAATAGGAATCAGTAACCCCAACAAAAACAGATATCTTACATAATTGGGTCAAAATTGAGAATCAGTTTTTACACATTCATCCAATACATGCATATCCATTTAATTGGCGAGGGAAAAACAGTCAACAAAGATAAATAGCAAAGTACAAATGTGCACCAAAATATACAAAGCTATTCCCAACAGCTTAAGCCACATCAACTACCTAACACATAATCCTAAGTGCATGGATTTGGGTAATTTATCGGGTAGGAAATTATGAACTTGCTGAAATTTGACAAATATCTTACATAACCATTTACACTGCAAGGTAAAGAACTGTAACCATCCCTCCCTCACCCTTATTCACGTGTAATTTGCATATCATATGCACTAATTGATTCTTAAAATTAAACTAAAATGAAACAACCCCCATGTTTTCCAGGGCAGTGGTCTTAGTCTCTGTGCTATAACGTGCACAGTTGCCACTCAATTTTTATACAACTGCTTCTATACAGCAACCAGTCACATGAATCACAAGAGACAGTACAGTAAAAAAATCTTCACAGGTCTATCAGCAACTCAACATTATTATAGCAAATAAGCATCTTGCTAAAATAAAAAAAGAGAAAGACACCTTAACACAACAAACATCCTATCCAGCAAGAACACAGCAATTTTTGAAGTACAAGCATCACTGCAACAATAAAAGAAGAGAGCACTTCAAAGCAGCCAAAGCAAGCTTACCAATGTTGTCAATCCCAGTGAAACTTCCAGTCCAGCCAGGCAAATGCTTTCCAGCATTTCCCTTCCAAGCTTCTTCAAAACCAGTAAGCTCATCTAGTAACACACAGATCCCAATCTTCAACTTAATCCCTTTGGGCATGTAAATATGAATCGGGACATGATAGAAAATATGACTGTACCTTCATTGAGATTGTGCAACATCTGCATTGTATTCACCCTACCATCTGAATTAAGCTTCCTTGTAAGGCTATGGCCCTGTAAAATTAACCCAAAGCATTACAACACATTCTATACATCAAAAAAGGAAACCTAAAAAGCGAAAGCAAAGGCAAGAATAGCAAAATGACATTACGTAAAACACTAAACAAATACCTTGTTGTGAAGTCCTCTAGACACCTTGTGAGTTGCTTGGCCAGTAGCACTATCAGCTGCTTTGCTTTCTTCGAAAGTCAACTGTTTCACAAGGTCACATAAATAACAGAACTAAGGAACCATCTGCAAACATCTCTCAAGAGAAAAATAACTCACTCCATCACTCCCTGCCCTCCTCGTCTTGGAAGAAGTATAGTACGCTCCATTTGCACCACCATGTGTGACAGTCGAGCTCTGAAAAGTGAAGCTGCGTCCTTGGGGTTGTGACTCCATACCATTGAAGCTACTATAATCATTGCTATACTGCAAGTGCTTGCTCTTTCTCGCTGTAACAAGGAAAAACGACATACTTGTTTACGCGGTCTAACAATTATCAACAGCAAAATAGATAAGATACCATGTACCAGAAAACAGAATACGAGAAGACGTCTCACCTTCAGCTTCATCATCTGGGTCCTCAACGTATGGCTCCTTGCTCGACCTACCATGTTTCCTAGGATTCTCTTTCTTCTCTCTATCTCCTTCACCTTTCTCATTATCAGAATCTAGCTCTTCAATAATCGGCCCCCTTGATTTTTTCAGCTCTGGAGCTTGGTGATCAGCAAATCCAGATGGATGCAGATTGGGAAAAGGAGATGGATGCATATTGGGGAAAGGAGATGGAAGCATATTGGGGAAAGGAGATGGATGCATATTGGGGAAAGGAGATGGAAGCATATTGGGAAAAGGAGCTGGATGCATATTAACAAAAGGATTTCCACCAGAACCAAAGAAATTCGACTCGAGCATGCCTCCAAATGGGCGTGTGAAAAACGGATCATCGAACGGATCCCTTCCCCCAAAAATATCAGACAGCAAACTTCTCTGACCCCCAAAGCCACCAAAAGGGTCACCATTATCAAAGAAAGGATCTCTGTTACCCCTGCCTCCTTGCATTTTCAAACAACCACAAAACCTGAAAAACAGGAAAACACCATTCACTTTATAATTAAAAAAAAATTCGGAATTTTGGATGATCAAAGTAGACAACGATCATAATTTATTTCGCCCCGTTTGTAACTACCGTAATTAGAACTAAATTCTATAGAGAAAAAACACAGAATTGGTACTCGCAGAAATTAACAAGACACTGATCAAAATACAAAACCCTAGATACCAGAGAAGGGGGAGACAGAAAGAGTACCTTCAAAGAGGGAAATAATGGCGATTTTGAGAAATTCCAAGAGGCAGTCGAATCAAACCCTAACAGCCAAGATGAGACTTGAGAGATGTAAGGGATTTCGTGAATTTTTTTTGGTTTGTGTTGTAGGGGTATAAATGCTAACGGACACCGACTCTGGAAATGAGAAAAGGAAGAGGTGGAAGGGTCTGGTATGACCACGGCTGGTACAGATATTTATTATCAACGAAAGTGCATATTAGTCGCTATAGTTGTCCATTAATTCCACTTCGGTTCTATTGCTTATTTACCTTTTAATATCATCCTTATTTGTCAGTTTCAAATCTTTTTAGTGAGAAAATTTTGCTTCATGTTTTTTTTATATACTAGTATATTGAACTATGTTCCGCCGTAAGTAAAACTAAATTTTTTTAAATGTAAAAAATATATAAGAGCTTAGAAAATTTTTTAACAATATTATTGAATATTTAATGTTTGTTTGAAATTATAATTGCGGTGACGGTTTAAAATATTTTTTGTTTAGAAATACATTAAAATAAAATTATTTTATTTTTTAAAAATTATTTTTGACATATCAGCACATCAAAATGATCTGAAAATATAAAAAATAAATTTCATTTTAAGCAAAACAAAATTCAAATTTTTTTGAAACACGGTTTGCACCGCGTTCCCAAACACACATTAAGTGGATTAATTTTGAAATCTCCCGACTCAACTCTTTGTCTTACTTAAGTTTTCAATTAAACCATGTGAGAGCTAGTTTGACTTAAATCGATCAATTTCATAAGTCCAAATACAACCTTGATAATTGATAAAAACATGACTTAACTTATAAAAAAAAACTTCAAGATGACATTTTAAAAAAAAAAATACTAAGTCAATGACAGATTGGACATGCGCCCTGGGTCATGGACTCTACTGGGTTCAATAGCTTTTTTCTTATAAACTTTTTTATTTAATTATATGATAAAAATAGATGCTCACAAAATTGAATACCAACCTAAAAATAAACACTTATTTAAGATAATTATCCCTATAAAAATCAACAATGCAGTCTGTTTCTCATCCAATCAAATATTAAAGAATGAAATCAAAAATAAATAAATTAAAAAAAAAAACAAAAGACCAAAAAAAAAAAACATATCTTATCGGTAAGTAAACTCATCAAACTTGTGAATTGAGTAAGCTAGGCTGGTACTTCAAACCTATAAACTAAGTTATGGACTCCACTAAGATTATAAAACTATTTTTTATTTAACTATATGATAACAAAAATAGACAATTGCGAAATCAAACACTAACCTAATACCGAGATGTTTTTTTTAGATCACGATAATCTTATAAAAGACGAAGCAAAACCATTTATGAAATTGAATTCTCAATTAACCCAGTATCTATAGATGAAATAAAAAAAACTAATTAAAAAAATTAAACTTGTCAGACTAGCGAACCAAGTGAACCAGCCAAATTTGTGAATAAATCCACTGACTTTATAAAGTTTGACAACATAACAAACTATTTTTTTTAACTATATGAGAAAAAAATAGACAATAAAAAAAGTCAAGCTCAATTTTTTAAAAAAAAACACCCCTCCAAACTCGTAAACAAAGGTAACCCGAGTTACCTTGAGAAACCTGCAAACCATGCTAACCTCATAGAAACGTAAAATAAAAGAAAACAAATTACGAAGTCAAATTCTCAATCATCCCACTATTAAAAGATGAAGTCGACAAAAAGGAATTTGAAAAAAAAATCACAACAAAAATCCATAAAGAAAAAAGAAAAAAGAAAGAAAACAAAACACTGTGGATTACTATTGTCATTCACAATGCAATGTGTGTGGGTGAACAATGATTTCCTCACACCCTTTAATTTTTGTTACTTTATAAAGTTTAATAACATGACTTTTCTCATGAACTATTTTTTAACCATATGAAAAAACAAATAGACTGTAAAAAAAATAAAGTTCATTTTAAAAAAAAACAACCCACCAAACTCGAAAATCGGGGCAACCTGAGTTACCTCGGCAAATCCGTAAACCACGTTAACCTCATAAAAAGAAGCAAATTACAAAGATAAATTCTCAACAATCTCAATTTTAAAAAAAAAATTGACAAAAACAAATTTGAAAAAAAAAACAAAAAGCAAAACCCCGTGGATTACTATTACAATCTCCAATGCAATGGGTGTTGGGTGAATAGTGGTTTCCTCCATCCTTTATTTTTTATTACTTTATAAAGTTTAATAAATGACTTTCCTCAAAAATTATTTTTTTTAACTATATGAGAAAAAAAATAAACTATAAAAAAAGTCAAGTTCAATTAAAAAAAAAATGACTCACCAAACTCGTAAACCAGGGCAACCTGAGTTATTTTGGTAAACTCGTAAACCACGTTAACCTCATATAAAAGCAAAATAAAAGGAAGCAAATCACAAAGCTAAATTCTCAACAATGTCAATTTTAAAAGATGAAATCAACAAAAATATATTTGAAAAAAATCATAACAAATTTTTTTTTTAAAAAAAGCAAAACACTGTGGATTACTATTGTAATTCACGATGCAATGAGTGTTGGGTGAATAGTAGTTTCCCCACATCCTTTAATTTTTGTCACTTTATAAAGTTTAATAACATTGTTTTTCTCTAAAACTATTTTTCTAGCTGCATGAGGAAAAAAGAGACTAGAAAAAAAAAACTAAGTTCAATTAAAAAAAGAGAGAAAAAAAAAAAAGAAACCACACCAAACCCAAAAA
>Ga0307515_10018200_pt1 | contig 12741 bp, 13 predicted proteins | sample 17_EM_MG_FD_194513 | JGI IMG/M metagenome (GOLD analysis project Ga0307515, IMG submission 194513) | Populus trichocarpa ectomycorrhiza microbial communities from riparian zone in the Pacific Northwest, United States - 17_EM | ecosystem: Host-associated > Plants > Roots > Unclassified | place... | reverse complement strand
TCGTTCGGGTCAATTTTTTTTATTAAAAAAATTAAAACGATGTCGTTTTAGTTAAAAAACAAAAGTTAACGGTTTGCAACCGAGTTTTTGACCGGGTCATGTCCGGTTAACTGAGTCAGCCGGATTTTTCTTCTCCTATTTTTTCTTCAACCCGGCCCGATTCCAGACCCGAGTCGACCCGTCGGGCCGGGTCGGACCGGATTTTAAAACTATGCATCATATTCATCTTGAAAAAAAAAAATTATTATTATTATTATTATCATTATTATCTTCATCAGGATCACGATTTCCGTCCGTAAAATTAAAAAAAAAAAAAAAAGGTTAGCGTTCTCACTTTTATTATTTTGAGGAAGTATAAATAATAATAATAATAAAAAAACAAAAGTCTCTTTTGATCAACAGCCCCCTCTCCCCTCCTCTTTCTTCCCTTCTTCCGCTGACCCTCTCTTTCTTTTCTTAAAAGTCACGCGTTTTCACCTCTCATTTCCTAAACCCGCCATTTATTTTCATTTTTCATGATATCTCTTTCTAAAGTCTCAAACTTGGCTGATTGATTAGACTAAAATTGAATACAAAATCATGGGTGCTTGTTTTTCTACCATCAACATTAGTGGCTCTAACAGCAACAACAATACCAAGGCTAATCACAACAGGAAAGAACCCACAAAGCCACAAACAAGGACAACAAAAGCAGCAACAAGAAAAAAGCAAGAAGTTGTGCACCATCATCATCAGATTAATAAGAATGTTAACAACGAGGCAGAAAAGAAGCTAAAGGTCAAAGAGAAGCAAAGTAGCAAGGCGATCCCTTGTGGGAAAAGAACAGATTTTGGTTATGATAAAGATTTTGATATCAGATATACAATTGGCAAATTGTTGGGTCATGGTCAATTTGGTTATACATATGTTGCTACTGATAAGGGTAATGGAGATCGAGTTGCTGTCAAGAGAATTGACAAAAATAAGGTATTGCTTCTTGTTTCTTTTATTATTTTGTGAACTGGGGTTATATTGTGGTTTTTGGAGGACAATAATTAAGGTTTTTTTTTATTATTATTTTTGTGATTGTTGTTAATATTTATGTTGGTTTTATTGGTGCAGTTGAAGATTCTGAGAAGATCCTTAAAGGGGTTTTTGCCTTTTGTTATAGATAGGTTCTCATTTTGTTTATTTCTGTTTTGAATACTGACTCCTCTTTACTTGAAAATCAAGGGTCTACCAGGTCCCACCCATCATCCCTTCTGTTTCATAAATCCCCATTTTCTCTTATATTTAGAGTGCTTCAGAAATCTTTTGCGTTTGGGAATTCTATTCCTTAATGATCGTTGACTTGTTGGGTTACTTTTTTGCACATTAGGGATGTTATCATGTTGGGTGCTAGGACAAGCACTTTCTAGTGATACTCATATTAACCTGGTTCTTACTGGTTTGATGGGCTAAAGCTTGATCGAGTATCCACATCCGTATGCAATTATTGCAAGTTTGGTTTTGGTGAATACATAGCATTATTTTGCTAACTATGAGCTTTGTTGCTTTTATTGTTGCTAGTATTTATCTTTAAGCAGTCGAGAATTATAGCATGACAATTAAAGGCCTTTCAGATGGTGAAATTTAGTTGGAGAGTACAGGTCTGAGAATTTGCATTAAATTGTGAATCACTTGTTTTAGACTAGGCAGGGTCTGTTCTCTCTCTCTCTCCCTCTCTCCCTATCGAAGAAAGCAGAAATGTTTATTTTTTATTCAAAAATAGGTGGATAGGAATGTTCTTACTACTACATATCCTAGCCCATAATGTTGTTTTGTGTATGCCTTTCAAATGGAAAGCTACAATTGTGTTCATTGGTAGCTTTGTTCCATTCAATCATCTTAATTTTTCCCTCTCAAATTACCAGGTGAGCGGTAATGTTTTGTTTCCTTCTTCAGTTCGGGTAAATGAAGTTTTTAGCCATTAGTGATTCAGGTTAGACTAACTATGTGACTACCAAAAGCTTGAAAGCTTTAAGATGGAATAAATATTACCATTTTCGTCTCTTAACAAAAACCTTTATGTTTTTCTTTCAGTAAATGTTGACTACTTCTTGCTTATGTAAAATTATTATTTGGCTTTTCTGGTAGATGGTTCTTCCTATTGCTGTAGAGGATGTTAAACGAGAAGTCAGGATATTGCAAGAACTCACAGGCCACGAGAATGTAGTTCAGTTTCATAACGCATTTGAGGATGATTCTTATGTATATATTGTTATGGAGTAAGTTTCATGTTCATGGGATCTGTCTGACAATACCATTCACATATTACCATGTTGCTCCTGTAATTGCATCTCACATTTCTGCTTATTGTCCATCATATTTTTTCTCCTTGAACAGTTTTTTTTTACTATCAATCTTCACTTGCAATGCTCTCTATTTTCTTTTACTAATCTTGTCCATGTTTTATATTGTCTTTTATCAGATTATGTGAAGGTGGAGAGTTGCTAGATCGGATATTGGCAAAGTAATAAATCTTGTTTCTCTTCTGTGATAATTTTTTTATTTTTTTCCTGGTTAAATTTATGTGAAAATAATGCACTCAGTATATCTAAAAATGACCATTTTCAGCTGAAACATTTTTCAAACTGTTCACCTTACCACTGCTTTATTTTGTTGAATCAGGAAAGACAGTCGTTATACTGAGAAAGATGCAGCAGTAGTAGTGCGACAGATGCTAAAAGTTGCAGCTGAATGTCATTTGCATGGCTTGGTGCACCGCGACATGAAGCCTGAGGTATTACCAATTTTATCATATGGATAACAAGTATATCTTTTGGGCAGAATCATGCTTCTTGAGAATGGATCCTTTTGTTTTTTGCCTGTAGAATTTTCTTTTCAAGTCAACCAAGGAGGACTCGCCTCTTAAAGCCACAGATTTTGGTTTGTCAGACTTCATAAAACCAGGTGAGTCGTATTTTCATCATGCAGAGATCTGACTTATGCTTATATGCATGATATTAACAAAAATATTAAAGGAAGAAAAAAACTTACCATGCTTTCTATGGAGAATTTTCATAATGTGGCTGAATCCCAAAGCCTTTATTATTTTTACTTGTACTCATGAGACTGCAGTATTCTCTTGCCAACCTGTGGTTAGCATTTTTTCTAGCACTTGTTTTGAAACCCATAGATCATTTATATTATTTGATCTAATGAACTGCAGGCAGGAAGTTTAAAGATATTGTTGGCAGTGCCTACTACGTTGCACCTGAAGTATTAAAACGCAATTCTGGACCTGAATCAGATGTCTGGAGTATTGGTGTGATTACATACATTTTGCTATGTGGGAGGCGTCCGTTTTGGGATAAGACTGAGGATGGTATATTTAAGGAGGTGTGATACAATTTTAACTTTGGATGTGGCTTTTTTCGTTTCTGATTCCTACTTGTCTCTGGTATAAGTCATTGCAATTGGACACTCAATGGATTTAGTAGAGCCTTTAGTTTCTGTTATAGTCACTTTTAATGTTGCTTACAGTCAATACTTGATATTGAAATGGATTCGGTATATAGTTGTGTGGAATGGCGCAAAAGGATCCATATATCCAAACCCAACTAGTGGAGACAGTGGCATGGTTGTTGTTTTGTTGCTGCTTACATGTCAATAACCTTCCTTCCACAACACTGTACTTACTTTCCCTTGAACTCTCTGTCATTACTTTTAATCATAGTCAGTTTGTTTTCCAAACATAAAGCAGCCAAACTATCCCATCCTTCACTTTGTTTGTCATCACAGTTCTTCAAACAACCATATTCTTTTCCTAATGTGTTCTAACTATACCTTTTTTCTATATACAGGCCACTTTTTGGCTCCCACTTAATTCAATCACCATGCATGGATATTTTTCTCTTTTGCATTGTTAAATATTATTTCATCCTTCGAAATTCTAATATTTACTGTATGCAGGTTTTAAGAAACAAGCCTGATTTTCGCCGTAAACCATGGCCAACCATTAGCACTAGTGCAAAAGATTTCGTGCAGAAGTTACTGGTGAAGGATCCTCGTGCAAGACTTACTGCTGCTCAAGCTCTATGTATGTGCCATATTAGTTTTCCATTGAAGAAATAAATGCCTGATTGTTATGATCTATTAGAATTGGGTGCACATGTTGTTTGGTTCTTAAAGCAATTTTTCCTCTTTTTTCTTGCTTAAAGAGTAAAGTTCTTGGTTTTCAACTTTTCCAGCACACCCATGGGTCAGAGAAGGAGGAGATGCATCTGAGATCCCTATTGACATATCTGTCCTGAGTAACATGCGACAATTTGTGAAGTACAGTCGTTTGAAGCAGTTTGCTCTAAGGGTAAAACAATCTTTCTTTTTGTAGGATTGCTCCAAGGGAAAATATGGATGCTTTCATTTTATGAATGGTTGATATTTTGCAGGCATTGGCAAGCACGATTGATGAAGAGGAACTAGCTGATCTTAAGGATCAATTTGATGCCATTGATGTGGATAAAAATGGTGCTATTAGTCTTGAAGAAATGAGACAGGTAGTCTCTTTTTATCAAACTGTTATATGTTTTTCTTGCAAGAAACCTAAAAAATTTCATTCTGTGCATTCCATTCTCTATGAGATACATTTCCATGTATCTGTTTTCTGTATTTTGTTGTAATGATGATGGTTTCATTGCAGGCCCTAGCTAAAGATCTTCCTTGGAAGTTGAAAGAATCACTTGTCTTAGAAATTGTTCAAGCGGTAAGCTTGAATCTTGTTTCCTCTGAATATTTACTGAACTCCAAAGAAAAAAGATGGAATTGAGCCTTGAATTTGTTGATGGAAGCCTTCTTATTTTCCCCATAGTAGTCATTTCTATGTTTTCTGATGTATTAAATTAGCAACGCAACTTGCATTTTTCTTTTTAGTGACCAACTTTTTTTCTGTTAATGAACAAAATACTTTTGGCTTTTAAGAGAGGAGTGTGAGATGCTCCTCCACCTTGGTAACCACTGGCTCCTTGCCTGGCTAGAATCTCATGCCACCAGGACTAGTTATAATGTTCTTTAAGTACTTATGATGGGCATTTTCTTCTAGTGGCCATTGTTTCTTATGTTCTCCCTATCTAGTTTTGTTTTTCATGTTAATTAATACGACTCTGCTTTTGATGAAGGATCCACAATGGTTTTTAGATATTCTTATTTTATATTACAATGCATTAAATGTAGCTATTTGTTTTATTTAAATTGTTTCCTTAGAGATTTTTAAGATTTCTTTGGTGCTTATACATGAAGCACCTATTCTTTTGTTCTGGAGTGGCTTTGGTGTTGTATTGAAAAACTGTACTTCCTTCCTCTATTGCATGTCTCTTTACTCAATCTTCTTTTTCTCTCATCTAATGTTCCATCAGTTTTGCTTGTTTTGGAACTTGATGGAGCTATTTATATGTTTGATGCAGATTGACAGTAACACTGATGGACTTGTAGATTTCACTGAGTTTGTTGCAGCTGCTTTGCATGTCCATCAATTGGAGGAACACAACTCTGAGAAGTGGCAGCTGCGGTCGCAGGCTGCTTTTGAGAAATTTGATATTGATAGAGATGGATATATAACTCCAGAAGAACTTAGAATGGTATTGATATTTCTTTGCATTGAGTATCCTGCCTTGTTATATCTCTTCTTCATGCGAAACTGAAAACGGAAATGAATAAAAAATATTCACATGGTAGCTGAGTTAAGGCTTTTATACTTCATGTTTATTTTAAGTGATTGTTCTTGCTTACCGTGTTAATCCCATTAAGGGCACCATTGTGCATGTTTTGAAAACTTCGGTTGTAGTTTCATTGACAAAATTAACTCAAATACTTGCCTAAAAGAACTTTCCAGCTTTTGAAGTAGTTTCATTTAGTTTTGGCTCTGAATTTATTTGGTGGTAGCTCCTAGATAATGCTTGATGTTAGTTTATGCATCCATCCTTTTCTTCTGATTGTTGTATTTCACTCTTTGTCATGTGCTTAATATGCCACATTGAAGCCTCTTTGTTCATGTATATGACTAGCATTTCACCTCTAGGAAATCCCAGATCATATAGAAGCTCCTAGTTCACTTTGTGCTTGCTTAAGGACAAGGGATGGGTTGTGGTGACTAGCATGGCTTTTGTGTTTCAACTTTCTATTTAAAAATAGATATCAGCACAGATGCTCAAGTTGGTTTTTCTTTATTGCCTTGCAGCACTCAGGCTTGAGAGGTTCTGTTGACCCACTTCTTGAGGAGGCTGACATTGACAAGGATGGTAGAATAAGCCTTTCAGAATTCCGTAGACTTCTAAGAACTGCTAGCATGAGTTCGCAAAATGTGCCAGACCCATCTGGGCACCGGAATTCAAAAAAACTATAGATAAGAATTGCACTTTTAAAGATTGAGACTAGCGAGGAAGCTAGAGAAGTGGAGCTCCTTCTGTGGAAGCTGACCTTCTAGGTTACACTACACCAATTTCCCAATAACCATCCTACCAGGCTCACCTCTTTCTGAAACTCATTTGGTAATTGGTGCATATCCCAGTTGATTGGAACAACAGTGCTTGCTTGAAGTTAAAAGTGCTTATTGAAAGTTGAAGCTGATAGAGGGGGTGCCTTTTTTAAGCACGTGACGTTACTACATGTTAATTGTAGTTGCGAGACACAAGATGAGCATTCCAGTTTCGAAATTTTCAGTATTAATACTGAAACTTCAGTTGTACTCCATTTCTCGTAATTTTATACTTGGAATCCTGTGTTGATATATAATGTAATGTTAACCTCCCCCCACCCCACCCGTGTAGAGGCATATAATGGTAGTAGAGTGGATGTTAAAATAGGACTCTCTTAGCAGAGATTGAATAAAGCTACGCATGATACATATTGCAAGTGTAAAGTCTCATAGCTTTAAGCTGATTAAAGTATTTCCACCATGCTTCCTCGTGCGAAGTGGAGTTTTCAGGATTTGAGCTCTTGATTATTAATTACGTTGAAGGGATAATGATATCCATATAACCAAAGGTTTAAGTTCTTCGGTGAGGTATAATATATATATTGTCATCTCATTTATTAGGCTATGATAGCGTCATCCCTGCAGTTCGTTGTTCATAGAATTAGGTGGCGGAAACTTGCTGTGAATATATATATATATATATATATATAGCATTTGCTTCACACTCTTGGCTCTCCTTGAGCAAGCACTGAAGAGCTTTTGAATGTGAACCTTAAGATAGGTCATGCAAGAAGATTCACCAAGTGCAGGTTACTACAGGAGCCAATGAAAAGGCAAGGCCCAGGATCCGTTGGACTTTGATATCCCAAAAGACAAGGGATATATCATTCTGCCCTCGCTAGATGGAATGACAACGGCAGGGTAGCATATGCAATGCAACGATTGTTTGTGTTACTCGTGCTGTTGCAGGCAAGGGAGGGGTCGTCATTCCATTTGAAATGATTTGCAACAATCCACGCACCTAGATACATGCTGCCTGGATGATAAATTGCAGAGGAAATGGCTTTAACAATATCGCCGTACTCAAGTAATTCTAACAACAATCCATTAGAGTTGTGTTTTACTGAGGCATTTTTCATTGCCATTGTAAAGCCAACAAGACTAATCAATTTCAAATGTGGCTTTGATGCTACATAAAAAAGGAAGTTTACCAAAGAAAGGAGTGTTAACAACTAGACTGGTTGACCGATTAAAGTATCAGGCATTTTGCGGTGATGATTTACAGAGTTTTCTCCACCAATATGAACTGCTTTTATATTGATCAGCAGACAACTAAAAAGAAACTAGCAGAAAAATCTGAAGCTTTATGCGAGTCGGTCAAGAACCAGGAAAGTTGATTCAGTAGAACGGAGTTGGGCACCCTCTTCCATGTGTCCTGTTGCCGCAGACAACCAGGTGGTTACTCCATAGTTCTGCTATAACCTTAAAATGTGCTACGTCCACAATGAAGCTGTTTGAAATGATCTCATGCTTGTCAGGCTAAGGCTTCATATTAAGGACATTATTATATGAGGGTCATGAGAAACACACGCCATCGTTAAAGTCCGTTCTAAGAAAGTGTCAAGAGGCTCAAAAAACTGGAAACCTCAGTAATTAGGTTTTAGGACATCTCCCGTACTATTAGAGGAGCTGCCTTGAAGAACTTGAGATGATGAGTGCGTACATGAGGAGCTACCATTTTTAATATTTCTTTCCTCCCTTTGACACTAATTGCCTTCCCTTTCTCCAGTCGGTGTATCCTGCACAAATCTTTCAAGTCAGTTTTGTGTCTTCGTTTGCCAAGTATTTGTGCATCATTGTGGAGGAACAGGCATTTTAAGTTCATCACATCTTTCTTTATTTTTTCCTCTTTGATGATCTGTTAACTTGCTTCTGGAATCCTGTTTGCTTGAAAAATGGGAACCAGAAGAATAAATGTTGAAACATGGACTGGCAATGGCACCAGGATTCTGATTTCCAAAGAAGACAAATGGCTGCAATGAGGGATGAATGTGAATCGGTCCTGGAGGAACACGAACGGGAACCGGGTGTGAATAAGGTGGAGGTATTACAACAGTAGGATCAACAGCAGCCCATGGGAACATAGCCCTTCCCTTTTGACGATACTGGGCATTTAAATTTTCAATATCAGCTTTCAAAGATGCCCTTTCTTCTCTGAGCTCATTCTTTTCCTGCATTAACTGCTTAAGATATATTTGCATCAAGCCTGCATTAACTCATTCTTCTTGGCATCAATTACACGAGCAATCACGCAAGCTTAAAGCATAGTGACCACAGGGAACAAACACAAAGAGCCAACCACCTCACATGATTCTCCTGAGAGTGTTGCCCACTGGACCTTTAGTCTGTTCACTTTGGATGTTAGATCCTTCAGCACTTGAATTACGTCTGTCAAAACAGTTGCCTTGTCATTCTTTGGCCTATCGAGTCTGCATGCAAATGTAAGTAATAAGTAACTAGTTAAAAATCAAGCACTTTCATGTTCTATGTGAGAAAGAAGTGCATATTTGTAGCTCATGAATAGTGAAATTATATTATTTATTCACATTTGCTGCAAGGCCAAAAATTTGTGACAAAAGCAACCAGCTTATGGAGGTGGATGCATCAACAAGCTAACAGCCAAACACACACGCACGCACATCCCTGATCCCTCTAAAGTGAGAATTCAAATACTGCAATATTAAGTAAATCTTTGAATATAGTCAGAACTAGAAGTCCAGGAATTCAATAATGAGTCGAATGCACAGTTTGAGTTCATAAAAGGAGATCATTCCTGTGTGAAGGCACTACTAACCAAGAATAACAGCACATTATTGCATAGTGCGCTACCCAATTCAAGAAACTGCTCATAAAGATTATCCCTCAATTTTTCTGTCTGCCTTCTGAACTTCTCTTGCAACAGCTATTGGATCTTTCACTTCCATTTCTTGCCGCTGCCTACCAAAAAGAAAAAAGTGATACCCCATAAAACAAAACCTCAAAGGAGAGAAAAAAAACACTTTAATCAAATATGCACTGCAACATCAACAACTTGCAAAGCAAATTCAATTCAAACTCAATAAGTTTCAATCACAATAAGAAAAAGTCATGCTAAATTACTCTAAAAGAAATGAACTTTAAACAGATATATAGTTCAGAAAAACCTCAAATAGAAACAAACTTTAACCAAAACTAAAAACCAAATCACATCAACAAATTGAATGAGTCACGTTAATCCTAAATTTGATTACATAAAAAAAAATATTCATAGTAGAAAAATAGACATATCCTCATACTTCAAGGTCAAAATTCCTGCTCCTTCACCTTACAATGATATCTAGAGTAATACTAATTCTCAAATTGCACTCTAAAATCACTCCATGTCCACATCCCAGTGGCCCTCCTCAACTGTATAGTCTCCCATCAAAACTATGTTCTATCTGATAATAACTAGGTGTCATAGTCCATCCATAAATCCTCTGGTATTTTTATATGAGTCATGGTACTCTTCACCTTTTGAATCTATCAACTCATGATTTTTGTATTTGGCTCCCCCAAGAAGAGTTCACAAGTCTCCTCATTCATACTCTTTACAATTCATACCAAGGTAACCACATTGTTCGTAGATGTCGTAGCTAGTGGTGCTATTATTGTCATTGCTTTTATTGTCTATGCAAGAACTACAGGATTAGGGTAGGGTGGAGGTACTATTGCAGGTATTGTAGGTGGGGATAGATTCTCATGTCCATCTCTGTTTAATATCTTAGATTGCAGCATCCCTCTCTGTAATAATGCATCATCATCCCGAAATCTTGATGACTCTCCATGTCCAGACTGTGCCGACTTTGTTGGCACATAAGAAACAATATCGATTAAAGGATCACCTTCTCGATCCCCACCAATATCCACATTTTGATTCCCTCTCCTCACTGAAGTCTGATTAGTCATAGCTCCATACCTAGTATGTATCATCCACAAGTAATATCCTCAATTTTTTTAATCAATCACACATCAACATTTCATCATACTTATTCAATAAAAGAAGGTCAAATTCTTTTTTCTTCTAAAATCCATCAAAGTTTCCCCTATATTATTGATACCTAGTTATTGAATATACTTTAAATTTTCTTATTAACACCATCGTAATCACATAGTTCAACTATCCAAGACTATACCATTCTCAACATTTCACAAAACCAACATTTGAATTCTAGAAATAAAACATATACAATTAAATCTTACAAATATACATAACAACAATGATATAATCTAACCATACTAACTTAAATTCATAAAAACTAATATAAAATAAGTTCTTGCCTAATTTAAACTTCTAATAATAAAATTTAAGATTAAACATTACAAAACATAAAGATTACTTTCAAAATAAGACTTCAAAATGATACATGGACAATTCTTAACATTACATATTCTTTTCATATATTAAAAGATATTATATATTCCTACAAGCTAGCACATGATTGATACGGACTTGAAATTAAATTAAAAAAAGTTATAAATAATCCATACAATATTTTATTTTTTTACCCTCAAAACATATAAAAAACATGGCATATGCATAAACCACTATTTTAAATCGATTCCTATGATCTCAATGAACCATCTTGCCAAATCACAACCATTCATGTTATTAATAACCAATGTCAGTAGCCCAAATTCCTGGGCATGAACCCCAATCACTGATAAACTAATTTCTTCACCCAAAATCGAGCACTAACCCTACTACCGGGTAACTCCTTTCTCTATCCAAAACCAGGCAATAGTCCTGCTACCGGGTAACTAGTTCTTCTGCCCAAAATCGAGCACTAGTTTTGCTAACAAGTGACTAGTTCCTCCATCCAAATCAAACACTAACCTTACAACAGGGTTATTAATTCCTCCATCTAAAATTGAGTACTAGTCTCGCTACCCGGTAACTAGATTCTTTACATTTCATAAACAAAACTTTCAAAAATATATATGATATTTAAGGAAATTAAAATTACATAATTTAATTAAGTTAATAAATGAACTTCAAGTTGCCTAGCATCAACCTGTTGTTGTCCTACTTTCGTAGTCTCTCATGTATCATAAAAGACACAAATTCTTCCAAAATCAAATTTCCATAACTAATTAAATTCCAAAACCACTTAAATTCACATATATAAACTTTCTAATTTTCCCATTAATTATTCCTCAAATTACCATCTAATATAGCTTTTTCATATATTGTTTCATCAATTAAATTGAATATCCACAAATTTATGAATGTTCCTTTAATTCATCCACACAACTAATGAAATAATTTTTCTTTCTAATTGTCATTAATTTATTTGAATGACCATAGTACATTACCCATGCAAATTTTTGAATTTTTTTTACACATGAATGCATTCAAGCATAATTTACCTATCAAATGAATCAAAATCTTATTCCTCATTTCTCCTCTATTTGGCATAATGCCTTCATACAAGGTAATGGGAATTTTCTTTTTCAAACCATTTAATTAATGTGTTTCCCATACATTAATCACACATATCAACACATACATATGGATTTTATACCCATTTTATCAAATAATCCCAACTTCCTATCCGAAAATTCCAACGGTAATGAGATGAATTTTTCAATTGGAAAGTTATCTAATCATTTCTCATGCCAACTAACATTATCTCATCATTAAACAACGTAATAAACAACTAATTTTCACAAATCTCAAATTCTATTTAACACTATGACATTCAATAATTTACATAGCTCATAATCATCCAAACTAATTATTTAGGTTGAGTTTATTACCTCAAATAGCTACTAAAACAAGAGAAAATACAAGGGAAGTCAAGTTTTTTCTTCGCTTTTTTTCCCTCCCTCAACTTTTCTAAAACCCTACAAACTTTAAACCCCCTCCCGGATGGTGGTTTGGCAATCTTGGCTTCCTTTGAAGCCAAATTGCTATTTATATGGCTCCATATTCCCATAGTTACAACATTATCTTAAAGCTTTGTTTGGTGTTTTTCATTTAACTGGGTATTCTTTCTCCACCCAACATTAAATCTATTTTTATAAATAAAAGTTTCCAAACTTTTAACACCTCATCCCAATTTATTTAACATCCCTTTATTCTATTTTTTTTTCAAAAATCTCGAAAATTCTAGTTGAGGTTTACATTTATCCTAATTCTTTTAATTATAATTTTTTGTTTTGGATCTTTTTGTGTAATTGATTTTTTTTTCGATTTCATCATTTTGTATTTTTTTATTGGGAATTGGGCT
>Ga0307515_10018199_pt1 | contig 12741 bp, 11 predicted proteins | sample 17_EM_MG_FD_194513 | JGI IMG/M metagenome (GOLD analysis project Ga0307515, IMG submission 194513) | Populus trichocarpa ectomycorrhiza microbial communities from riparian zone in the Pacific Northwest, United States - 17_EM | ecosystem: Host-associated > Plants > Roots > Unclassified | place... | reverse complement strand
CTGATATTGGGTACAGCCGTGTCTTCTACGACAAGCGGGTCGCACAAGAAGTGCCTGGGGACTCGATCGGCGACGAATTCAAGGGCTACCTTTTCCGCATCACAGGTGGAAACGATAAACAGGGTTTTCCGATGAAGCAGGGCGTCCTTCTCCCGCACCGTGTGCGGCTCCTGCTCGCCGACGGCCACTCGTGCTACCGCCCCCGCCGCACGGGCGAGCGTAAACGCAAGTCCGTTCGTGGGTGTATCGTCGGCCCCGATATTGCTGTCCTCTCCCTCGTCGTCGTCAAGCAGGGCGAGCAGGAGATCCCTGGCCTTACCGATACCGTCCTCCCTAAACGGCTCGGCCCCAAACGTGCGACCAAGGTCCGCAAATTCTTCAACCTCAAGAAGGAGGACGATGTGCGCAAGTTTGTCATCCGACGAGAGGTCACCAGCAAGAAGAAGGAAGGAGCGAAGCCATATACCAAGGCGTATGTCCAATATCGCCCCCCCTCTTTGTAGCCCGTCCTGCCCGTGTGGAACTGACGAGTGTGTATCCCCTCTGTTCTTTGGTGCAGCCCGAAAATCCAACGCCTCGTAACCCCCATCCGCCTCCAACGCCGCCGCCACCTCCGCTCCCTCAAGAACAGACGCATCGACCACCAAAAGGCCCAGAAATCAGAGTACGAGGCCAACCTTGCCAAGCGTCTCGCAGAGAGGAAGGTGAAGCTCGCCGCCATCAAAGCGTCGCACAAGAAGTAAGCCACGCATCCCCCATATACCCCTCTTCCATCTCCTTTCGACTCCCGTGCTGGGTACTGAGACGCTTTTGGCACGTACAGGACTGCATAGGTGGGCGGGATGCCTTGGTTGGGCGAGCACCCCTTCGACGCAACGGATTTTTCTTGTCCCCCCGCCAATGGTTTGGTGCTTGTCGTATGCTTAGGTCGGTGCAGTTGCGTATCTGTGTACACCCTCTGCCCACTTGTTATGGATATGAAGGTTTCATATGCCAAATGAAATACGCTTCTCCTATGTGAGTTTCCCGTCGTGTAGCTCTTGAAACGTGGTTGGAGATGATACGAGTGCGACCATTCCTTGTGCTGGGGCGGTGGCTGGTGGTGCTACGAACACCGCGCCATTATTGGATCAGAAACTCCTTCAGGGGAGGTAATTTAGTACTTGTTCGAGTCGAATGTTAGCAGAATGTGAGCATTTAGGAACTCTGGCATTCTGAAGGGCAGTCCATCTGGAGCTTCACACACTGCGGGAAAACACGGCGTGACAGGACGGACGAGGTGTAACGTCGACTGGGTTTGTCGTGGGTCCATGAATGCCCACGTTGACTAAGGATTGCACGTCCAAAAACCTTGTCTGGCCCTTTGATTGTGTGGCTTAATTGGCGGCTTGATTGTTGGTTGGCTCGTATTGGCCAGCGTGAGGGCTTAAAGTGGTCAATCGATTGGCTCTCAGCTTGGCGTCTCCGTGCTAGGGCGCTCTCCACCGACGCGTAATGCCCACGAACTGTCGTGTTCGAGGCGCCTCATTTGTCATGCCATTTGTCACCTATCACATAAGGAACAGCCTCCCTCTTGCTTATCGTTGATCCTCTCGCTTATTGTTGATAGGCCGACAGGTTATGAGCCTGCCTATTGCCGGTTGCACCGATTACAAGCCGTACCGTCACCCAGCGCCCTCCTATCTCGACAGCCTCTGGTGCCTTCTTCTGTTATCACCTCTGTCGACGAATCCCCGCGCTCTAGCCACGCACTTGTTCCCGTTCTAGGTACAGAGAAATGACTTGAATGGCAGCCAGACGTAAAGGCGTACCTTGCTCCCGGCTCCTGGAAACCACGTGCACGTAGTTAAATATTCGTTCGAAGAATCCTTAGGGGTGCCCTGGTTGACGCCGACGTCAATAATGGGCTAGAGGTGCGGCGGAAATTCGAAACCATCGCTATGGGTATTATTATGGCGGGTAGACAAGTCGCGTATTGAACTTGTCACAAGGTGTGAAGGCGACGACGATTGGAGGTCGTGGAAAACCTTAGGGGGTGGGCGACTCTGCCGCTGCCGTACGTGACGTTGATTGCTTCGTATGTAGTGAGGAGGGATATTTGGATCTTTACCACAACGTCGGCGATACCCATCGCAAAATTAATCGCGATGCTCCGCAGGACAGCGCAATGACTCTCCTTTAATTCGTCAACTTGTCGCGCAAAGAATATTACTCTTACTCTCGTCCATTCTTCCTTTCTCTATACAGATCGGGGTGTCACTGTATCGGCCAGGGTCGAGTTTGCCAATAAACGCCGGACACGACTAGCGTTGCGAGCCGTCGATTTGCCTCACCTATGCCCGATCACTCATTATACCGCCGGGCGCTCTGCTGGATAGCGCGATAGCGCAAGGCTAGGGGCCGAAGCCATCGCCTGCGAACCTTGACGTCGCCACTGGCACGTCCTCCATCTTAGGACAACGCCAAACAAAGCGGGGCTATATCATTTATCGCGCGTTTGACCTGGATCCCAATGCACCTGATAAGGTAATTTGAAACCTCAGGGAAATTTGAGCGTCGGTCCTCTCCAAGGTTTACCGCTTGCTTTCCGCTTGCTACGCTGCCGATGCCGCCACTTACACGCCTACGTACTAAGCGAAACGGGACATCTGACATCATAATGAGCTGGATACGCGTCCTTGCGTCCTTGACTTGCGTGGTAGTGGATTCGAAAAGTAAAGTGGGAGTGGGGAACGTCCATGGAAGTCCAGAGGGTCCTGCGTCAGGAATGATTGACTCACTGGAAGCGTTGGAGACTGCCGTATTCTCCTTGTCACCCCGCCCCTGATTCGCGCTTTGGGCGCAGCGTGCCGACGCGTATACCAACGGCATCGATGCCGAAAGAAGCCGGAAGGGTCCAAGGATGCATCTACACGTCCATGGAAGGAGATTGAGCGTGCGTTTCGCGAGTCTACTCGAAAGTTCTTTGTTGAGTCATCTTCCGATTCTTCCGATCCAATCGGACATTCCCGAAATAACCTGTGTATGTATCACAAATAAAGGAGATGTGAGCTGTGAACTATAAAAGGTGTCACTACAGTCGATGTTTGGAGTTGTGTGACAAAATAAGCGTTCGGGTATCGGTGATGACGTGGATGTGGACAGGCACGCGTTAACTCAGTCGCAGGCGTCCGGTCGTACCTTGCCACGTAAATCCTTACACCTTGAGCCTGCCTTTGCGTCACTTGGCAGGCCAGGGTCGACCTCGCACAGAGCTTCTAGTACATTGTAGAGCCTCTAGTACATTGTAGAGCCTCTAGTACATTGTAGAGCCTCTAGTACATTGTAGAGCCTCTAGTACATTGTAGACCTTCTAGTACTGTGTAGACCTTCATGTGGCTCCCAAACCGTTATGATTACGCCTCGCATTCACACCGGACATTTGCGCCCATTAATGCTCTGCTAAATGACTAATCCGGGTCCACAATCCCGGTATTAGGCGCGTAGAACGGCTTGAAGAAGGGGAGTCATCTGTGTGAGGTAAAATCCCCATGCTCATTGCGTGTACACGCAAGGGGGCAATGGTCAAAGTGCCAGATGTCACATGGAAAGGGAATGGACCCATGGAAAGGCGAATGGGTGAATAGAAGGATCGTGGACCGAATGTATCAGCTTTGGGAGCTAGAGTAAGACGCTCCATGGATGGTCGCGCAATCTCCAGGTACTTGTCGACTGAATCCCTGGATTACCCCAACCCATCCATGTACCAGCACAAGCGATAGTCATCCCTCCACGAACCTGCTAGCCGAGGCGCCGCGGAGGCCTATTTTTCATCTTGACTCGTCCGCAGAGCTAGCTAGCGGTACACGGACTCTACTGCCCCTTACAAATCACAGCGTCAATGAGTCCATGGCGTCAATGTTACCTAGAGAGCTTTCCCTGGACCTCAACTTCAGAGTGGGTCCAGTCTTAATTGATACTCCTGCATGATCCCATGGAGCAGAATTAAAAGACGAGGACCCTTCCATCCGGCTATCGGAGCCACGCAAGAGTCCATCCACCATTGTTGGGTGCGCTGGGAGTCTGAATCAATTCATGAAGAATGAATGGCAACGCTATTTTAGCACATAGTACTTGGCGCGCGACTGATGAATCCCCCGGCGACGGGCGCGTGTGTAGCTACGCGGGACTCCCTGAGAACTGTAATTCACCTGCAGGGGAAGAGTCGGTGGCATCTTAGAGGCACTATACGTGGCGCAGCCGTGTCTAGGTGCCGGGCGACTGAGCACGTAACCGCTTGAAGCAGACCATGGAAAAAGGATTGACAGACTCCCCTAGTACGTGGAAATTTTGAATAGTGAGAGCCTTTGGAGGCGTTGTCCATGGTATCGGGAGCATTAGTGTCAAAAGAAGGCGCAGGTCAAGGAAGCCGAGCAGTCCACGGACCTTTGTCACATCGCAAAAGACGGCCCTTAACCGTATGCCCTTCTACGAACACGGCTGTTCTGTTCTCTTCCGTCGCGCCGTGATTGGTTGGTGCTACTGGCCATGGACTGTGATGGCCCGACTGTTCAGGAACAGATTCCGTGAACAAGGTCATTGGGCCGTGTCCAGCTGATGATCAGTGATAATCACACCGGTCTGTGCTGCCCGACCACAACCGGGTCAAAGTCCAAAGAGTGCGTGGACTACCATTTAGGGTGGCAGCAGGCTTTGTTGGGGCCATCTGAGGTGAGGCATGGGTGGCAGCGGATACGATCGTCCTCACTCTTCTGTCGAGATATTCCGTCCAGACGCATACTCGAGGTGATAACAATAGACATAAATCTCTTCCCCGACCACCGGCTGTCAGACACAAATATTTCGGTTCACGTGCTCCGGCACGAGTCCCGGTCTATATGATCTGCTGCAAAGGTGAGCTGCAACAGTGCTCCGCCTCATTGGCTAGATTCACGACCAGGTTGCGGACGCGAGTCCGCGGACTTTGAGTCCACGGACTTTGTCCGTGGCCCAGTGTTCTAAATAGGATGAAGGATTAGGCCCCGAACAAAAGGGTCAGCAAGGGTCCATGGATGGTAATGAATCCGCCGGAAGGCGAGTGGATTGTCATGAATTCACAATAGGTTCCACGAAATTCAAGGGATGTCAAATCACCTCAGTGGGCCCATTCATTGGCCCCGCCCCACCCACGGGGCGCATAGACCTCAACTTGTGGATGCAGGGTCCATAGAGTTCATTACTCGGTTGTCACGCCTACTCTTAGCGCCTGGTACCACCCCTTGACGCGTTGCATGAAACCGAGGCAGCCCAGCGTGATGATACGTACGCAAATTTTCGGTTCCAAATTTTCGGTTGAGCCCAGGACGTGTTCGAAGGCGTGCGCGACTAGTGGGTTCGCTGACTCAACCCGTGCGACTTCCACAAGGAAGGACAAAAGGTGTATAAATTGCGGAGAGTGTGCATTGTGTAGGTGGCTGAGGCAAAAGTTTGACACGTGTGTCAAACATATGTCAGCGGAGCTGGCAAGCCAGTAAGCTTGCTCACAGGCGAGCTGACTGGAACGTGTGGCAATAGAATGACAAATGTGCTTCCTGTTTTGGCGTTTAGGCGTTTAGGCGTGTAAGAACCTTTTGGGAATTACTGGGTCCACTGACCAAAATATTATATTAAATGGTACAGGTCGATCTACTTTGTCGGCGCGTATTTAAATATCAATATAGGATTATACATAAATAAAACAAATAATTTATTTAGAGGGGCTAGATGCGATTCTCGCTCGTACAAGTCCATGGACTTCAACGAGCGAGAATCAAGTGATTCACGGAAGGTGGACCAGCCTCCATGGACCAATAGTAGTATGTCCTTCTTGCTGTGCTTGCGTACATGGAGCCTAAAGATCTTTGCGGTGAACCTCGCAACAGGTACATGGACCGGTTGTAGGCACAGGGAAGCAATCAAGGAACTGGGACCACAAGGTTGTACCGTGGAGACCTGTTTGTACTCTCGCACCTGTGTGACGTCAAGTCCGTGGACCCGCATACAAAAATATTAGAATATCAATATGAGCTGTGCCCGCGCGGCTCCTTCCAATCTCCCGACCTTGTTTGGTCCAACAGTCAGCGCGAGAGTGAGTAGTTTAGCCGCCCAACCACTCGATGAAGAGTCAATCGTGAGAGCACCACGCGCTCATGTCGCCTATCAAAGGGATGTGAGTATTGGATTTGGTTCATGCGACTGATAATCTTCGGTGTGCGTCTGTATCACCCTTGTGGCACGCAATTGAAGGACGTGCTTCAGCGAGGCGGAATAGTGACAAGCAAACAAGTTTATTTCCAACGTTACTCATGTAACCATCCATACACTGGTTGCTTCCAGAAGATACCAGTGAACTTGAGAGTTGGAGCAGGCGCTTGACAGCAATCTTACAGTAATGAAACCCCGTGTACCCGGCAATGTGAACTGAATGTTGGTCCACGGACGTCTCCACGGGCCAGGGTCTGCTGAAGGCGGTTCGTACCGGACTCGACAGATCCACCGTCAGTCACAAGTCCCTTGAACAGTCAGTGATGTGGAACAAAGATCAGAAGGTCCCGAAATAGAGCAGTGTAATTAGGATCCAACAGAGTATATTGCCGGCCTGATGGTCGGTACTGCCACGAACCTGATGTGGGGGAAGCTCTGACGAGTCGGGTTGATGCTGAAAGCACGAAAGTGAGCGTGTTAGGTAGTCGAATCTGCGTAAGCCATTAACACAATAGCCGCCATCTTCCACTCATCAACCGGCCTAGCGAACTCTGGGCGTAAATAGAGCCACCTCTGCCTCAACCCTAGTACCCTGCAGGGGCGAGGACCGTAGCTCCCGGCTCTTCTTGAAATTGACGTCACGAACAAAGCTTATGTCACCAAATTTGTTGACGAGAAGAAAACTCATTAGCTTCTTCCAGCCCTCTGGCGTCGTCTAAGATTTCCCCGAGGTGAAGATTCGGGGCTTGAATAGCTTTGTGGTAAATTGTGAACGTTCAACGAGGGCTCTCGTGAGTATTGGGCGAACCGGAATTGTAATCATGCTCGTGGTTCAGGCATTTGAATGCCGCAAGTGTGATATTATAGATGCTTGGGGTTGCAAGCAGTTTGTCATATTCAAAGCGACCATCATGGTGCCAAGTGGTCCGCAAGGTCCCAGGACCTCAAAGTCCACGGACGCTCCATGGAGTGTCCGACTTCATGATGTGGGTGGATCATGGGTCCATGGACCAGTCCAGGTTCCGGAGGATCTTCGTCGAGAACACGACTGCCACTTGGGAACACTCCGAGTCTCGGCCGGAAGGGAGCCCCACACGTGTCATTCCGTGAATCCGGAACGTCTTCTCTCACCATGTCGACCCAGGAAGCATTTTCTTCGCCGACTTATTGAGCTCTCACCTGCATGTCGGCCACTGTTGGAGGGCTCAAGGCGGCCTGGGTTTTCTTCCGCATTTTCTCGAAGCCGAGAGTTTCGTGGGTGGTGACGCTCCACTTTGTCCACGTTTTTTGGGGTATGGTGTGGTGCATGGTGTGGTGTGGTGTGGTGGAGGTGTGTCAATACCAGCGGTTTCACGAAGTTACCGAGTCAAGACCTTAGTTACAACGATATAGACGCTAAACAATTTCAGGTGTAACGAGGGGGCCGAGTTGTCATAGAGCGGAGATTGGGGGTATGTTCACAAGTCAACTCTACCACTGAAGGGATTTATAACAATGAAATCCAGCGAGCTATGTAAGTGGTATTTCTCACTGATGTGGAATTCGAATGGTAGCAGGAAATTGTGGGTATTTTTGTCATGGTGGGCGTCAGGACTAGGAGGACGGTGAATGTCAGAAATTTCCGCGCAGCCGAGTCTGACGCCTGAGGCCACCTGGTAACCAGGCACCGGAGCTCGAGACCTGAATCCAACCCGAATTTCCTATTCCCCGACAATGAAGCGAATAAACATCCGAGTCGGGCGGTCGAGACCCTCGACGGTTCCCGATCTTGAGGGTGAAGGAGCGATTGCAATAGTTGCTACTATGTTGTAAATGAAAAATTAACGAATCGGCCGAAGATCCTCACTCTTCCGCGTTCACTTTGGGCTGACGCGCGACCCACGAAGCTGGGTGGGGCGGTTTGCCTACAAGAAATTCGCCTCATCTCACCCCCAGTGGCTATAGTCCATCTGTCCTTTCCAATAAATACCTCCAGACGCTTTCCTGCTAGACTGGCGTCAACCGACTTCAATTGAGGGTGGCGTATTCTCTCGAGCCCGTTCTTGTCACCCTCATCTCTGCTTCCTGTGCTTCGCCTCCTCAATATGTATTTGATTCCCCAGATATGAGGTTGTTCCTCGTGCCTAATGAGCTGAGACTCGTGCCTGACTCTTCCCCCGACCCCTTTCCTCTCACCCTTTAGACCTATAGGTAAGTTCCCATGGACCGTGTATTCGCTTCATAGCAATTCCCCTTCTTTCTTACGGACTCTCCAATCTGCGGCCTAAACCACCATTTGGATTTACTTCACAACCCCTTTCTTTTAGCAGAGCACTCAACTCCTTCATGCATCCTGTATCAATCACTGTTGAAACTCCTTCTTGGGGCTCCCTGCTGGACAGGACTACGCAGCCCGGAAGCGAAACACCCGGGACAATATTGCATACATTTCTGACAGCTAGGAGACGATAGTCAGGAGTCCAGGGGGAGAAGAGGGAGTAGAGTAAGACTACAAGACAGTAAGGTGAAACCACCGAGACTGACAGCCTTGGACTGGAAAGCAGCGGCGCCAATGAACGCACAGACGGCGAAGGAATGACTGTAAATGCGGAATAAGAGCGGCTTGTTATTCACATGCTATAGAGATGACTTACTTTGATTACTGCAGGGGATTGGGAGCCTAACGCTATTGCTCTGTAACCAGAAGAGACGAGTACAACCTACACCGGATTACGAACTACAGGATAAGGAGCTACCCACACCTGGATTTGAGGGCTAACCCCTGCCGCGTTGGTAGTTGGACTGAGCCTGAACCTCCAAGAATGAAGCGCGATGAGTGGGAGAAGGATCAGCTCAGTTGTGTGGGTGTGTGTGTGGTTAAGCCCTTCCATATGTACCATAAGTAGAGGTCAGTGAACTGAAGGGCCGTGGGCCTATGATAATATGGAGGGGATATGTAGTTGTGTAATTCTCTTCTGTCGCGCATCGACTGAGGTTTGGACACCCGTAATACGGTCGAGACCTCCTCTGTACAATTCGCCGTCCAGCTAGTCGAACGGGCGAAGGGGCTGGTGAGCGAAATAGACAAAGCGACCACAAAGCGACCACTTTGCACCCAGCGTCTCTCGCCCCACCCACCCACCACCCCGCCGCCCTTTTTGAGTTGCACAGACTCGCCACTCCTCAACTTGAGATAATACCTGCTCGCTACTGCTGCCCTCATCATCGGCCCCACCTCGATCACAAGACCCAAGACGAAAACTACTGCCTCATTTTTCTAAGCTCGTGCCGCGATGAGCAACACACCAAGAGCGTCTTCCTCTGCTGCGTGAGTATCCTACCTTCGATTATTACCACCCGTAGTGCTTAGCAGCGACCACGCGTACACTGCTCTGCGTTTAGCAGGGACAATAGCTGGAAAGATGGCCTCCGAGCACCTCCGAAGGACCTCCGTCCACAGACACAGGTAATTACATACTACTGTAGAGGTATCAGACAGCCCTCTCATATTTTCTCTTCGCAGGACGTCGCACAGAAAACGAACATGGAATGGGATGACATGTACCTGCGCCGCGAACTGCTCATGGGAATCTTCGAAGAAGGCTTTGAGCGTCCCTCTCCCATTCAGGAACAAGCCATCCCCCTTGCTCTCTCCAAGCGCGATATTCTCGCCCGTGCAAAGAACGGTACAGGCAAGACCGCCGCCTTCGTCATTCCCGCCCTCCAGCAGATCGACATCTCCCTTCCCAAGATTCAGGCCCTCCTCCTCGTCCCTACGCGTGAACTTGCGCTCCAAACGTCCCAAGTGTGCAAGAACCTGGGCAAGCACATGGGCATTGAGGTTATGGTCTCCACCGGCGGCACCACTCTCAAAGATGACATTCTGCGTCTCGCTGAGACTGTGCATGTGCTCGCTGGAACCCCCGGCCGGATACTCGATCTGGCCAGCAAAGGAGTGGCGGATCTCAGCAGGTGCCCTGTGTTCGTCATGGACGAAGCGGACAAGCTACTATCACCCGAGTTTACACCAATTATGGAGAACCTGCTGTCTTATCTCCCCGCCGAAAGGCAGGTTATGCTTTTCAGCGCGACTTTCCCGGTGATCGTCAAAGATTTTAAAGTACGTGCAACCCCGTAGAATCTTTACACCCTGCTAATGGGCTTACGCAGGAGAAGCATATGAACAAGCCGCATGAAATCAACCTAATGGACGAGCTTACCCTACTCGGCGTAACCCAGTACTACGCATTTGTCGAAGAACGCCAGAAAGTTCACTGCCTCAACACCCTCTTCTCAAAGGTATGCTCCTCCTATCGCTTCTTGGATTCTAGTTTTGACCTACGTGACCACCTCTGCAGCTGCAAATCAACCAATCGATCATCTTCTGCAATTCGACACAGCGCGTCGAACTCCTCGCGAAGAAGATTACCGAACTCGGCTACTCTTGCTTCTACTCACACGCAAAGATGCTGCAGTCACATCGTAATCGCGTTTTCCATGACTTTAGGAATGGGGTTTGCCGGAACCTTGTATGCTCTGGTATGTCATTCCTCTATCCTTGTTCAGCTACTTCTCTCCCATCCCGCCATCCCGCCATCCCGCCATCCCGCCTTTACCACCAGATGCTTACCCTCTCCTTACTAGACCTCCTTACTCGCGGCATCGACATCCAAGCGGTCAATGTGGTGATCAACTTTGACTTTCCCAAGAACTCGGAGACGTATTTGCACCGCATAGGCCGTTCAGGACGATTCGGCCATCTAGGTGTGGCGATCAACTTGATCACGTACGAGGATCGGTTCAATCTATACACCATCGAGCAGGAACTCGGCACCGAAATTCAGCCTATCCCGCCGACAATTGATCGCGCATTGTATGTTGCGCCTGCTGGTGGCGCACAGCCCACCGATGGCGAGAAACAGGCAGGGGAGATAAAGGAGAAGAAGTTCCTACCAAGTGGGAGTAATGCTTCTATGGTTGCGAGAGCGCAGATGCCGGTGGGCGCGCAGACGCAGACATACAGTGGGGTACCCGGGCGCGGGAGGGGTGCCATGCCTGCTCAGGGTACTGGACGGGGAATGGCTGTACCGAGAGCCATCCCTGCTTATGTTAATGGCGTCGCTGGTGTTCCGCGATGAGCAACCCCACCACCCGATTCGTCTCTGGCCCCGACCACCGTGACCAATATTCATATCAACACACTAAGCCCATGGGCACAAACTATTCGGTGGTCATCAACTACCCCACTCACGACCAACCATCGCTACTATTCCCACCACTTGATCGCGCCTCTGGCCCTTTTCTTCGTCTCATCGGTTTTCTACTGGCTTTCTGCTTGGTTTGCAATTGTGTTTGTACCATCTGCGTTGCCTCTCGACTTGTCGACTCGCGTTTTGAACCCAGCACTTGCCCGCACTTTGGCTTGGTATCCATCACCCATCGCAACCCTCGACCTAATCCGAGCTTCTTCATATCAACTCAATCACCCTTCTACCGCCTACGAACCGCGAATAACCTATCTGAGCACCGTCCTCAACAAATCCCTCCCAATTGATCATTCATCAGAACAAGACCTCGAATGATTCCCAATTATGCTACTAGATCGCCCACCACCACTACCACCACTACCACCACCATACCGAGTAGATCGTAGTCCGCCTTTCACCTCACCCACCACTCAGCCCCCGTTGCGCCTGCAACGCCCGATATCTACCTCCATAAATGATCTCGATCGTGCTACATTCGCAACACCCACTCCTGCAGTATCACATTCGAACCCCTTCGACCACCCTCCTCACGCCTTGTCTCGTCTTCTGTCCATGCTCCCCAAATCTGCATACCGATAGCACGGTATATCGCATCCTCCCGATGTCTTCCTACCCGTCCCCCTCCGCCCCGTCCTCTCCTCACGTTTTGTTCTTCCCTGCCCGTCGAAGAATGTCTTGCCCGCTTGCTGCTTGCTGACTTGCACATCAACCCCTGTAGAGTCAACTTCGTGCAATCCAGTAGACGAGTTGTTCTTCCCCATTGGTGTTCGACGTCCTCGTCCACTTGCCACACTTTTCAGGGTAAGGTTGTGAAAGGAATTAACCACGTCTTCGTCTTCGCAGATTACTGGCTCCTGAGAGTCGGCTAGGTAGTAGCATTTACTCCAGCCTTCACATCCAGCTTGTGTGGGGCAAGTCGCAAGTCAGACCGGTTCCGCCGCTATTGAGTTTGGAACTCGAACCATTGAGGCTCCCAAAGGTTCGCACAATATATTCTGGCATACTCTCCTCGCCATACTATGATACAGCAAACGGCCTTATATCAAGGACTCTGGTGTCCACGCCTCCTCACGGTAAATGGCTGACAATACCCATCCAATTTGCAAAGGAGGTCGGCTGCTCAATCAATTGTGAGCCTATGATATCACCTAGTACGACTCCCTTAAATACGTAACTGGCGATATGCTTTGCGAGTGAGTGGTCAGTTTATCTTACGGCCCCCATCACTGACTCGTGTCTCGTCAGTCATGAATTACCCTCAACCCGAATGTTC
>Ga0307515_10018198_pt1 | contig 12742 bp, 9 predicted proteins | sample 17_EM_MG_FD_194513 | JGI IMG/M metagenome (GOLD analysis project Ga0307515, IMG submission 194513) | Populus trichocarpa ectomycorrhiza microbial communities from riparian zone in the Pacific Northwest, United States - 17_EM | ecosystem: Host-associated > Plants > Roots > Unclassified | place... | reverse complement strand
CGGTCCTTCCACACCGCCAGCAGCGAACCCCGGTACAACAGGCTCTCGTCGCGCGCGAGGGCATCCCACTCCCGCGCCGTGTCGGTCAGCCGGCGATGCGCTCGCAGGCGCTCCCGGTCCTCGTTGCTCCAATCCCGCAGCGTGGGCCAGCCGCGGATCAGGAACTCGTGCACGACGGTGACGGTGTGCTCGTCGAGCGTGACCAGCCGCGCTTTGGCGAGCCGAGCAAGCACTGCCCGTACGTCATCGGCGTCGGGGCGGTCGAGAAGTTCGTCGCGGCTCGCTCTGCGTCTGGTGTCTTCCGGTCCCTCGCCGGGCGCAGTCAGCCGGAGGAAGATCTCGCGGGCCAGGGCGCGCTGCGTGGGGTCAAAACCGGCGTACACGTGGTCAGCGGTCTGCGCGATGGCACCGCGTACCCCGCCCGTCTGGTAGTAGTGGTGTACCGCGAGCAGGTTGCCTTCACGTCGCCGCCAGGTCTCCAGCAGCGCGTGGGAGAGCATCGGCAACGCCGCTGGTTCGCCCAGAACATCCGCCAGTACCGCGTCGATCAGCGCCGGCTCCACGGTCAACTCGGCGCCCGCCGCCGGACCGGTAATCACCGAACGCAGCTCATCTTCGCTCATCGGTCCCACCAGCAGCTGCTGATCACGGAGCAGTGCGACCAGAGCGGGAAACTGAGCGCACGAGGCATAGAAGTCCGCGCGCACACCGATGGCGACCCGAGCCGAGACCGATCGGTTGTCCACGAGAGACAACAACGCCTCGACGAACTGCGCTCGCTCATGCGGATCGGTGCAGAGGGTGAAGATTTCCTCGAACTGGTCGATCATCAGCAGGATCGTCGACTGTCGCCCGGAATCCTCCCGCAACAGCGGCCCCAAGCAGGCCGGATCGGCCGTCAGGTGCCGAGCCAGCACCGCCGCAGGCGTGCCGACAGCCGAGGCAAGGCCGGTAGCCAACTCCCGGAGAGGATGTTCTCCAGGAGTGCACAAGACCGTTGTCCACCCCGCAGATCCGGGCACCTCGATGGCGTGGATCGCCGGGATCAGCCCGGCCCGCAGCAACGAGGATTTCCCGCTCCCGGACGGACCGAAGACCGCGAGGAACCGTTGGAATGTCAGCCGCGCCAGTAGCTCGTCCACCAAATCCTGCCGGCCGAAGAACAAGGCCGCGTGCTCCGGCTGGAAGGTCTGCAATCCCCGGTACGGAGGCTGTCCCAGGACGTCGGCCGGCGCAGACGGTCGTCCGGCCGCGTACTCGGTTCGCGCGGCCTCCGGCGCCTCGGACGCCGCTTCCCGCCACGACGGCGACCGTTCCGTGCCCAGCACCGGAAGGCTCGGCCCCTCGCCGCGAAGGATTTGGACGTGGAGTTCCTGCAGCGCGGGACCCGGTTCCACACCGAGTTCCTCGCCCAGCCTCCGCCGCATCACCGCGTAGCAATGCAGCGCCTCAGCATTTCGCCCCTGAAATTGCAGCGACACCATCAGTTGCCCGGCCAACGACTCGGCCAGCGGGTTGTGCTCGAGTTCCTGTTCGAGCAGTTCCCCCGCCTCGATGTAGCGGCCCAGCTCGATCAGGTGCTGTGCGCATTCGGCGCACGCCCGAACGCGCTGCCGCTGCAGGCTGCGGCGGACCTCATCGGCCCACGTGCCGTTGACATCCTGTAGCGGGCTTCCGTGCCACAGCCCGAGGGCCTCGCGCAGCAGCGCCACGCGTTCAGCGGTATCTCGGGCAGCACGTGCCCCGCGGCTGGCCGTCTCAAACCGGTGAAGATCAAGGGAATCGGCCGGGATATCCAGAAGATAGCTGCCCGCTCGTCGGCTCAACACGATCTCGGCCCCACCCTCGACCCGGTGGAGCTCGCGGAAGATACCGCGCAATCGACTGATATAGCTGTACAGCGCGGTCCGCACCTGGGCCGGAGGAGCCTCACCCCACACGCGATCGATCAGCAACTCGACCTGCTGTGGCCGCCCCGCCCCGATCAGCAACACGGCGAGCACGCATCGTTGCTTTCCGGGGCCGAGGTTCACCTGGCTACCCCCGGCCCACAGCTGCACAGGCCCAAGAACACGAAATTCCATCGACTCGATCTCCCCCGGCCGGCCGTATGCCTGAAGGTCACGCGTATCCATGAAGGACACTAGCCGGGAACACCAGGCCGTCGGGATCAACAAGCGCACGGTCTCCCGGCCTGGTGTCATTCGCCCTTGGTCGGTGCGGGCGAGCGGCCGCGGTAGCCGATGGCGCCCTCGCCCACCCGCTGGTAGGTGCCGACGAAGGCGTCGCCGGCGCCGGTGAACGCGACCGTCCCGGTGTTGCCGCGCTTGTCGCGCCAACTCGCCCTGGTCAGGGGCGACAAGTCGGCGCCGATCGCGAAGGTGATCCCGCCCGAGCGGTGCCAGCCGCCGCCCCACCCCTCCTCCGTCTGGAACCAACGCTGCGCCACGCCGGCGTCGGGGTGATCGGCCCGCCACCGCCCGGTCAGCGAGCCGCGAAACTCGTGCGGCGACTCCGCGCCGGCCGGCCGGCACCAGCCGTAGACACCGTCGAGTTCGGCGGTGAGGGTGACCGCGTACTCCGCGCCGGAGGTGTCCGCCCAGGCGAGGTGTTCAAGCAGGCACTGCTCGCCGCGGTCCACGTACGCGATGACCGCCGGGCCCGGCTGCCACGCACGGCCATCGGCCTGCAGTACGCGGGTCGAATACCGGAGCACCGGCTCCTCGGCCGCACGCTGGTCGCCGCCGCCCGGGATGCGCCAGCCGTGCACCAGGCACCGATCGTTGACGGTGATACGTAGGTCGGCTGCATCGCGCGATGCTATCCGCCGGACAAAGGGCAAAGATTGGGCCTTGTGGGGCATCTAGTTGTCTCCCAGATATTTGAGCACCGCCAGCACGCGGCGGTGATCGGAGTCGGTCGGGGGCAGGTCCAACTTGGCGAAAATGTTGCTCACGTACTTCTCGACCGCGCTGTTGCTGACGCCCAGCGTGTCGACGATGCCGTTGTTGGACCGCCCCTCGGCCATCAAACGCAGCACCTCAAGCTCGCGCGGCGTCAGCCGCGCCCGTGGGTCCGGACGCCGCCGCACCATGAGCTGACCGACCACCTCCGGGTCGAGGGCCGTGCCACCGGCGGCGACGCGACGCAGCGCGTCGAGGAAGTCGCCGACCCGGGCGACCCGGTCCTTGAGTAGGTAGCCGACCGCGCTCGTCGCCACCGAAAGCAGGTCAGTCGCATACCGCTCCTCGACGTACTGCGACAGCACGAGAATCGCGACCTCCGGCTGCATGCGCCGGATGGCCAACGCCGCGCGGATCCCCTCGTCGGTGTGGGTCGGCGGCATCCGCACGTCGACGACCACCAGGTCCGGCTTGTGCTTGCCGACCGCCCGGAGCAACTCCTCGGCGTCGCCCACGGCGGCCACCACCTCGAAACCGCCGTCGGTCAGAAGCTTCGTGAGCCCGGCGCGCAACAGCACCGAATCCTCGGCCAATATCAGGCGCACGGCAGATCCACCTTGATGGTCGTCGGCCCGCCGATCGGGCTGCGCAGTGCCATCCTGCCGTCGACGGCGGCGGCCCGCTGCGCCAGCCCGGCCAGTCCGCCCCCGAACTTCATGCTCGCACCGCCGCGCCCATCGTCGGTCACCTCGATGCGCAACCGGTTGCTCGTGCGCGTGACCTCGACCGTTGCCATCGCCGCCGACGAATGCTTGGCCACGTTGGTCAACGCCTCGGAGACGATGAAGTAGGCGATGGCCTCGATCGTCGCCGGGCAGCGCGGCTCAACCCTGACCGAGACGCGGACGGGGATCATCGTGCGGGCGGCGATGCCTGATATCGCGGCGTCCAGTCCGCGGTCCTCCAGCACCGCCGGGTGCAGCCCCCGCACGAAGTACCTCAGCTCGGTCAACGCCAGGAGCGCTTCGTCGTGTGCCGCGACGATCGCTTCGCGGGCCGGCGACGGCTCGGTGATCGCTTCCCTGGCCATACCGAGGTTCATGGCCAGGGACATCAGCCGCTGCTGCGCACCGTCGTGCAGGTCTCGCTCGATGCGGCGGCGCTCCGCGTCGGTGGCGATAATGACGTCGGCGCGGCTACGCGCCAGTGACTCCACCCGCTGGGTCAGCCTTTCGTAAGGGGTCGGACCGAGCAGGGAACGGGCGGCACCCGCGTCGCTCCACGCGAAGCTCCGTGCGGCCGGCGGCGCCACGATCAGCACCACCGCGGGCACGCACACGGTCAGTGCCCAGCCGTGATACATCAGCTGCCGTCCGGTGCTCCGGGGCGTCCAGGCCGGCTCCGGGATGTTGATGCCGAGCATGCGGCGGAACCGCGACCGCTGAAGCACCCCGAACTCGTGGATGAACCAGGACAGCACGACTGGAAGCGCAAGCACACCGACGATGTAGAGGATGAGGAGGGACCAGCCGCCCGTCGGACCCGTGGCGAGGCTGAGAGCCGCCGCACCCCAAATGATCATCAGTAGCGCGAGAATGCTTGCGGCCAGCGTCGACAGGATGGCACCCGCGAGGAGATGGCGCACCGCTCCCGAGGTCGTCACGCGCTCCGGTCGAAAGAACTGGATGTTCATGCCGTCGACGGTAGGCAGCGGCGTGGTTCCTGACTATCCGGAAATCTCTCCGTTGGGGGTGGGGAAAACCCCACCCTCGACAGCGCGCGCACCCCACTGACCGGACGCCTCCCCCACGGAAACCTGGGAGGCGACCACGAAGGGGGCAGACATGATCGAGGCCAAGAGCCTGACCAAACGGTACGGCGACAGCTATGCGGTCGAGGACCTGACATTCACGGTACGGCCGGGCGTCGTCACTGGTTTCCTCGGACCGAACGGCGCCGGCAAGTCCACCACGATGCGCTTGATCCTCGGGCTGGACGCGCCGACGCGCGGCTCGGTGACGGTGAACGGGAAGCCGTACGCGGCCCACTCGACGCCGTTGCGCGAGGTCGGCGCGCTGCTGGAGGCGCGCTCCATGCACCCCGGCCGCAGCGCCTACCACCACCTACTCGCGCTCGCGCAGTCGAACGGCATCCGACGCTCGCGGGTGCTGGACGTGATCGACGCCGTCGGTCTGGCCGCGGTGGCAAAGCGCCGGGCCGGTCGATTCTCGCTCGGCATGGAGCAGCGGCTCGGCATCGCGACCGCATTGCTCGGCGATCCACGCACGGTCATCCTCGACGAGCCACTCAACGGACTCGACACCGAGGGCATCCGCTGGGTCCGCCGGCTGCTGCGCGATCTGGCGGCCGAGGGCCGGACGGTCTTCGTCTCGTCGCACCTCATGACCGAGATGGCGCTGACGGCGGACCACGTCATCGTCATCGGCCGGGGCCGGCTGGTCGCCGACACGAGCCTGGCCGGGCTCGTCGCGGGATCGGGCCACGCCTCACTGGAGGAAGCGTTCCTCGACCTCACCAGCGACGCGGTCGAATACCGCTCGCCCACCACGAATGGGAGCGACCAATGAGCGTCATGCACGCCGAGCTGACCAAGTTCCGCTCCATCCCGTCGACCGCGTGGTCGCTGCTCAGCGCCGCGACGCTCATCGTCGGTTTCGGCATCGTCTATGCGATGGTCCGGGTGACCCGCCCGCCGGCCGATCCGTCCGGATTCGACGCGGTCGGAGTCAGCCTCTCCGGCGTCCAGTTGGCGCAACTCGCAGTGGGCGTCCTCGGCGTTCTTGTCATCACAAGCGAGTACGCGACCGGCCTGATCCGGACGACCTTCGCGGCCGTCCCGCGGCGTACGCCCGTGTTTTGGGGCAAGGCCGCCGTGCTCGCGGCCGCCACCTTCGCGCTGAGCGTGCCCGCCGCGTTCGCCGCCTTCTTCGTCGGCCAGTCCGTGTTGTCGGCAGAGCACCTCGACACCTCCCTCGGCCAGCCGGGGGTGGCCCGGGCAGTCGTCGGCGGCGCGCTGTATCTGACGCTGGTCGCGCTGCTCGGGCTCGGTCTGGGCACGATCGTGCGACGCACGGCGGGCGGGGTATCGGCGGTCTTCGGCATGCTGCTCGGCCCGCAGATAGTGACCGGCTTCCTGCCGACGGCGCTTGCCGACGACGTCTATCGGTGGCTGCCGTCGCCGGCCGGCCTCGCCATCACGTCGGCCCACCCGGACTCGACGTTGCTCTCGCCGTGGACCGGCGTCGCGGTCATGTCGATCTATGTCGTCGCCGCGTTGGCGCTGGGCGCATGGTGCCTGCGCCGCCGCGATGCCTGATATGTGCCAATCACCCACTCGGGAAGGAGCCAATCCCGTGAAACCCATCCGCTGGACCGCCGCCTTCGTCTCGGCAAGCATCTGCATCCTCTCCACACCGGCTGCCGCCGCACCTGTCGCCAATCCGGTGCTCAACACTTCCGCCGCTACGTCGGGCGCGGATTCCGCCGTCGGTCGGCCTCGCGGCGCCAACGTCGCTTGGCATTCCTGCGTTCTCGGGCCCGATGACGCCGAGGGCATCGCGCTCGACAAGGCCGGCGTCGAGTGCGGCGACGTGACCGTCCCGCTCGACTACTCCCGGCCACACGGCCGGAGCATCACCATCGCGATCGCCCGCAGCCGGGGCAGCGACACCGCCCGCCGGATCGGCTCGATGATCATCAACCTGGGTGGTCCGGCGAACCCGGTGCTGAGCATCGTTCCGGATGCCCGCGCCGCGATGGGTGCGACCGGAGAACGGTTCGACCTGATCGGCATGGATCCCCGCTTCGCGGGACGCAGCACCCCCATCGACTGCCACTGGCCCGCAAACTGGCTGCCGCGTTCCGCCGGCACCGACCGGGCCGGCTTCAACGCGATGGTGTCGCTGACCCGAGACCTCGCCAGGCGTTGCGGCCGCGCCGAGGGGGCGCTGCTCCCCTACGCCTCGACCGCGAACATGGCCCGTGACATGGACATGATCCGAGCGGCTCTGGGCGAGCCGAGGCTGTCCTACCTCGGTTACTCACAGGGCTCCTACCTGGGCGCCGTCTACACGCAGTTGTTCCCGGGACGCGCCGATCGGATCGTGCTGGACAGCGCCATCGATCCGGCGCTGTCCGGGACGCGCACCCTGCGCAATACCGCGTCGGGACGCGAGGCCCAACTTCGGGAGTGGGCGAATTGGGCCGCCGCGCGGGACAACGAATACCACCTGGGCGCGACCGCCGATGCCGTGCTCGCCACCGTGCAGCGGGTCTATGCGGCCTCCGCACGCCGGCCGCTCGCGGTGGGGTCCTACGCCGTCGACGACGCGATCGTTCCCGCCCTGATCGTTTCGCCTTTGACCGACGACACAAGCAACGGCGAGTTGGCCGAGGTCGTCGGGATCCTGACCCGATCCGCCGAGGGGGAGCCGGTCGCGCCGACCGAGGAAATGGCCGACATCCTGGCCAGCCTGGTGGACGGTGCCGGCTCCGCGACACGCAGCGCGCAGACCGCGATCCTCTGCGGGGACGCCGCGGTTTCCCGGGATCCGGAGACGTACTGGCGGGACATCCAGGCGCATCGGGCGGAATCGCCGCTGTTCGAGCCGCTCGCGCGCACGATCACGCCGTGTGCCGCGTGGCCCAACACGCCGAAGGAAGCCCCGGTGCGGGTCGGCAACAGGGTGCCCGCCCTGGTCGTCCAGGCGGAGAAGGACATCAACTCGCAGCTGCCGGACGCCCAGGCCCTGCACCGGGCCCTCACCGGGTCTCGGCTGATCGTGCTCGACAACGCCCGCACCCACGGTGTGTACGGGTTCCGCGGCGCGAGCTGCGTCGACGACAAGGTCAACGCCTACCTCGTGAGTGGGAGCCTGCCCGCGACGGACGTGACGTGTGCTGAGTGATGGCATGCCCGCCACCCCCGCCCGGGGGTGGCGGGGCAAACCCGCGGCGGGGCAGTCTGGCGCAGATCGGCCGAGGAGGAGACATGGCGGCGAGTGAGAGCACGGCGACATTCCGCGAGGCCCGCGACTTCCTGCTGGAGCATCGGGAGGACTACGTCGAGGCGTACGCGCAGTTCGGCTGGCCGCAGCTTGGCGCGTTTAACTGGGCGCTCGACTGGTTCGATGTGATCGCCGAGGGCAACGACAGCCCGGCCCTGTGGATCGTCGAGGACGACGGTGCGGAGCAGCGCTTCTCGTTTACGCAGATGGCGTACCGGTCCAACCAGGTCGCCAACTGGCTGCGCGGCCGCGGAGTGAGCCGCGGCGACCGCGTCGTGCTGATGCTCGGCAACCAGGTGGAGCTCTGGGACACGATTCTCGCGGTGATGAAGCTCGGTGCGGTCATCATCCCGGCGACGCCGCTGCTGGGCCCTGCCGACGCCCGCGACCGGGTGGCCCGCGGCGGCGCCCAGCACGTCGTCGCCGTGGCGTCAGCCGCCGAGCGGTTCGCCGAGATCGGCGACGACGTCACCCGTATCGCGATCGGTGCGCCCGTCGACGGATGGCACACCTTCGCCGAGGCCTACGCCGGATCGGCGGAGTTCACGCCGGACGGGGTCACCGACGCGAGCGACACGCTCCTGCTCTACTTCACGTCCGGCACGACGGCACGGCCCAAGCTGGTCGAGCACACCCATGCGTCGTACCCGGTCGGGCATCTGTCCACGATGTACTGGATCGGGCTGCGGCCCGGCGACATCCACCTCAACATCTCGTCGCCGGGCTGGGCGAAACACGCGTGGAGCAACGTGTTCGCGCCGTGGAACGCGCAGGCCTGCGTGTTCATCCACAACTATTCTCGGTTCGACGGGCCGCGGCTGCTGCGCGAGATGCAGCGCTGCGGGGTGACGAGCTTCTGCGCACCGCCGACCGTGTGGCGCATGCTGATCCAGTCCGATCTGACGGCGCTGAGGAACCCGCCGCGAGTTGTGGTCGGTGCCGGCGAACCACTGAACCCGGAGGTCATCGAGCAGGTGCAGAAGGCCTGGGGCGTGACCATCCGCGACGGCTTCGGGCAAACCGAAACGACGGTGCAGATCGCGAACACGCCAGGCCAAACTGTACGGCCGGGGTCGATGGGCCGGCCGGTCCCCGGCTACCGAGTGGCGCTGATCGATCCGATGTCGGGCGAGCACGTGGACGAGGGCGAGATCTGCCTGCGGCTGGAGCCGCGACCGCTGGGCCTGATGGTCGGCTACCACGGCGACGCCGAGCTGACGGCGGAAGCGATGGCGGGCGGCTACTACCACACGGGCGACATCGGCTCCCGCGACGCCGACGGCTACATCACCTATGTGGGACGCACCGACGACGTGTTCAAGGCATCCGACTACCGGATCTCCCCGTTCGAACTGGAGAGCGTGCTCATCGAGCACGGGGCGGTGGTGGAGGCCGCGGTCGTGCCTTCGCCGGACCCCGTGCGGCTCAACGTGCCGAAGGCCTACGTGGTGCTCGCGGAAGGCTGGCCGGCAGACAACGAGACCGCGCAATCAATCTTCGCGCACTGCCGCGCGCACCTGTCGCCCTATCAGCGGGTACGGCGGATCGAGTTCGCGGATCTGCCGAAAACGATCTCGGGCAAGATCCGCCGAGTCCAACTCCGGGAGGCCGAACGCGTGAAGCACGGGTCCACGGGCGCCACCCCGCCGGGCGAATTCCACGACCGCAGCTAGCCACAGCCCAACAACCGGCGGATCACCCAGACCGCGGATGGCCTCGGCTGGCTGCTCGACGCCTGCCTGGCCACCGACCTGGACCGGCCGGCGGTGGCCGCTTCCATACCCGCATGCTCCGGCAGCTACAGCGGAGGTGAGCCGGTGCGCAAGATTTCGGTGGCGCGTTCGCGCATCTCTACCTTTCTGACCTTGCCCGTGACCGTCATCGGGAAGTCTTCCACCACCTGCACATAGCGCGGGATCTTGTAGTGCGCGAGCTTCCCCGTGCAAAACGCCCGCACGGCCTCGGCGGTCAGCGACTCGGCGCCAGGGCGCAGCACCACCCACGCCATCAATTCTTCGCCGTATTTCTCGTCCGGGACACCGATCACCTGGACGTCTGTCACGTCCGGGTGGGTGTGGAGGAATTCCTCTACCTCTCGCGGGTATACGTTCTCGCCGCCGCGGATCACCATGTCCTTGATTCGGCCCACGATGCTCAGATAGCCGTCCGCGTCCATTGTTGCCAGGTCGCCCGTGTGCATCCAGCGGGCCTTGTCGATCGCTTCCGCCGTTGCCTCGGCCTGGTCCCAGTAGCCCAGCATGACCGAATAGCCGCGGGTGCACAGTTCTCCCGCTTCGCCGCGCCGCACCGGTTGGCCTGTTGCCGGGTCTACCACCTTTGATTCCAGGTGGGGCAGTACCCGGCCGACCGTCTCCGTGCGTCTGGCCAGGCCGTCGTCGCGGCGGGTCATTGTCGATACCGGTGATGTTTCGGTCATGCCGTAGCAGATGGCGACCTCGCTCATATTCATCTCGGCCACCACCCTTTTCATCACCTCGACCGGGCACGGCGAACCTGCCATGATCCCCGTGCGGAGCGAGGACAGGTCGTACTCGGCGAAGTCGGGCAGGCCCAGTTCGGCGATGAACATGGTCGGAACGCCGTACAGGGAAGTGCATTTCTCCTGGGTGACCGCCCGCAGCGCGGCCGCCGGGTCGAAGCCCGGGCCCGGCAGGATCATGCACGCGCCGTGCGAGGTTGCCGCGAGATTGCCCAGCACCATGCCGAAGCAGTGGTAGAGCGGCACCGGGATGCAGATCCGGTCCGCCTCGGTGTAGCCGACCAGTTCGCCCACGAAGAAGCCGTTGTTCAGGATGTTGTGGTGCGACAGGGTCGCGCCCTTCGGGAAGCCGGTGGTGCCGGACGTGTATTGAATGTTGATGGGGTCGTCGAAGGCGAGCGTCGCGGCGCGCTCCCGCAGCGACCGGCCCGCGCCGTCGGCGATCAGCCTGGCCCAGTCCGGCGTGCCGATAAAGATCGGGTTCGGGAAGCCGATCTCCGCGATCATGTCGCGGTAGTCGCTGGTTTTGAACGCGACCGCGCTGATCAGCAGGCGCAGACCCGACTGCCGGATCACGTACGCGAGTTCGTGCTTGCGGTACGCCGGGTTGACGTTGACCAGGATCGCGCCGATCTTGGCTGTCGCGTACTGCACGATCACCCATTCTGCGCAGTTCGGTGCCCAGATGCCGACTCGGTCGCCCGGTTCGATGCCGCGGGCCAACAACCCGCGGGCGACCTCGTCGACGGCGGCGCCCAGTTCGGCGTACGTCCAGCGGCGCCCGGCCGCGACATCGACCAGGGCCTCGCGGTCGGCGAAGGCCGCGACGCTGCGTTCGAAATTTGCGCCGATTGTCTCGCCCAGCAGCGGCACCGACGAAACACCGGAGGCATAGGACAGCATCTCCGCAGCATGGGCCGGGCCGCCGCAGCGCCGCCACCCCCGTTGAGGGGTGGGGCGTGCCATGCTGACGACGTGCTCGAAACAGCCGACTTGTCCGCGGCGCTGGGGCGCATCCGGCGGGTCACCGGGCTGCCGGTCGCGTTCGGTGGCACGGTGGCCGCCGACGGGCGGGCATTGCGGCTGACCGACTTCGCGGGCACGATGACCGCCGCGCTGCGCGGGCTGATCGTCAGCGCCGGCCATGGGCTCGGCGGGCAGGTGGTCACCACCGCGCGGCCGGGCCGGGTGGAGGACTACGCGGCCGACCCGCGGATCAGCCACGAGTACGACAAGCCGGTCACCGCCGAGGGGCTGCGGGCCATCGCCGCGGTGCCGGTGGCGATGGGCGGGACGGTCCTGGCCGTGCTCTACGCCGGCACCCGCGAGCCGCTGTCGGTCGGCACCCGTGCGGTCGAGGCGATGAGCCAGGTCGCGGTCCGGGTCGCCGCCGAGTTAACGGTACGGCGTGAGGTGCAGCGCCGGCTCGCCGAGTTGGAGACGGCGTCGGCGCTGGCCCGGGACGTGCCGGCGGCGCCGGAGTGGGAGGACGTCCGGCAGGCGCACGCCGACCTGCGCACGATCGCCCAGGAGGTCGCCGATCCCGCGCTGCGGTCTCGGCTGCGGGATGTTTGTGCGCTGCTCGCCCCGTCCGGGTCGACCCGGTCCGGACCGCCCGCGGCGCCGAATCCGCTGTCGCCGCGGGAGCTGGACGTGCTGGCGATGGTGGCGGTGGGCTGCGGCAATGCGGAGGCGGCGCGCCGGCTCGGCCTGCTGCCCGAGACGGTGAAGAGCTACCTGCGCAACGCCATGCGCAAGCTGGGCACACACGGCCGGATGGAAACGGTCATCACAGCCCGGCGCCTCGGCTACCTGCCCTAGGGTCACCCGGGCGAGAAGACCGCCGCAGCAACCGGGCCGGGCGGGGACGACTCCACCCCGCTAAGCACCTGTCAGAACTGCTTCGCGCAACGAGGCCCGCTCCGGTGCGCGCGGGCCACCCCCGGATCGCGACCCGTGTTCCCGCATGTCGGGCACTGTGCTCGCCTGGTGGACGCAGTGCCCGAATATCGGGCAGCAGTCCCGGAGAGTGGACGGGTGTTCCACGATACGGATTTTCCGGCACCACAAACCGGCATATTTAGCTCATATCTGCAAGGCCAGGAGTGATCTTGGAGAGCTCAGGTTCGCTCGACTTTCGCACTTTTTGGTGGTGGCGGACGGGGTGTGCGTCGGTGTGCGATTCGGGTCGATCGATGAGAAGGAGCATCAGCGGGACAGGCCCCTTTTGCGAAAGGCTGCACGCTGATGCTCCAGGCAGATACGTTACCCGCGTCCTGGTACTGGTTGTTGTGTCACTTCCGGTCGTGTTT
>Ga0307515_10018197_pt1 | contig 12743 bp, 8 predicted proteins | sample 17_EM_MG_FD_194513 | JGI IMG/M metagenome (GOLD analysis project Ga0307515, IMG submission 194513) | Populus trichocarpa ectomycorrhiza microbial communities from riparian zone in the Pacific Northwest, United States - 17_EM | ecosystem: Host-associated > Plants > Roots > Unclassified | place... | reverse complement strand
ACTGTTCCTGCACCTACATAATTTACTGAACGAGCAACATTAACAGCACATTTACCCATTGCCTGTCTAATTTCTGCTGTTAAAACTGATGATGGCGCTTCTTCAACTACTTTTTGGTGACGACGTTGAATAGAGCATTCACGTTCGAACAAATGCACAATGTTTCCGTGAGTATCGCCTAAAACCTGTATTTCTATATGCCTAGGCGAAGTAACATATCTTTCAATAAAAACAGAACCATCGCCAAATGCTGAAGTTGCTTCGCTAACTGCCAAATGCATTTGTTCTTCAAACTCAGTAGCTTTTTCTACAATACGCATTCCTTTGCCACCTCCACCAGCCGCAGCTTTTATTAAAATTGGAAAGCCAACTTCTACTGCTCTTTCTTTTGCCTCATTGATATCTGTAATTGCTTCTTCAGTTCCTGGAACCATAGGGATATTATATTTTAAGGCCGCAGCTTTAGCAGATAATTTATTACCCATAATTTCCATCGCCTCTGGTGTCGGACCAATTAAAATCAACCCAGCTTCTTTTACTGCTCTTGCAAAACCTGCGTTTTCAGATAGAAATCCGTAACCAGGGTGGATAGCTTCTGCTCCTGTTAATTTACAAGCTTCAATAATTTTTGACCCAACTAAATAAGATTGATTTGATGGTGCTGTACCAATGCAAATTGCTTCATTGGCATAACGGACATGCAATGAGTTTCTATCAGCCTCTGAAAAAACAGCTACTGTTTTAATGCCCATTTCCTTTGCAGAACGCATGATACGCAAGGCGATTTCTCCACGATTGGCAATTAAAATCTTTGAGATATTAGATGTGAGATGTGAGATTTGAGACATATTAGAAACTAAGATTTTTAATTACTTCAAGAGTTTGATCAATCATTGTTGGTGTAACATCTAAATGGGTTACAAATCTTATGGTTTTATTAGAAGTAGAATTACATAATACTCCTTTTTCTTCAAATGCATTTACAACTTGGTCTACATTTAAACCAGGTTTTACATCAAAAAGAACAATATTAGTTTCAACCGGCATCACATCACTTACAAATTCTGCTTGTTCTAATTCATTTGCTAAAGCTTTTGCGTGTTGATGGTCATCTGCCAAACGGCTAACGTGATTATCTAATGCATAAATTCCTGCAGCGGCCAAAAATCCTGCTTGCCTCATTCCTCCGCCCAATACTTTTCTAATCTTTGTTGCCTTTTTTATGGTCGCTTTATCGCTTAAAAACACAGAACCAACTGGTGCACCTAATCCTTTAGAAAGGCAAACTGAAATTCCGTCAAACTGTTTTCCGTAATCAAAAGCTTTATCGCCTGTGGCAACTAATGCATTAAATATTCTTGCACCATCTAGGTGAAGTTTTATTCCTTTTGCTGCACACAATTTAGCAATTGGTTCTATTTGGGACAATTGATAACATTTTCCACCTCCCTTGTTAACGGTATTTTCTAATACAACTAAGCTAGAATTGGGATAATGAATATTATCTGCATTAATTTCTGGCTCAATCATGTCTGGGGTTAAAATTCCTCGCTCTCCATACAATAAACGAACCGATGCCATTGAGTTATAAGCAATTCCACCACCTTCATAACGATACACATGAGCCGTTTGGTCGCAGATTACTTCGTCCATTGGTTGCGTAAAGCATTTAATGGCAATTTGGTTGCTCATTGTACCAGACGGACAAAACAAAGCTGCTTCCATGTTAAACATATTAGCTAGCTTTTCTTCTAAGGCATTTACCGTTGGGTCTTCTCCAAAAACATCATCACCAACTTTTGCACTCATCATTGCATCAAGCATCCCCGCTGTTGGCTTGGTAACTGTATCGCTTCTAAAATCTATTTTCATTATATGTTGTAAAGTTGGAATAATAGTGTGAATCAATCGCTATACGCAATACTCATTACGCTATACTAATTAGCAATAAATTTATAAAAATCTGTGAACTCTCTATTCCAAAACCACTCTTTATGTTCACCATCTGCTTTTTCTACCAATTTAATGTTTTTATTATCCCCATTGGGATTTAAGATTTGATAAACCGCATTCATATCTCTTATCATCGCTTTACCTTCTAAAGTGCCTGCTACGAAATAAATCTTATTGCCTTTTAAATTTGGTAAAGCGTTTTTCAAATCTTCTTCAATCGGTTTTGCCAACCAAAATGCAGGAGAAAACACACCCGCTTTCCCAAAAACGTTTGGATAAGTAGCTATGGCATACATAGAAATCAATCCACCCATTGAGCTACCAGCTATTGATGTATTATTTGCATCTTTTAATGTTTTGTAGTTTTTATCTATAAACGGTTTCAAATTATTCACCAAAAAATCAACATATAATTTCCCTTTACCTTTCCCATATTGACTATCATAAGGGTTATATTCTTTTATTCTTTCTGAACTTCCATGGTCTATTCCCACTACAATAAATTCCTTGCCTCCTGCTGCACTTATTTTGTCCAATATTTCATCAATACCCCATTCTCCATATCCTCCAGTAAATTCATCAAACAAATTCTGGCCGTCATGCATATATATTACAGGATATTTTTTCTTCGATTGAGCATAAGATGGAGGTAAATAAATCCAAATCCTTCTTTTGGTATTTAATTGCGGCATAGAAAAAACACTATCCAACAATTTAACATTAACCGATGCTGTATGGTTAGGAAGTTGTTTTTTAAATTCATCTGCCCAGTTTAAGACAATAATTTTAACTGTAGTATCATTTTGAAGTTTGACAACCCTATTTGCAACAGCATTTCCCTTTGCACCAGATTCTACTTTTGTCCAATTGCCACGTGTAATTTTGTATTCATATCTTCCAGCGGGGAATTGTTTTTCTATTATATAATTACCATCAGAACCCTTTAAAAATTTATAGTCAACATCATTAGGTTTCCAACCATTAAAACTACCTGCTAGAAAGTATTCAGGAATCGAATCTTTACTTTTTGGGATGTGCTGTAATTCAAATTTGATTTTAACCTGAGCACTTGAGTAAACAAATGCAGCTATTAGTATTAAAAATAGGCAGAAACGTTTCATTAAGTTGATAAATTATAGATATTGAGCAATTTTCAAATCTTTTAACAAATAAATAGAAATATTTACTTTTTTTATCATTTATATTTACAAACGAAATCAAAAGCCAAAAACTTGCGTCTCTAGAATGGATAATGTCAATATTAAAAAATTAGCTCAAGCCTTAAACCTATCTACATCTACAGTTTCTAGAGCATTTAGAGATAATAGCGACATTAGCAAGGAAACCAAAGAAAGAATATTGGCAATGGCTAAGGAAATGAACTATCAACCTAACCATTATGCCAGTAATTTAAGAGAACAAAAAAGCAAAACCATAGCCATTATTGTTCCTGAGTTAGGTAATAATTATTTTTCATTAGCTATTCAAGGTATCGAAAAAGTAGCCAGTGCAAAAGGTTATCATATCTTGGTTTACTCTACCAACGACCAGTTTGAAAAAGAAGTTTCATTTATTAAACACTTACACAATGGCAGGGCCGATGGAATTATCATGTCGGTTTCTGGTGAGGCAAACGACCACAATTACTTAAATGAGCTTTCTAAAAAAAGATTACCCTTAGTTTTTTTTGATAGGGTTTATGAAGATATTATAACTCCCAGAGTAATTACAAATGATTATGACAGTAGTTTTTCGGCAACTAAACATTTAATACAGCAAGGTTGCAAAAGAATAGCCTATTTAGCCGTTAACAAAACGTTATCCATTGGTAAAACCCGTATGCAAGGTTATATAGATGCATTAAAGAAATTTAAAATTCCTTTTAATGATGAGCTAATTATCGATTGCACTAACAATTACAAAGAAAATATAGAGTTATTGAAACAAGCATTCACCAATTTAAAGCCCGATGGCGTTTTTACATCCGTTGAACGTTTAGCCTTTGCAACATACTATGCTTGTTATGATATTAAACTCTCTATTCCTGATGATTTAAAAGTCATCGGCTTTTCTAGTTTGGCTATTGCTCCATTGTTAAATCCGGCCTTAAGCACCATTACACAACCAGCGGCAGAATTGGGAAAAACAGCAGCAGAACTGCTCTTCAAAATGCTCGAAAATCCAAATGATGTAAGCTTAAAAAGTGAAGTGATTTTAAACTCAAAATTATACCCAAGAGAGTCTACTTCAAAGGTCTAAAATTGCCAATTATTAAGCCTATTTTTTTGACCTAAAAACAGGGTCATTTTTTTCAAAAATTTTTAACATTTCTCCAAAATACGCCGAATTTCGACTTAAGTGTTTAAACAAATTTTCATTTTACCTCTGATTTTTCGGGAACGTTCCCGAAAACGTTCCCGAAAAACACCTACAAAACAGCTTAGTGTAAAACATACACCTTTTTTATAAAATACAATTCATAACTATTTATTTATTAGATAGTTAAATTTTATATAATTATATTTTTCATTTTAAAAATCCATTTAAAATTTCATTTTTTAGGCATTTTTATGCGCTAAAATATGGTGTTTAAAAAAAATATGATATAAAATTTTGATTTTTAATATGCTATCATAAATTTACAATAGTGTATCATACACTTATTTATAACCAAATATTTAACCATTAAAACGGGCTTTTTCAATGAAAAAAATTTACCCAATTAAGCTGTGTTTGTTGATGATTTTTGCACTCTGCACATTGACAACTTATGCGCAAACCGGAAGCATTTCTGGTCAAATTGTTGACGAAACAAAACTCCCTGTTCCTGGCGCTTCAGTTCAGGTAGACGGAACACAAAAATTAACAGTTACTGATAACAGTGGAAACTTTAAAATCACTGGTTTAGCGAGCGGAACTTATACTTTAACAGCAAAGTATATTGGTTATGCTCCTACTAAACTAACAGTTACCGTAGGTGCTACAAATGTGATTGCAAATTTCAGTCTAAAACCAGAATCTCAAAACCTTAATGAAGTTATCGTTGTAGGTTATGGCACACAAACTAAACGTGAAGTAACCGGTGCCATTTCAAAAGTAAGTGGCGATAAATTAACATCGTTACCAACACCAAGTTTTGAAGCAAGCTTACAAGGTCAAGCTCCAGGTGTACAAGTTACTCAAGGTAGTGGTTTGGCTGGTAGCGGTTCGGTAATTAGAATTAGAGGTATTGGTTCTATTAGTGCTGGTGGAGATCCATTATATGTGGTTGATGGAATACCTGTTACTTCAGACCCATTTATTACTGGTAATCGTGGTGCAATGAACCAAAATCCATTAGCAACTATTAACCCTAACGATATTGAGTCTGTAGAGATTTTAAAAGATGCTGGTGCTGCTGGTATTTATGGTTCTCGTGGAGCTAATGGTGTAATTTTAATCACTACTAAAAGAGGTAAAACAGGAAAACCTAGAATTTCTTTGTCATCTAAATACGGATTAAGTACTTATGCAAACAAACCAGAATTTGTAACAGGTGCTGAATGGCTGCAATTACGCCAAGAAGCTTGGACTAATGACGGTAATACTGGGTTAGCGACTTTGCCAGGTGGATTAACTTGGGCACAAGCTCAACAAAACAATACAGATTGGTGGGGTATATTAACACAAACAGGTAAATCAAACGACCAAGCTGTTTCATTTAGCCAAGGAACTGATAAAATTAAATCCTATATATCTGCCAATTATAGTGATAACGAAAGTTTCTTAGTTGGTAACTCTTATGAGCGTTATGGCTTTAGAACTAACTTTGATATTAAACCTAACTCTTATTTCTCTACAAGTATCAATATAGGTTATGATAAAGGCATCAACAAACGTGTAAATGCGGCTTGGGGTGGTGGCCTTGGTGATGCGATGTCTACAGCTTTACCTATCTATCCTGTAAGAAATGCAGATGGTACCTTCTTTAGTGGTGGTGCTAATCCGTCAAGAAATTTAGGGTTACTAGATTGGAAAACTAGAAATGAGCGTTTATTAGCTGGAATAACAATGGAATTAATTCCGGTTAAAAACCTAAGCATTAAAGGTATTGCTAATATGGATAACCTAGATGTTCAAGATAACATTTATACACCTGCTGCATTAGCAGGCACAACAAATGGTAGCGCAACATTATATCCTACAAAAATATTTAACCGCAATTTTTCAGGTACTGTAACCTATGATTGGCAATTAGATACTAAAAGTAAACTGAAATTTTTAGTAGGTGCAGAATCTCAATTCTCGTATAAAAACACGTATCCTAATGGAATTTCAGCTACTGGACCTAATATTACAGAACCATTTTCTGAAAACAAGACCAACTTATATTTAGCAATGCAAGGCTTGGCGGCAACTAATAGCCTTCTTTATTATAATGGCTTCCAAAGAGATACGTTTGCTTCTCTATTTGCACGTATTAATTATTCTTATGATAATAAATATTATTTAGAAGTATTAGCACGTAGGGATGGTTCATCGAAATTCGGACCAGAAAACAAATATGGCTATTTTCCTGCAGCTTCTGCATCTTGGTACATTAGTCAAGAAGATTTCTTAAAAGATAGCAAAGTAATTAGCAACTTAAAACTAAGAGCTAGTTATGGATTGGTGGGTAGTTCGAGCTTCCCTTCTGCTCAATATTATCAAAACTTCCAGTTTTCTGGCAGTTACAATGGTCAAGCGGTATTGTTTCCTACAAACGTTGCCAACCCTGCTTTAAAATGGGAAGAAGGAAGAAATCTTGATTTAGGATTAGATTTCGGTTTATTCAAAGGACGTATTACAGGTGAATTTTCTTATTACAAGAAAAACACTAAAGGCGCTTTAATTAACGGAGGTATTTCTCCATCTACAGGATTTGCAACTGGTTATCTGAATGTTGGAGAAATTTTAAATGAAGGTTACGAATTAAGCTTAAACACCATCAATATCCAAACAGATAATTTTAAATGGGTTACTCGTTTAAATGCATCTAAAAACTACAATGAAGTTTTAAGCTTAGGTAGTTTAACTCCAGATGCTGTGGGTGGTGGTACAAATGATACTCGTATTGCAGTTGGTTACCCTATCGGTACTAATTATTTAGTAAGATATAAAGGTGTTGACCCTGCAGATGGTTTACCAATTTGGTTAGATAAAAATGGTTATGAAACTAAAACTTTCTCATTAGACAACCGTGTTCCCGTTGGAAAAATATTGCCAGATTATGTTGGTGGTTTAACGAACACTTTCACTTATAAAGGTTTTGAATTAAATACCTTATTTACTTTCGCCATTGGCGGAAACCTTTATGATGCATCTGCAAAACGTCAATTAGGTGTGGTTACAGATTGGAACATCAGAACTGATATTGCTAATCGTTGGAGAAAACCGGGTGATGTTGCAGACTTCCCTAGATTAACACTAAATCCAGCAACTTATGCCGGCTTGTCTAGTGAGTGGCAATACAACTCAACCATGTTTTTATACGATGCAACATTTGTACGCTTAAGAGAGGTTACCCTTTCTTATAATGTACCTGCTACATTCACCAAAAAATTAAGATTACAAAGTCTTAAATTATTTGCAACAGGGATGAACTTATTAACCTTCAGCAAGTATCCAGGTGGTGATCCAGAAATTGCTAGGGATTTCGAAAATCCTCAAGATAGAAATATGAGTCCTAACGTGACTTACTTAACTACGCCTCAACAAAAATCGTTGACTTTTGGATTATCAACTTCATTTTAGATAGATATTAATAGATAAAGAAATGAAAATCAATTATAAAAATATTTTAAAATCATTCTTAGTACTTTCTGTTATAACAGTTGTAGGTACTGGATGTAAGAAATTCTTGGAAACCCCTCCTATCGAATCTCTACCTAAAGATGTAGCTATCGCTGATGAGACAGGATTGAAGTCAGTAATGAACTCTGCTTATCAAATTGTTGGTGGTGGAAACATGTTTGGCGGTAAAATACAAGCGATAAACGAACTACTTGCAGATCAATTAAATGGTTCATTATTTAATGGTGATTTTGGTGAAATTTATGGTCGCAAAACTTCGGTATTTGGAGATTATAAAAATGCAATGTACACTGATATGTATCAAACCATTTTTAGAGCAAATACGGTTCTAGAGAATTTAGATAAAGCCATCACTGCAAAGGACAACCTTGAAGGGCAAGCAAAATTTATCAGAGCATTAACCCATTTTCAAGTTGTTCAGTTATTTGCTCAACCTTATGGCTTTACTGCAGACAACTCCCATTTAGGAGTTCCAATTAGAACAAGTACAACAATTGATCAAGGTGTACGTGCAACTGTTAAACAAGTTTACGATCAAATTTTAGCTGATTTAAAAGTGGCTGAAGTGAAATTGCCTGATGACAATGGTGGTTATGCTACGAAATGGGCTGCAAAAGCACTATTAGCTAAAGTTTATTTCCAAATGAATGATTTTGCGAATGCTTATTTATACTCAAATCAAGTAATTGCAAGTAATAAATTTACGCTAGATACTTATGCATCAAGATTTGCGATAACAGGTTCAAAAGAAAGCATTTTCAGAATAATCTATACTCAAAATGGTTATGAGCCAGGTGGGGAGTTAAAAGGTCAATTTAGATCTGATTTTAATGCGCCAACTTTGAGGTTTACAACAGATTTTTATGCAAGTGTAAATACAGCTAATGATACTCGCAAAGCATTATATGAAACTGTAAAATATCCTGGAGTTATCGCTATTAAGAAATATAACTCAGATCATATCGAAGTACCAGTATTATATCTAACTGAAATGAAATTGATCAGGGCCGAATCTGCTGCTGAAACAGGCACAAACCTAACCATTGGTGCTCAAGATATTAATGACATCCTAAACAGAGCTTATGCAGGTACAAAAAGTATTCCTCTAGCATCTTCTGCAAGTTTAATTAAAAGTAATGCTCGTTTTGAGCGTAGCATTGAATTTGCTGGCGAAGGAAATAGAATTTCTGAAATCAAGAGAATTGGAGCCAAAGGCGAAAACATTGATAAACGTGGTGCAGTTTGGAATTGCCCTGGTTTAATCCTGCAATTCCCTCAAGGTGAAATGGCAAGCAATACCAGTTTCCAAAGAAATATTGAAGGTGGTTGTAACTAATTAAAAATATTAAAATGAAACAGATTAAATATATCCTATTGGCATTTTGCTTCCTATCATTATGGGGATGCCAGCCTGAAGAATTTGGCCCTATCGGTGCCGAAGAGAATATTTTAAAAGAACTACAAGGTACTTGGACTTTATCTAAAGTAACTCAAAAAGACGAGGATGCAGCCACAAAAGGTTTTCCTTATAAAGAGTTAGACGTCACCAATGTTTACCCCTACAAGGAATTAGTAATTGCTTTACTGGGTGATGCAGCAGGTGCTCCTACTACATTTACCATTACTCCTGGTAATGCTCCAAAAATCTCAGATTTTAACACGGGAACTTGGGCTGTAGATAATGCCAAGGCACCAACTGTAATTACCATAAAAAATGGGACTATGACGTCAGAATTAACCTTAGGCTCTTATGCTGAATTAAAAATTGGCAAATTTTTCCTTAAAAAGGTAAAAAAAGCTAATGGTAAAGCCATTGTAAGTTATACCTATCAATTCACTAAAAAGTAATCGATAAATTAAAAATTATGAAAAAATTAATATTATCAATCATATTAAGCTTTAGTGTAGCATTTGTGTTTGGTCAAACTAACCCAACTTTTAACCCTAAAACTTTTACAGCAGAGGATGAAGTAATCATGACCTTTGATGTAACAGGAACGCCAATGGCTGGGCAATCAGATGTTTATTTATGGATGTTCTCTAACGATGGTGTTGGTGGAGGAAAAGATGCCTTAACTAATGGCCAATGGGGCAGTTCTTCTGAATCTGCAAAAATGACAAGAGTTTCAGGCAACATATTTACTTTCAAGTTTACAGGTACAACCTTATTTGGTCAAAGCCCTGCAGAGTTAATCAACTTTGGTTTTTTAGGAAAAAGCAAAGATGGAACTAAACAAACCGCAGATTTTAAACCATTTAAGTTTGACCCATTAGTATTCACTCCTTCTCAGTTCCGGGTATTCCCTGCAAAAATGGATAATACTGATATGACAACGGTTTATTTTCATCAAGATTTAGCTACAGATCAAAACTTGCAAAGAATGTTTGATGTTAAAGTTACCATCACATTTTATAGCGATGCGGCTACGCCTGCTGTTGTAGCTACAAGAACTGCATTAGTAGCTACAAAAGAATCGGCTACATTATACTCCTATTCATTTATCCCTGAGAAATTAATTACCATACCAGCGGGTACAAAGCTAGGTAAGTTTTCTTATCAGTTTACAGGAAGTGTAAAAGATGCAAATGGAGCAAATGTGCCAACTTCTGGACCGGTTAACGAAGTAACTTATACCGTTTTTAATTAAGCTATCTAATGAAAAATAAGATATTATATACCTTAATAGCAGTTGTAGCAATTGCTTTTGGTTGTAAAAAAACAGATTTCAGCAATGAATCTCAGGGAGAAGCACTTGGCGCATTAGCCATTTCTGCTCCAGTAAATAATACCCTATTGGTATTAAATTCAGCCATCCCTAATTCAAAAATTAGTTTCAGTTGGACAGCTGCTAAACCAGGAGTTAGCACCGCTCCTACTTACAAAGTTGTGCTTGCATTAAAAACTGGCAATATCAATACACCATTACTAGAATTACCTTCTGATAACAATGGAACCAGCACAACATTAAATTTAACACAGAAACAACTTGATGACCTTTTAAAAGGTAAAGGTATTGCTGACAATGTAAAATCTGATTTAATCTGGGTAGTTAAAGCAACCAATGGTGACGTTATTGTTGAAAGTTCTACGCTGAACATCTCGATTACCCGTATGGGCGATGGTGTAAGTAACTTCTTGTTATATGGTCCTGTTTCTTCTAATACTGCTGTTGTAATCAATCCAAATTCTACAACAGATTTCATGAAGTTTAAATGGCAGAAATCTTTCCCTGGCGTTGCCACTAATTTAACTAAATATCAAATTAAGTTTGTAGCTAAGGGAGGCAATTTTTCTACTCCGTTATTTACTTACACTTCTGATAATACAGGATTAGATTCAGCTGCATCAATTAGCTATAAGGATATTAGTGATAAAATGACTGCTGCAGGTTTTACAGACCAAGCTACTCCTGTTGCTTTACAATGGACAGTAGAAGCTACTTCGGGAACATTTAAGAAAACTTCAGACTATGTAAATGATTTAGTAATAACCAGAGAAGTTAAAATATTCTTAGTGGGCGGTGATACACCTGCAAGTTGGACCGCAGAAAATGCTTTACCAATGATAGCAGATAAAAACAATCCAGGCACTTTTTATATCTATGTTAATCTAAATGCTGGTAATGGAGGCTTTAAGTTCTTAAACCAACAGCAATGGCCAGGTGGAAGCTTAAACTCTGCCGATTGGGGTATGAAAAAAGGTAGTCCAGGAGATGCGGCTATAGACAATGAAGATAATATTGAAAACTATGGAGCAAATGGTGTTTATCGTGTATCATTTGATCAGAAAAACCTTAAATACTACGTTCAAGCAGGCAGAATGGGTGCTGTAGGCGATGCAACTGCTGCAGGTTGGACACCAGGAAGCGTTTTCCCATCACAAGGTCTTACCTTAGTTGGTACTAACAAATTCATGGGCTTTGTAAATTTAACTGCAGGAAATTCTTGGAAATTTATTGATGGTAATGCTTGGGGCGATGGTACACCTGCTGGATCTAAAGATTTTGGTCAAGTAAAAACCAAAACAGATGGTTCTATTACACAAGGAGATGCAGATAACATGACTGTTCCGGGTACAACAGGATCATACCGCATAACTTGGGATGGAACGGATATCAAAAACTTAAAATATAGCATCACAACAGGAACCTTATACCTAATTGGTGCTGCAACAGTTGCAGGCTGGAATGAAAATGCAGCAAATTTACCTGCCATGACATATCAAGGCAATGGTAAATGGGCAGTTACTACAAATTTAACTGCAGGCGAGTTTAAGTTCTTAATTCAAAAAGGAACTTGGAATTATAGCTATGGCATGGGTGCAACAGCAGGTGCTTTGGTTGATGGTGGATCAAATCTAAGTGTGGCAGTAGCTGGCAATTATACCATAGTAGTGGATGAGTTTAATAAAATTTATGCGGTTACCAAAAATTAGTTCATGACATATTTTCAATAAACTGATAAAAGTCCTTGGCAATTGCCAAGGATTTTTATTTAACTCGAAAATTTTTATTTTCTAGTTATACCACCTACAAATTTGGTCTAATTATTACCCTAATAGTGTATAAAGTACACTTTATGTTAAAACCGTTATTTCAACGCTTAATCAAAACATATCCATAAACTTACCATTAAGAAAATAAAAACAAAATTTTAATTTTTTATTTGAAAAAAGCCACATATATTGGTAGACTTTTTACTTATTACATAACTTAACAAACCAAAAATGATAGTTATTGCAGATGGTGGATCAACAAAAACAAATTGGTGTTTGATCAACGAAGCAGGGAGAAAAATCCATTTTAATACTGAAGGGTATAATCCCTATTTTGTAGACAGCGATTACATTGAGAATTCATTAAAAACAGCCTTACCAGATCACCTTGAGCCAGAAAAATTAACTGAAGTTTATTATTATGGTGCTGGTTGCTCTACCGATGCCAAAAGAAAAACTGTAG
>Ga0307515_10018194_pt1 | contig 12745 bp, 9 predicted proteins | sample 17_EM_MG_FD_194513 | JGI IMG/M metagenome (GOLD analysis project Ga0307515, IMG submission 194513) | Populus trichocarpa ectomycorrhiza microbial communities from riparian zone in the Pacific Northwest, United States - 17_EM | ecosystem: Host-associated > Plants > Roots > Unclassified | place... | reverse complement strand
AATTTTGGCTAGTCTTAATAGATTGATTTGAAAAAGTCTATGGAATCTAAAAAGGGGGTGACTTAGCAAGACAAACTAAAACTAATTCTTGTTATAAATCAACACTAAAACCTAAACTTTCATCAAGCAACAACGCCAACACAAACACGATCATAAAATAATTTGATTGAAAGATAAAAGAAAAAGGGGAAAAGATGAACACATTGATTTGATTACATTTAATCATCTAGTTCTCCTTCTAAGTTGTAAGCTTGAATATTTTTATTTCATTATTTTGGTCTTATTTAAAGGTTAAACCACACCTTTTACAATAACTTTAAAGAACTCTTTTTCAAGCTTTTTGTAACGCAATCTCAAGTTTTTATGATGTGAATTACACTTTTATTATGAATTCACTCAACATTAAAGATAACAATAACAATTACTCTTTCAAAAATAATTGTTTGATATGTGAGGATTGTTGGAAATTCCGACCAGTGATGTTCTGATGATTGTCCATTGGAGGCTAAGCACACTGACACAATATTTAACGTGGTTCGACAAATCGCCTACATCCACGGGAGAAGCTATTTGATTATATAGGGAGAGAACAATATTTACAACAATAGAGGAGGAGGAATCATCCACTCTTTGCAACTTTCAACCTCACTCTTTTCTCTCTTTGCAGTATTGTAATGGCAGTCACTGCTTGTTACCATGGGCAGCCCACTCTCTCTTATATTTCTTACATCTTTCTCTGCACTCTCTCTCATTTTGCTCTCCAAGTGATGCCTCTATTTATAGGCTTCAATGGTAGCTCCTCTTGCTCATTCGTCAACAATGGTGGCCATTCTTTGTCAATGGTCGGTGCAGCTTCTTTTGACAATATCCAGCTGCTACCAACACCCCACCGTTGTAGTATTTGACAATGGCAACCCTCCTTTAGAGTAGAGCTGCATATACTATTGCCCATTAATGACAACATCCCAACAAGGATTGGGGAAAAGATTTATCAAGTGTTATATACCAATACACATGAGCATATGGTCAACCAGTAATCAAGTGCCAGTCTGTTTATTTTTACAATAAAAATATATTTTTTTAAAAAAAATTATTATTTTTACTTTAAATTATTATTTTTATATTTTTAAATTGATTTGATATATTAATATCAAAAATAAATTTAAAAATAAAATAAATATTATCTTTATATATTTTTAAATAAAAAATATTTTAAAAACAACTTTCAAAGTCTAAAAATATGATCATCTGCCCTGTACTCATGAGTTTCTATTTCTCCGTAAAGTCAAATCATAAAAGATAATTTTGAACAAGTCATTAAGTCATTGATTGAGATACAAGAAAGATAAATGACTTGTACTTTCACAGCTTCTAATTTATTTTCTATGAGGAAATTACATGATGGGTAGAAAAACATGGGGCAAAATGAAACAGAGATTTGTCTTTAGAAATTGTGAAAAAACAATATAAGATGTTTTGTTTGCCAAAATGTCCAAATACAACCAATCCAAGGAAATTTAGGATCGAAGATTAATGCTATATGATAAGTACTTAATCAAATTTCTTGATAATCAGTCCTGCTTTTAATATTCAAGAATCCAAAATAAATGTCCGCAAAACATTAAACTCAAAGCAAAACTTTAGTTTTTAATCATTAATATTTTATTTTATCAAAATAAAAATTTGTTGCCTATCCCTTATCATGAAAAAAAGAGAAGAAAACTACAGCCATATTTACAGAAATCTGTTCGTCTAACGCATCCAACGCCCAAAACTCATGGATTGAAATTCGACATTTATATACGAAATAAGGTGGACAGGAGGTGGTGATTTGGGTCCTCCCATTACCTTATCGTCCGCGGCGGTTTCTTCCCATCCTCGTCTCTCCTTGCAGAGGTAATAAACTTCTCGAAGTTTAAACCTTTCTTCTCTCCCGTAAAGAAAGTAAAGAAAACCTTAATGGGTTCCACTAGTTCGTTAATTTACAGCAATGGATTGCTTTAGCTTCCTTAAAATAACCACTATTCTAAGTAGTTGACATCACTTAAACTTTAAGCAGTTTTTGTTCTAGCCAATTTCAAGTTGTTTAAGAAAAAAATGTGTTATGTGTCATTCTGACTGTGTATGTGTGTGTTTCTTTAATCTGGTTAACCAAAGTTGAAAAGGTTTGTTGCTGTTTTGGACATTGTATTATGATTTCTTCTAGTGTTTGTACATTGCACCTAGAAATCATGGCAACTACATATGCAAGTTTGCTCAATAGGACGATATGGTTTAGCTTTTTTGGATAATCACGATATGGTTTAGCTTGTAACTAAATCTTGTTTTTAGTGGAGATATATAACTTAAACAAGGAAGTTAAGAGGGTCCCTTTTTCTCAAATTGAAACGATTTGGAAGTTGGGGGTTAGTACGTTTCTAATATCTGATTTTGTTTTGCAAAACAAAAATATAACATGGATGATGATGAGCCTGCAATTGAAGCCAAAGACCTAGTGAACTCTTATGTGGTGGCTTTAGAAGATGAAGGTGATGAGTGTTGTGTGGTAGAGGATGCTGAGACACCAATGGTTTTGGATGACGGGAACAGATTTGATACTGTGAATGTTGAGTTGTTTCAATGTTTGAATGGTAGGGTTGAAGAACCTGCATTGGGCATGGGGTTTACTTCAGAAGATGATGTGAGGGATTTATACAGTGCGTCTGCAAAACAAACAGGGTTTAGCATTCATGTGAATTCGTATTATCAGTCTAAGAAAGATAATTCAATTATATCTAGAGAGTTTTGTTGTTCTAAAGAAGGGCTTCACGGAGAGAAGCGAGCAAAGAAAATGGATTCAGGTGAGGAAACAAGGAGGAGGCGTGCTAGGCCTATTACGAGAGAAGGTAGCCAGGCATTGATGACTGTGAGAAGAAGAGATAATGGGAAATGGTATATTGCAAAATTAGAGAAGAATCATAATCATGAGATGTTAACACCATGAATGCGACATTTTTTTAGGTCACATAAGCAGGACTATGATCTAAATAATAGTTTCAGTGAATCTTTAAGTTCTCCTGTGACGGGGTTAGATGCACCTGTGATTGTCTTTACAGAAGATGGTAATACTGTTGGCAAAATGGTATTTAATTTCCTGAATTGTATTAACTATGTAGGAAGAGGACGACTGAGCAATTTTGGTATAGATGCTCAAAATATTCTGGGATTTTTCAAGTTTATGCAAGCTAGTGATCCTGCATTTTATGATGCAATACAGGTTGATGAAGAGGATAGGCCAAGTAGTGTTTTCTGGGTTGACACGAGATCTAGAATTGCATATGATTATTTCTCCGATGTTGTGGCCTTTGATACTTATCAAGCCAATCAGTGTATGATGCCTTTTGCACCTTTTACTGGAGTAAATCATCATAAATAATCAGTGTTGTTTGTTTGTGCATTGCTTGCAAATGAGACAGAATCTACTTTCATTTGGATTTTCACAACCTGGCTTGAGGCAGTGTCGGGACAGCAACCAGGGTTAATCATAACTGATTATGATTCTACCATGACTAGAGCAATAGAGAGAGTTTTCCCCCAATCAACCCACTGATATTGCAAGTGGCACATCATGAGCAAAATGCCAAAGGAAATGGGGCATGCATACAGTTCGCTTCAAAAGACATTTCAGGTGGAACTTGATAGAGGCGTTAACAAAACTGGGATACCTGAATCTACTTGGGTTTTGTTAGGGGAAATGAATGGATTCAATCACCTTACATGGACTGCAAGTTGTGGGTCCCAGTCTATGTTAGAGAGGTATTCTTTGCAGGCATGAATACTGCCCAGAAAAGTGTGAGTGTGAATTCGCTTTTTGATGGTTACGTGAATGCGAGGACTACCTTGCAAGATTTTGCAGAGCAATATGTGAGGGCTTTGGATGATCGATATGAAAAAGAAGCAAAGGCAGAGTTGGAGACTGTTTACACTAAACCCATATTAAAGACCCCACTTCCTATGGAAAAGCAAGCAGCAGAAGTTTACACTAGAAAATTGTTCTGTAGTTCAGGATGAGATTTTTTTATCTCTTTTATGTGCTGTGAAGTTAGGTGGAGATGATGGAGGAACCACCACTTATGAGCTAGCAAAATTTGATGAAGAACAAAAGATGTACTTTGTCACTTTGAGTATATCAGAAGACATAGCTAGTTGTAGTTGCAAGATGTTCCAGTTTGAAGGGATCCTATGCAGAGATGTGATTGCAGTATTCAAAGCTACAAATGTCTTCATTCTTCCACAAAATTATATTTTACAGCAATGGACCAAAAATGCCAGGGATGATGCCATCTTGGATGTATTGTCCTGTCTTGATGTGCCGAGTAATTCTCACAGGGGTTAAAACTTGCAGTACAATGTATTGTATGAGGAAGAAATAAAATGTGTGGTGGAAGGGCTGGCATCTGACCACAGTTTTAAGGTAGCATTGAATACGTTATGAGAAGCCAGGATAAAAATTTCTGGTTCAAAGAAAAATGCCATGAGTGCACAAAAGCTTGAAACTGTGGCCGGTAATAGTTTCCAGGATGAGAACATGATTTCTAGTCACAGAGACAGCTATTCATTACAAACAAGTCATGCAGGCCAGCACAAAGCAAACACAGCAGAGTCTTGGATGTATAATAATACTTTTGAATATGTTTGGAGCAATAGTACTTCCGATATTGAAGGTAAATGTGGTTTATGATTGAACTGAATAGTGCAAAAGGATCCACACTGCTGACCCCGAATAGCTTGGGATTGGGGCTTAGTTGCTGTTGTCGTTATGTTATGCTATTCAACTCATTTTGTAACTGACCTGGACATGATAGTCATGCTTGCTTGTGGCCGAAGTATCCATGCCCAAACATTTCACTAATGAGGTCAGTGTGTTCAAGTATCAATCAACTTCTATGAAATTCAAGCAGCTGATCAAAATTGCTGGATTCTTTCTTGTCCTTTTGTCAATGACAACTAGTAATTACCATAAGCAGCTAGGATGCATGGGATCATAGACAATACTCCTCCAAATTGAGGTTTTTCTTTTCAATTGCTTAGATGCTAGCTTCTTTGTATGTTTGTATAAGACAAGTTTGGAAGATGTGGAGTTTTCAGTCCATTATTGTTTCTCAAGTGATTTGAAATTCTATCGAGAAATCTTTTTGATTCCTGGAGCACTTTTCAGTTTTTTGTTCTGTAGTAGTGTTTTTGGTCTTCTCTTTATCCCCAAATATCCTGCAAGAAAATACCTCACAATCTTAGTCTTGCATCCATATTTTTCCTAATCTACTTAATGTTTCTAGTTGATTTCTAGTTGACACGCTACTTTATAAGCCATGGTCCCCTAACTTCCACTTCATTTTCTCATCCTGGAAACTCATTAGCAACGCGGTGTCATTCTCTTTTCCGGTGGCCCCAGTTGTGTATTATATAAGCTCATTAGTATGTAAAATCATATCATAGGGCACTGTATACAGAGGTTCACGTCACAATTTGACTCTCTCAAGACCTTATACTAATAAATTGTGCGAAGTGCTTCTACGTGACTAGAACATCTCCAGCTGGAGAAACTTCTAACATGAAGAGGTATTTTGACAGGGTGCAGCTAACGAAGGCTTAAAATGCACAGGAATAGAAAAATACATTTTCTGCTGCTAGCATATGCACTTTCGGAAACATGATTGGTGAATAACTAGATACAAAGGGTTAAAACAATCTCAGCTGTGGAATTTATTACTCACTGAACATCTAAAATTTTTGGCAGAACGTAGCTGATTGCACTCACAAATCTCACAATCTCTCACAAATGCAGGAAATTCCTACAAACACATTTCGTCAATGCTGCACTAACAATTGATAATTAGAATATAATGGGAACCTAAAGCGCCAGCCAAGCCACAGAATTTTGCATGACTTCAGAATTCAAGCCCAATGACTGGCCCCCTATGTGACAATTTTCATAGCCTTTCTCTTCATCAAATCAGCTCTTGATTCCATCTTCACAGGCACTGGAGCAGAGAAAACTAAACTCCCATCTTTCTCCAAGCGATACCCACTATCACTGCTCTGTGATGACCCACCATCCTCCAAATGAGCTTCCTGGTCATTCTCAGCACCCTTAGAAAATCCTTTTCTTTCCCCAGTTTCAGAAAAATGGATCTCCACAGCCTCCCCATGATCATCACTGTAATCACTCCCATCATTGAAACTACCATCTCCGTTTAGAACTGACTCATCTGTGTCACTAATTACCCTATAAGAATTCCCGTTCTCAGCAAAACTAACAGTTTTCTTCACTCTAGGGTGACCAACTCGTTTTTTCAACGAAACACCTCGCTTTCCATCAACAGAAACTTTTCGGTTTAGCTCTCCATCTCCATCATCAACGAATTGCTGAAATCCTTCAAGCTCCACATCTTCTTGGTCATTTTCACAAGCCCTCGAAAACCCACTAATCTTTTCAACTCTTTTTCTCAATTTATCCACTATTTCCCTTTGACTTTCAGTCAAATCTCGACAACCACCATAACCATTCTTGGCATTCAAAGCCCTAGCTTTGTTAGTATTCCCTAAAGCCCTCACATTCCTAGCAGATTTATACGAAAGTTCATGCCTTTTTATTGCAAATCCATCAACAAACTCCAAAAACCTTACCAAATCTCTAGTAACTGACCTTTTTCCATCTCTGATCATAGTATCACCACCCTACAAAAAAAAAAAAAGACCACAAATCATAATCTCATAAGATTATTATGAGAAAATTAGACAGAGACCCATTAATGATATACCTGAATGGAGTCAATTTTGAGGAGCAAGCCCATGGCTTTATGAGAAGCGACCTTGAAATCAAAATGGGATTCAGTAGAAATAGAAGATTTGAGAGAGTTGAAACTGGATTTGATAAAAGCAAGCTCCTTGAGCTGCCTTAGGGTTCTTGATCTGTGAACAAGAAAGGCACGGAAATGGGTTTGAATAACACGTGCAGCTGTGTCTCTGAGAGAATGTGAAGGATAGTTATGGTTATTCGTACATGAAGCAGAAAATTGGTGAAGTGAGGACTCAAGAGTGTTGATTCGTTGAAGAAGAGAAGCGAGAACAAAATGGGTTTGTTGGGGGTCATCTTCTTGTTGAAAATGTAGCTTTGGTTTCTGGTGATGATTTTTTGTGTGGCTGTTCGGTCTGTCAAGGCAAGGCGAGAAGATATGGGATTGGTGGTGTTGCAGCTGCAGCTGTTGCTGCTGCTGTTGCTGGAGGAGAGAAACAAGGGACTGGAGAAGTGGATCATTAGATAATTGTGGTGGTGATATTGGGTGGTGGTGAGGTTGGGGAGAACAGTGGCTGTAACAGCAGCAAGGGGTCGTGGTGGTGGGGACGGAGACATGGTTTTGGCAGTGGTGATGAGAGGCCATGATGTTTGTTAGTAAAGGAGGAGGAAAGGATACAGAGATTTGGAGGGTTTTGACAGATAAAAGGGGCCTTGGAATGGGGGGCTTTTTGTTTTTGATAATTGAGATTTATTTATTTTATTTTATTTGTAATTCAAGATGAGCAAAAATAAAGTCATGGGATTGAAAGATTAAAGATTAAGAAATTTGGTGCGGTTTAGGGTTTTCTTTCTCACACAAATACAAAAGGAAATATGTTATGAACTGATTATCATGTCCCGCTGCCGGAGCTGGGCTGGCACCGATGAGAAGTGAGAATGCAGAGGTGCGAAGAAATGGCTGACCAGAGTCATGAATCCCTGTGATGTGATAGAAGAGTCCAATTCCAATTTGTCCATGGTGGGTCTAATAACAAGGATTGAGGAATGTTTGAGATCTCATCTCACCTCTCATGTGGGTAAACTAAATCTATTGGCTATTTTTATTTTTAAAAGTATTTTTATTAAAAATATATTAAATTAATTTTTTTATTTTTTAAAAATTATTTTTAATATTTACACATCAAAATAATTAAAAAATATCAAAAAAATTAATTTTAAACAAAAAAAAATTAAAATTTTCATGATACATTATTTTGGACACAATTCCAATCAATACTTTTATTAATAAAAGTTGAGTGATCCTGGTGCTGCATTTGTTTTTACTATTAAAAAAAGTTTTTGAAATTTTTTTTTGTTTTATATATTTTTTATATTATTTTAATATACTGATATAAAAATTAAAATTTAAAAATATATTATTTTAATATATTTTTAAATAAAAAATTATATTTTAAAAAATAATTATTACAGCAACATGGAAAAACTATACTCTCCATTTTAACAAACCAAACTCACCAACCATCGAACTAGATAATTTTTACTGATTTACTATTTTTAAAAAAATTTAATAACTAAAGAGCTATATTAAATATTACAAGTTTATTATTAAATAAAAAGCATAAATATTGTTAATTTATTATTGAATAAAAAACCTAGTCATCTTCTTCCACCTATCTTCTCTTAAACACCAAATTCACTACTTTGCCACCATCTCCAACCATAAACCCACAACCTCACCAATCCCACAATCCAGCCAAATTCCATAGCCACCGCCTTCACTCAACTCCAAAGCCACCGCCTTCACTCAACTCCAAAGCCACCAAACTCCAAATATACCAGGCGCACCGCCACCGTCATGCGACCCAAGTCCAGGGAATCAAAGAGACATGTCGTTTTATCAGATTTAACCTCAAGAACTACATTAAAGGTGCAATAACAATTTTGAGGCACAAAGCAATCGTCGTAAGAAAGGGGGGGTTTTGAAGTGGGCATAGTAAAAAGCAACTCCATGGTTTAGTGTTGTAAAGGTGTGCGCACGTAAGATTCATATTCCACGAATCAAAATTTTCTTAGGTCTTTGTAGGATTCTCGATATGAGCCTCACCTGCAGGTGGTTTCACTGACCTTCATACGGACAAGTCAACAGACATTAATGGCGGACAATCCGTCTACTAGAAGATTATGAATGTTGGTTTGGACATTTTGTTCACTGTGATCCATATTCCATTTTTGACGATAGTTGAAACAAAGTAACAACAATTCTGGAGAAACTTTCCAAGATGATAGTTGAAACAGACATTATGGCGGACATTTTGTTCACTGTGAATTTATAGAGAATCGAAGAAATGATTGAGAGATTTTCCCAGAAAATATTTGGGTTTTCTGAGAAAATGAGAATTTATGGGTTTTGCTTGGAATCATTTCCTTCCACCAATAAATTGATAAAGATTAAAAAACTAGGGTAAAAAAAATAATTATTAATTTGTTCATTTTATTTGTGATATGTTTTTTATTTGAGTTTATGATATATTATATATATGATGATTTTTTTTTTAATTTAAAATCTGACTCAGGATATAAATTATAATTTTTTAAATTTTAATAGGTAAATATAATTTTGATCAAATTATAAAATAGAAGGTATAATTCTTTTTTTTCATAAACCATCCATTTAAAATCATTTTTGTATTTATTTACTACCTAATTAATATAATAATACTAAGATAATTGAACAAAATAGGATTACGTTTTCTAAGTGGTAACTAATTAATGCACGCACTTGTGCTGAATATTCGATTCGATTTGTATTTGGTTATATTTTGTAACAATAATGCATGTGTGATTTAATTATATGGTACCATATATGTTATCAAAATCTTCAATAACTCGTGTAATCTTCATGAGATATAATAATATATTGCACTAGTTATTATATTATACTCTATGCTATAAAACTTGGTGTATGACTCACCTCATTCATTATTCATTATTCATTTATATAAAAAAGTTTTCTAGTTTTTTTTCTTTTTTTTTTCATTTCCTACCTTTTGTTACATAATTTTTTTCCGGCAATCCAGGTTATATTTAGATTAGCCAAATAGACTAACTCATATTAGAGTAACTCTCACATGGTTTGGCTTTAAATCCAGACCAGACAAGAAATCATATTGAGAAGTTTTAACTTTTAAAATTGATACTTTAGTCCTGATTTAGTAATAAAATCTCATTCTCAAACTATTTTACCGATCATCCAAGTTATATTTAGATTGACCAAGTTCATTGGATAATTTTGGGTCAACTCTCGTATTATTTGATTTTAAATTCAAGATTAAAAAATGAGTTAAATTAGGAGATTTTCAAAGTTAACACAATGGTCTAGGTTAATAACAATATTAAATAGTTTTCATCAACTTAAACATTTTTTTTTATACCACCCACTTCATAGCGCGATCCGGTAAATTATTATTTTCTATACTAAAATTTTGAGGGTTCAATGCATCTCCTAAACTATTCATATGAATAGTAAAGGAGATGGATTTTTTTTTTGCTTTTCCTCTATCTCCCTCATTTCCGTTCATATTTTCTCAATTTTATTCTTTAAAATTCCCTTGATTTTTAATTTGTCTTTACCAATTGTTTTAGTTTGCTTTTTATGAGGTTATTAAATTCTCAAACAAATATCTCAACACTTGGTTTGTACTCGATCCTACTAGCGTGTATTTTTTTTATTATATAATTAAGTAAAAATAGTTAAAAAAAAAGTTCCTAAACCTAGTGAAGTTCATCACCAGAATCATGGATTTGATGGGTTAAATTGCAAAGCCTGAGGTGATCCAATATATTGTCTTCTCAATATTTAAAAAAATTATCTTGAAATTATTTTTAAAGTCAAACCATATTTTTTATTGGTCATCCGGATTATCATTTTTTTTTGTTATTTTTATACAAAATTAGTACAGGCACTACAATAGAAAAAAAAGGATAATTGGCTTCATTTGTCCTTGAATGATTAAACAAATATCTAATTTTTTTTACCTTTTTATTTGTGTCTATTATGGTATCTAATCTTCAATATATTATTTTTTTTCCATTTAAATTTATAGAATTATATCCTTCATTTCAAAAACACCCTTGAATATGATAGGAAGATTATTTAAAGTTGCTTAAAAATGCTGTAAGAAATAAAAATATTCAAAACTATTCAACCATGAAGATTTTAAGAAATAAAATTTTTGTCTTTTTTAAAAAATTAAAATTATATTTTTATATAGCTCAAGGGAAGTTTCAAAATAAAAAATATATATAATAATGGTCATTTGTATAGAAAAATTGGAGAAAAAGATGTATTAGAGAATTATATAATATACAAGGACATGGTTGACACAATTATAAATTCAGGGAGATATTGGAAAATTTTCAATTGAGTCATCTATCCAAGAAAAATCATTAAATAAAGGTGCTTCATATATATATATATATATATATATATTTACAAATCCTTATGTATATTTATTGATCAAATCTTTTTAAGAGTACAAGAATTTAAATAAAAAAATTAATGTAGGCAGGAAAAAAAAATTATAAAATACTCAAGGAAACTAGTAAATAAAAATATTCAAGGCAGTCTTGTAAAAAGAAATTTAGGCAAATTAAAGCATTTGTCAAGCCCAGCTCTTTGAGCTTACCAATCTACCGAATCAGAGACCAAACCTAAGTTCGGTTTGATATTGAACCGAACAAAATATTAACACGTGAGAGCCCAACTGACCATAACTGAACAAAATATTAACACGTGAGTCCTGGGAAAAAAAAAAAAAAACCGAAGGCAAAACGGAGGAAGAGCTTGTAAACCTTCCGTTTCTTCTTCCCGTGCGTCTAACCAGCTTCCGAATCCCCAATTCTTCTTTCAAGTTTCCCACCACCATTGAAACCCTAAATCTCTTCTTCTTTCTCTGTTGACAGCCACGGGCACCACCACTTCAAGCGGCAACTGTTCCAGCCTCCTCCATTGAAACGCACTCTCGAGGTAAATTCAAGCTTTTTTTAAAAAAATAAGCTTGCTGATTATTTTTGGACAGGGTGTTGTTGACCATTCCTCTGTGGGCTATTATTTGATTGTTCTTAGCTTGTTTTGGTTTATGTTTCTACCACAGTTAGGTTATTACTAAACAATTAATGTTTTGAGCTAACAGTTTGGGTGCTTGAACTGGACTTATGATTTATTCTTGCTTAATTTACTGTTTCAAGCTGTCCGATTAGTTGATAACGTTGCCGATAGAACTATGTGAGGGTAAATATGTTCATTCTGGTGGATTCTTAGTAGAGTTGCTCTGATTTGTTAGAAAAAAAAGGAAGGATTAATATTGTCCTAGGCAATTGCAAATTCCGAAAATTATTTAGTTGCCGTCAATATGAATGATTTTAAGTGATATAATTGGCCGGAATCAAAGGAATTACGCATGATTTTAAATGAACTTGCTAAAACAGTAGAGAAAAAAATGGGTTGCAGCAAGCTGTTCTTTTGTTAATGCTTCATCCGTAATGAATTAAAATCCAAGTCTTGAGTGTGTTGGTTTTTTTTTCTTCTAAAAGAGAATGCACACCTCTGATTGTGCTGTTTCAGCAAACTTATTTGCCACCTTAACTTTCTCTGCTGTTACTTTACACCTTTCATTGGCTTACTCAAACCTTTTTAACTCAGTGAGGTACTTCTGCTCCATTTGGGTTCTGTCCTGTACCAGAATCCGAGCTTCCATCTCCAATGCATGAGCAGCAGTTTGGACAGACTCGTACTTATCAGTTATCAGTCAAGTCCTTGAGTTGAAGCTTCAAAGCTGATGATTCCAAGTTTCCAACTCATATTTGTCCATCTTTTCTTGAGCACCCTGCACATGCAAATGTAGCATTCAAAATACATGTGAAAAGATAAAAAAAAAAAAAAAACTGTTTTCTCCAAGCTTCTTGAAT
>Ga0307515_10018193_pt1 | contig 12745 bp, 18 predicted proteins | sample 17_EM_MG_FD_194513 | JGI IMG/M metagenome (GOLD analysis project Ga0307515, IMG submission 194513) | Populus trichocarpa ectomycorrhiza microbial communities from riparian zone in the Pacific Northwest, United States - 17_EM | ecosystem: Host-associated > Plants > Roots > Unclassified | place... | reverse complement strand
AACTCAGGTTCAGTGGGTTCGGACCGAACATCGGTAGCATTACCAATATATGGATAAGAGGTCATTCCAAGGAACACATCCTCCTCCACTATGGTCGCATCCCAGGCGACAACAAAATGGTCTTTCGGAGGATCTAACCTCCCAATCGACACAGTAACCATCTACCGCCGATCTGAAGCCCAAGTCATCCGCAAACTTGATCTGGACCTCGAGGTATACTGGGAACTCCGTGCCGTGATCCACCTCGTCACCCCCCGGCTGACCTTGTATGACTAGGCAGGGTACAACGTGATAGAAGTTAAAAACTTAAGCAGCAGTATCGACCTCGAGTCTTTCCGTGTCTCTGGACTGGGTACCGCCAATCTGCTCGTCGCAACCTGCTCTATCGATCGCTACCCAGATATCAAGACATCGGACCCCATCCGCGCCTTGGAGGCCCGAGTTACCGAACTCACAGATGAGAAGGGTGCGCTGGAGGCAGAGATTGCCATTCTGAAGGGATACGGGAAGAATATGGCCAACATACCCGACCTCGCTCCTGAAAGTGCAAACTCATTCTCCGACACGCTATTCGAGAAGACACTGTCCAATGCAACCGCTGTTCGAGGGATGGATGCAGAGATTATGGAACTCCGCCGGCAAATCGACAGGCTCAAAGACGCGAAGACTGGCATGACTGACGCAAGGGCAATTGTTACGATTGTGGCTGACAAGGCTGGTCCCGCCCAGCTGAGATTGACCTACCGTGAGTCCTCCGGCCAGATATTCTCAGATACCGGGTCGACCTGTTTCTCTTAGGCGTTGGCAACGCTGAATGGCGCCCACTTTACGACTTGTATGCATATTCGCAAGATGGGACGCCATCCACGTCTGTCTCTTTGCACTATCGGGTAAACGTCTCGCAAAGGACGGGGGAGAATTGGGACGACGCGAAGCTGATCCTCAGTGCATCTGAGACGGATATTCTCAACGCCGGCATCCCCACATCCGACTGTCTCGTCATTGAGCCAAAGCCCAAGTCACATTATTTTTCACAGCCGCATGAACTCAGGTTTCTAGACGTGGAAGAGGAGCTATCCTCCTCCTCGTTGGACGACGAGAAAGATCACTCCAGAACCATCGCAGTTGCACCCAAAAGCCTCCTAGCCACTGTTCTCCCCGAAATTTCGGAAGGTGGGGCCGTCGTCTCGAAGAGTCCTATGGCTGTGAAATACACCGTTGACGAACTCACAACTATTCCAAGCGACGGCAAATCTCACAAAGTTCTCGTGGCCATTGTCCCCTTGGAAGCGACCATCTCTCACATCACTACTCCACGAAAATCCCCCCTCGCTTATCTCCAGGTATGACCGTCGCCCGTCTTGAATTATCATCCCGCTTACAGAACTGCGGTGCATAGTGTTCAGTAAAGAACACGAGCGAGTATCACATGCTACCTGGCACCCTTAGCGTCTTCCTCAACGATTCCTACGTCTCTAAAACGGAGATGCCTGAGGTTGGGACCGGAGACACATTCCACTGCACTCTCGGGATGGACACATCAACCCAAGTCTCGAACGCTCTCACGGAAACCTCCCAGACGTCGGCTCCATCTTCTTTCGTCGAGCAATACACGACAACGACATACGTGTCCACGACTAAACTCCGGAACCGACATACGGGCGACTATCCGGTCAATATCGTCGAGAGATCCAGTATCCCCGTCGCCTCGGCTGACGATCCTCGGATCAGGGTGTTCTTGAAAGGGCCTGAAGGACTCGCCACGGCTGAGGATGGGGCCGAGGTGGATCTCGGGAGGAGCGACGGGTTTAAAGTCAAGTGGGGCAGAGATCCGGAGCAAACGGAGAACGGGAAGAAGGAAGGGAAGTTTGTTTGGTATGGGACGATTCATCCTGGCGAGGAGGTTGTTTTGGTCAGCGAGTGGGATGTGCGGGCCCCGGTCGATGCAGAGTGGAGGGTTAAATCCCAATGAAGGTGCTCTACATTAGAATTTAGGTCACCAGAGCTAAAAATCCACCTGGAATCTACCGAGAGGGCGAATTCATACGATTACACATGGCCAACAGTCTCGGAATCGCCCAACCGATCTCCACTGTAACAATCACGCGCTCTTGTAATCAAAGAGGTTCGAAACACTCGTCGGGACATACCACACTCACCTCGCTGTTTGCTCTCTCCCCACCATGATCACCCACGCCTACCACCGATTCCTCAACAGGCGAACTTTGTGACGTCCGAATCGCCCATCACCCGCAGATTTCTTGGGAGTCACGTCAAAACACGAGCGCCATGTTGTGCGTTCAGCCCGTCCGCTCTGTTCTGTTGCCATCTGCTGTAACTACTGAGCGCTGCCTAGTGGATGGCCGACTGATGTACTAACCTAAAACAATGGATATTAGGCGCTGGCTGCGCGATCAACCCTGCCAGGTACCAAAGCGACGTGCACCTTGGGACTCTCCACTTCGACTGATCCCACCAGTTTTCTGTGGCCCCTCAGATTGGGTCAGCATTGCGACAGACCACACCTGCATGATTGGTGTGCTGTATGTGCAATCCTCCGAACTCCGATTCTACGTACATTCCCCTTGTTGTACACTATACCTTACAAAATGTCAACCTTCAGGTACCCCGTCATTCCGTAACTTAATCAAACTCAAAGATTGTCGAAAACACCTTGTGGAGGCTCTTTGTTCAGGTGACGAGTCAGTGGTTCCAGCCAGCTTGATCCTCTCCCGCCCTTCAAGTACATAATGGGATTCTGACTGGACGTCGCGGGATCTGCCGCCTGTCGGTCTTACGCCTTATTCAGTTACCAATGTTCGGTTCGGGCTCGGTTCAAGGTAATTTAGGCGAGCCTGAGGCCTGACTAGGCCTGAACCCCGAACCTCACTCGAAGTGCCCACTCAGCCGAACGTGAAACCGAACCTCCTAAGTATCTGCCGTCCAAACACGGTGGGGCTTATACTAAATTTGGGTCGCACTTCGACGGGTTCAAACACGTTCACCATTGAAACTTGAAGGTTCGTACCAGTGCAGTACAGGATACTTGGGGGCGAACCCCAAACTGAACCTAGCTGAACCCGCCTAAACCGCACCTGTCTGAACCATTACTTGTAGTATGGTTCAGGCTCGAACTCAGGTTCAGCGGGTTCGGACCGAATATCGGTAACATTAACAATATATGGATAAAAGGTCATTCCAAGGAACACATCCTCCTCCACTATGGTCGCATCCCAGGCAACAACAAAATGGTCCTTCGAAGGACCTAACCTCCCAATCGACACAGTAACCATCTACCGCCGATCTGGAGCCCAAGTCATCCGCAAACTTGATCTGGACCTCGAGGTATGCCGGGAACTCCGTGCCGTGATCCACCTCGTCACCCTCCGGCTGATCTCGTATGACTAGGCAGGGTACAACGTGATAGAGGTTAAAAACTTAAGCAGCAGTATCGACCTCGAGTCTTTCCGCGTCTCTGGACTGGGTACCGCCCATCTGCTCGTTGCGACCTGCTCTATCGATCGCTACCCAGATATCAAGACATCGGACCCCATCCGTGCATTGAAGGCCCGAGTTACCGAACTCACAGATGAGAAGGGTGCGCTGGAGGCGGAGGTCGCCATTTTGAATGGCTACGGGAATAATATGGCCAACATGCCCGACCTCACTCCTGACAGTGCAAACTCATTCTCCGACATGCTATTCGAGAAGACCTTGTCCAATGCAACCGCTGTCCGGGGGATGGATGCAGAGATTATGGAACTCCGCCGGCAAATCTACAAGCTCAAAGACGCAAAGATTGGCATGGCCAACGTAAGGGCAATCGTTACGAATGTGGCTGATAAGACTGGCCCTGCCCAACTGAGATTGACCTACCGTGAGTCTTCCGGCCAGATATTCTGAGATACCATGTCGACTTGTTTCCTTTTAGGCGTTAGCAACGCGGAATGGCGTCCACTTTACGACTTGTATGCACATTCGCAAGATGGGACGCCATCCACGTCTGTCTCCTTGCACTATCGGGTAAACGTCTCACAAAGGACAGGGGAGAATTGGGACGACGCGAAGCTGATCCTCAGTGCATCTGATACGAATATTCTCAACGCCGGCATCCCCACATCCGACTGTCTCGTCGTTGGGCCAAAGCCCAAGCCACCTCAACCACGTCTGTCGTCATATACCGAGTTGTCGTTTAGGTTTCTGGACGTGGAAGAGGAGTTATCGTCCTCGTTGGACGACGAGAAAGATCACTCCAGACACACTGCAGTTGCACCTCAAAGCTTCCTGGCCACTGTTCTCCCGAAAATGTCGGAAGGTGCAGCCGTCATCTCGAAGAGTCCTATGGCTGTGAAATACACCGTTGACGAACTCGCAACTATTCCAAGCGACGGCAAATCTCACAAAGTTCTCGTGGCCATTGTCCCCTTGGAAGCGACCATCTCTCATATCACTACCCCACGAAAATCGCCCCTCGCTTATCTCCAGGTATAACCGTCACCCGTCTCGAATTGTCATCAAACTTACCGAGCTGCGGAATATAGTGTTTAGTAAAGAACACCAGCGAGTATCACCTGCTACCCGGCACCCTTAGCGTCTTCCTCAACGATTCATACGTCTCTAAAACGGAGATGCCTGAGGTTGGGACCGGGGACACATTCCACTGCACTCTCGGGATGGACACATCAACCCAAGTCTCGAACTCTCTCACGGAAACCTCCCAGACGTCAGCTCCATCTTCTTTCGTCGAGCAATACACGACAACGACGTACGTGTCCACGACCAAACTCCGGAACCGACATACGGGCGACTATCCGGTCAATATCGTCGAGAGATCCAGCATTCCCGCCGCCTCAGCTGATGATCCGAGGATCAAGGTGTTCTTGAAAGGGCCTGAAGGACTCGCTACGGCTGAAGATGGGGTCGAGGTGGATCTCGGGAGGAGCGACGGGTTCAAAGTCAAGTGGGGCCAGGATCTGGAGCAAACGGAGAACGGGAAGAAGGAAGGGAAGTTCATTTGGTATGGGACGATTCATCCTGGCGAGGAGGTTGTTTTGGTCAGCGAGTGGGATGTGCGGGCCCCGGTCGATGCAGAGTGGAGGGTTAAATCCCAGTGAAAGTGCTCTACATTAAAATTTAGGTCAAAAGGCCACATGGAATCTACCGAGAGGGCGAATTTATGCGATTACACATGGCCAACCGTCGTCGTCGGAATCGTCCAACTGATCTTGCAACCTCTTGATCTCTCCCTCCAACCTTGCTCGCTCAGCCTTGGATATATTGGACGCCTCTTGGAGACGATGATTGAGGTCAGCCATCTGCCGATTATACTCAGCTTCGGCTCGTTGTCTCTCCTTCTTCGCTTCCTCTTGCATCTCTCTCATCTTGGTCTCCATCCTCTCTTTCTCTTCGGTATAGTTGGAAGCCATCCCCTCCGAGTCCTTCTTGATCCTCTCCATCTGCTCCTGCAGTTTCCGCGATTCTTCCTCCATTTCCTGCCTCGTCTCCTCGTCCTTCTCCTTCAACGGCTGCATCATCTGCTCTTGTACCTCCTTCAACTCAGTCTGGTGTCGTCTGATCTGTTCGTTGAGCTGCAATCATTTTCAAAATATCCGTACGCTTCTCCCATCGAGAGTGAATCCATCCGCGAGTTGAACCTCGGCCACACACAGTTCCAAGTTCATTCCAATCCGTAGGTTCGAACGACTCGCAAGATTGATAAACTGGGGCGCGGGTGGGTTCAAGGCAATTTGGGCGAACCTGAACCCCGAACCTCACCTGAAGTGCCTACTCAGCCGAACGCGAAACCGAACCTCGTTCGAACCTGAACCTCATAAAATTTCTATATCCGGAGGAGGGTGCATTTTCAGACAGCAGGGGTCTTTTTCCGTGGAGTTCAAGGAGTACCCCCCTCGTTCCTTGTAAACCAGTTTCCTGACGGCGGAGATCTTTGCAGTGAGATTCAACAATAGAGCACCAAACCTCTCTTTTGAGCTTTTCTACAGCGTTCGTCATCGTCCAGCCTCTCAGCACTCGAGAAAGCCCTCTCAGAGGCTACAGAAGATATTCGAACAGAGGTATAATCGCATACAATTTGAGCAAGGATCGGGTGGCGCATGTCATTGGCCTGTCCAGGATTGATTTTTCAAGTTCCCCCGACCGTCCGCCAGCCCGTTGGTGACAAGTTGTCTGCATGCAGCATTTCATCCAAGTATGATTTCAATTTTGCACAAGAGTCGAGTTCTTTCTGTAAATCACAGGGCACTCGTATCATTCGGGCGAATGAGGAACTTTTTTTTTTTTTGCTTCAGCATTTATACCCCGCAACAGCTACGCTCATGAGGAACTGAGTGTGGTACCCTATGTTGCGGCCGTTGGATAGGGCTGAGCCATGTCCGAGTCGATCGTGCGGCGCGGATCAACAAATCACATAATCTGTCTGCCGTCCAAACACAGTGGGGCTCGGTGGGGCTCGCCCGAGCGCGTTCACCAGGGTTCGTACCGGTGCAATATGGATGCTTTGGGGCTAACCCCAAACCGAACCTAGCTGAACCCGCCTGAACTGCACCTGTCTGAACCATTACTGCGGTTCGAATAGAACATCGGTAACGTTACCATGAACAAGAGGACGTCATTCCAAGGAACATATCCTCCTCCACTATGGTCGCATCCCAGGCGACAACAAAATGGTCCTTCGAAGGGCCTAACCTCCCAATCGACACAGTAACCATCTACCGCCCATCTGAAGCTCAAGTCATCCGCAAACTTGATCTGGACCTCGAGGTATGTTGTGATTCACCTCGTCACCCTCCGGCTGACCTCGTATGACTAGGCAGGGTACAACGTGATAGAGGTTAAAAACCTAAGCAGCAGCATTGACCTCGAGTCTTTCCGCGTCTCTGGGCTGGGTACCGCCCGTCTGCTCGTCACAACCTGCTCTCTCGACCGCTACCCAGATATCAAGACATCGGACCCCATTCGCGCCTTACAAGCCCAAGTTCTCGAACTCGCAGATAAGAAGGGTGCGCTAGAGGCGGAGGTCGCCATTTTGAATGGCTACGGGAAGAATATGGCCAACATGCCCGACCTCACTCCTGACAGTGCGACCTCATTCTCTAACATGCTATTCGAAAAGACCCTGTCAAACGCAACCGCTGTCCGGGGGCTAGACGCAGAGATTATGGAACTCCGCCGGCAAATCGACCAGCTCAAAGACGCAAAGATTGGCATGGCCAACGCAAGGGCAATTGTTACGATTGTGGCTGACAAGGCTGATCCTGCCCAACTGAGATTGACCTACCGTGAGTCCTCCTGCCGGATGTTCCGAGCCACCGTGTAGACTTGTTTCCTCTTAGGCGTTGGCAACGCTGAGTGGCGTCCACTTTACGACTTGTATGCATATTCGCAAGATGGGACGCCATCCACGTCTGTCTCCTTGCACTATCGGGTAAACGTCTCGCAAAGGACGGGGGAGAATTGGGACGACGCGAAGCTGATCCTCAGTGCATCTGAGACGAATATTCTCAACGCCGGCATCCCTGCGTCCGACTGTCTCGTCATTGAGCCAGAGCTCAAGTCACCTCCTTTCACAATAATTCCCCAAATGGGTAGGTTTCTGGACGTGGAAGAGGAGTTATCGTCCCCCTCGTTGGACGACGAGAAAGATTACTCCCAAAACACCGCAATTGCACCCAAAAGCCTCCTGGCCACTGTTCCCCCGAAAATGTCGGAAAGTGCAGCCGTCATCTCGAAGAGTCCTATGGCTGTGAAATACACCGTTGACGAACTCACAACTATTCCAAGCGACGGCAAATCTCACAAAGTTCTCGTGGCCATTGTTCCCTTAGAAGCGACCATCTCTCATATCACTACTCCACGAAAATCCCCCCTCGCTTATCTCCAGGTATGACCACCGCCCGTCTCGAATTTTCATCCAACTTACCGAGCTGCGGTATATAGTGTTCAGTAAAGAACACCAACGAGTATCACCTGCTGCCTGGCACCCTTAGCGTCTTCCTCAACGATTCCTACGTCTCTAAAACGGAGATGCCTGAGGTTGGGACCGGGGATACATTCCGCTGCACTCTCGGAATGGACACATCGACCCAAGTCTCGAACTCTCTCACGGAGACCTCCCAGACGTCGGCTCCATCTTCTTTCGTCGAGCAATACACGACGGCGACGTACGTGTCCACGACTAAACTCCGGAACCGACATACGGGCGACTATCCGGTCAATATCGTCGAGAGATCCAGTATACCCGTCGCCTCGACTGACGATCCGAGGATCAGGGTGTTCTTGAAAGGGCCTGAAGGACTCGCTACGGCTGAGGATGGGGTCGAGGTGGATCTCGAGAGGAGCGACGGGTTCAAAGTCAAGTGGGGCAGGGACCTGGAGCAAACGGAGAACGGGAAGAAGGAAGGGAAGTTTGTTTGGTATGGGACCATTCATCCTGGCGAGGAGGCCATTTTGGTCAGCGAGTGGGATGTGCGGGCCCCGGTCGATGCAGAGTGGAGGGTTAAATCCCGATGAAAGTGTTCTACATTAGAATTTAGGTCACGAAGGCTAAAAAGCCACATGGAAGCTACTGAGAGGACGAATTTATGCGATTACACATGCCAGCCAACCGTCGTCGTCGGAATCGTCCAACCGATCTTGCAACCTCTTGATCTCTCCCTCCAACCTTGCTCGCTCAGCCTTGGACTCATTGGTGGCCTCTTGGAGACGAAAATTCAATGAGGTCAGCCATCTGCCGATTATACTCAGCTTCGGCTCGCTGCCTCTCCTTCGCCTCCTCTTGCATCTCTCTCATCTTTGTCTCCATCCTCTCTTTCTCTTCGGTAGAGTTGGGAGCCATCCCTTCTCCTTCGACGCTTGCGTCACCTGCTCTTGTACCTCCTTCAACTCAATCTGGCGTCGTCTGATCCGTTGAGTTCCTGATTGACAGCTTCACCGGCTGCAGCGTCGACGATATCCTTGTGTTCATCCACCAGCTTACGCTGGATCTGCAACACGATCGGCCGGTTCTTCATGATCATTCGAATGATGTCCTGAGCCGATTGCGCCGTGTTGCGATGGCGAACCATTTGCGCGCCTTTGTCGAGAACCTGCTTGAAAAAGTTGTTGGAGTTCCATCTCGCGAGATTCACCGGCGTCGCGAGAAACCTCGCCCCACATGTTCGTGACGGGAACGGCGTTCTTCGGGGTCGTGTCACCGCAAAGCTCGCGGAACATCTTGAGATTTCGTCCCGCAATTCCCGTGAACCGTTTGTCAGAGATGCGATGGACGTGGATGACCCCTGCAAGTTTGGAACCTTTTTCGTATCTGTCAATAGGCTCATCCGGAAGGTCTGAGGTTGGTTATAATGTCGCAATGTGCGCTTACGTGGTAGCCAAGAAAGCCGCGATCATTTTCAAAATATCCGTATCACTCTTCGAGGTGTCACCGAACCCCGGGGTGTCGATGAGAATAACACTTCTTTCATCGAGAGTGGACTCATCCGCGAGTTGGACCTCGGTCGTACACGATTCCAAGTTCATCCCGATCTGTAGGTTCGAACGATTCGCGAGATTGATAAACCGGGGCGGCAGACGGGCGAGCTTCCTTGTCATTATAGGAGGGTTCTCGTCGACTCACATTAAACGATCCACAACTGTTATAGTGGCCCCGCCATGGGTTAATGTCGATGTTTGGTTCGGGTTCGGGTCATGGCGATTTGGGTGAACCTGAACCCCGAACGTTACCTGAAGTGCCCACTCAGCCGAGCGCGAAACCGGTCCTCGTTCGGACCTGAACCTCATAAAATTTCTATATCCGGAGGAGGAGCCGGTGGGCGTATTTTCAAACAGCAGGGGTCTTTGTCCACGCAGCTCAAGTAGTGCCCCCCCTCGTTCCTTGTAAAACAGTTTCATGACGGTGGAGATCTTTGCAGTGAGATTCAACAATAGAGCACCAAACCTCTCTTTTGAGCTTTTGCACAACGTTCATCGTCGTCCAACCTCTCAGCATTCGAGAAAGCCCTCTCAGAGGCTACAGAAGATCTCCGAACAGAGCGATAATCGCAGACAATTTGAGCAAGGATCGGGTGGCGCATGTCATTGGCCTGTCCAGGATTGATTTTTCAAGTTCCCCCGACCGTCCGCCAGCCCGTTGGTGACAAGTTGCCTGCATGCAGCAGTTCATTCAAGTATGATTTCAATTTTGCACAAGAGTCGAGTTCTTTCTGTAAATCACAGGGCACCCGTATCATTCGGGCTCATGAGGAGCTGAGTGTAGTGCCCTACGTTGCGGCCGGTGGATAGCCGGCGTGTCCGAGTCGATCGTGCAGCGCAGCCTATCAACAAATCACATCAGTATGTGCCGTCCAAACACGGTGGGGCTCGTTCGAACACGTTCACCAGGGTTCGTATCGGTACAGTACAGGATGCTCAGGGGGGGGAACCCTAAACCTCACCTGTCTGAACCGTCACTAGTACTTGCGGTGCGGTTCAGTTTCGAACTCGGGTTCGGCAGGTTCGGACCGAACATCAATAACATTACCATGGACAAGAGGACGTCATTCCAAGGAACGTATCCTCCTCCACTATGGTCGCATTCCAGGCGACAACAAAATGGTCCTTCGAAGGATGTAACCTCCCAATCGACACAGTAACCATCTACCGCCCATCTGAAGCCCAAGTCGTCCGCATACTTGATCTGGACCTCGGCGAGCGGTCCTTCGAAGGATCTAACCTCCCAATCGACACAGTAACCATCTACGACCAATCTGAAGCCCAAGTCATCCGCAAACTTGATCTGGACCTCGAGGTATGTCGTGATCTACCTCGTCACCCTCCGGCTGACATTGTATGACTAGGCAGGGTACAACGTGATAGAGGTTAAAAACCTAAGCAGCAGCATTGATCTCGGGTCTTTCCGCGTCTCTGGACTGGGTACAGCCCATCTCCTCGTCGTAACCTGCTCTCTCGACTGCTACCCAGATATCAAGACATCGGACCCCATCCGCGCCTTGGAAGCCCAAGTTCTCGAACTCACAGATAAGAAGGATGCGCTGGAGGCGGAGGTCACCATTCTGAAGGGATACGGGAATAATATGGCCAATATTCCCGACCTCACCCCTGACAGTGCGAACTCATTCTCCGACACACTATTCGAGAAGACACTGTCCAATGCAACCGCTGTCCGGGGGCTGGATGCAGAGATTATGGAACTCCGCCGGCAAATCGACAAGCTCGAAGACGAAAATACTGGCATGACCGATGTAAGGGCAACTGTTACGATTGTGGCTGACAAGGCTGGTCCTGCCCAACTGAGATTGACCTACCGTGAGTCCGGCCAGAAGTTCTGAGATACCGTGTCGACTTGTTTCCTCTTAGGCGTTGGCAACGCTGAATGGCGTCCACTTTACGACTTGTATGCATATTCGCAAGATGGGACGCCATCCACGTCTGTCTCCTTGCACTATCGGGTAAACGTCTCACAAGGGACGGGGGAGAATTGGGACGACGCGAAGCTGATCCTCAGTGCATCTGAGACGAATATTCTCAACGCCGGCATCCCCACATCCGACTGCCTCGTCATTGAGCCAAAGCCCGATTCAACTGCACGTGAGTTATAATCGACTATGATCGTACACTTTGATTACAATCTGTGATAATTCCTTCATAATCCATCAAAATTGGCTTATAATTCCGTTATAATTCATTATAATGTGTTAATAATCACACGCTTGTCTAATAATTTCCCAGGTGTTCCGAAAATTGTCAAGCCACCTCGTCCACGACTGGAATCAGCTAGGTTCCTGGATGTGGAAGAGGAGTCATCCTCCTCCTCGTTGGACGACGAGAAAGATTACTCCATACGCTACACAGTTGGATCCAAAAACTTCCTGGCCACTGTTCTCCCGAAAATGTCGGAAGGTGCAGCCGTCGTCTCGAAGAGTCCTTTGGCTGTGAAATACACCGTTGACGAACTCACAACCATTCCGAGCGACGGAAAATCTCACAAAGTTCTCGTGGCCATTGTTCCCTTGGAAGCCACCATCTCTCACATCACTACTCCACGAAAATCTCCCCTCGCTTATCTCCAGGTATGACCGTCGCCCGTCTTGAATCATCACCCCACTTACAGAACTGCGGTATATAGTGTTCAGTAAAGAACACCAGCGAGTATCACCTGCTGCCTGGCACCCTTAGCGTTTTCCTCAACGATTCATACGTTTCTAAAACGGAGATGCCTGAAGTTGGGACCGGAGACACATTCCACTGCACTCCCGGGATGGACACATCAACCCAAGTCTCGAACTCTCTCACAGAAACCTCCCAGACGTCGGCCCCATCTTCTTTCGTCGAGAAATACACGACGACGACGTACGTGTCCACGACTAAACTCCGGAACCGACATACGGGCGACTATCCGGTCAATATCGTCGAGAGATCCAGTATACCCGTCGCCTCGGCTGACGATCCTCGGATCAGGGTGTTCTTGAAAGGGCCTGAAGGACTCGCTACGGCCGAGGATGGGGTTGAGGTGGATCTCGGGAGGAGCGACGGGTTCAAAGTCAAGTGGGGCAGAGACCTGGAGCAAACGGAGAACGGGAAGAAGGAGGGGAAGTTTTTTTGGTACGGGACCATTCATCCTGGCGAGGAGGTGGTTTTGGTCAGCGAGTGGGATGTGCGGGCCCCGGTCGATGCAGGGTGGGGGGTTAAATCCCAGTGAAAGTGCTCTACATTAGAATTTAGGTCACCA
>Ga0307515_10018192_pt1 | contig 12746 bp, 4 predicted proteins | sample 17_EM_MG_FD_194513 | JGI IMG/M metagenome (GOLD analysis project Ga0307515, IMG submission 194513) | Populus trichocarpa ectomycorrhiza microbial communities from riparian zone in the Pacific Northwest, United States - 17_EM | ecosystem: Host-associated > Plants > Roots > Unclassified | place... | reverse complement strand
GATTAATAGCTAAATAATTTAGTATGGCGCGCGAGTTTATATGAGAATTATATACAAATTGGCGCGAGGGACTAACAAATTTCCGAACCGTGTACCAGACGACAACAACATAAGATGATTAATCTGTTATGTAAGCAGCTTATGATTGGTTGATCGTCTGGGACCGAGATAAGTGTTTTATCGGCGAGCTGGCTATATCAGCGAGCTAGCCACCCCAAAACTCTCTAAAAATTAGAAAAATCCTACCTTAATATCTTAACAACCACTTTATAATAAATTCTAATAATTTAGATTTAGACTTTCATATACACTTTATAGCTTCTATTAAAGTTACAGAGTAAATAGTTTAGTGGTTTTTAAGATATAGTAATCTGGCCTCATTTCGGCCCCTAAATTTTAATATCTTAAAAACTGTCAGGCGACTGAGCAGGCTGATGGAATGATACATATAATACTCTATGAGGAAGAATCTTAGGGGCTCGAAGGCCCCGAGAAGATATCTACACGATGCCCGCGCGCTGTCACGTGACAGATCGCTGAGCTCAAAGAGACTGCCCAAGTACCCCCCCCTTACCAATACACCCCCCTAGGCTCTATAAGCTCTAGCGAATAGGAAACTCCTCCAGGATGACTATACCATGCTCCATAAGGTTGTGGTTAATAGGTAGGGGTAGTATAAGTAGTAAGAAATAAAATTAGGAAAAATGGAAAATTTCGAATATCGACGACGCTCAATCGCCCGTCTCCTATGCTGAAAAGTAGTATTAGTAAGCTTTTAAAATTTGGAACTGAGTCGATTGGCATCAATTCCGAGGTTCCGCCGGTCGTAGTATAATTTCCTAATTAGGCCTAGTTAACCTAGAAGACTTCGGTAACTCTAACACCCATCTTAAACGCCGTATGGGCGACCTTTAGTAGAGCCTTCGTTAAGCTGTCTGCTGGCTGGTCCACGCCTGGTATATAGTGTAGTTTAATCCTACTCTGTTTAATATTATCCTTAATCTTACAGAGCTTAATATCCGTATGGCGCTCTTTCAGCGCCGGTCGTTCGCCCTTGGTAAGTGCTTATATGTTCGCACTATCTGTGTAGATCTAAACTAGAGCTAGATCCGTGCTGTTATAGCTAAGGGCTCTTAGGAAGGTCGTGATCTTAATCGCTTCTTATACTACTAATTTAATCGCTAGGTACTCTGCCACCGTAGAGAACATCGCTACTATTAATTGCTTCTTTAAGGCCCATTTAATTGGAGCTCTAGTTAGTTTAATAAACTAGCCCTAAGTTAATTTGCGGTTATTTAGGTTATTACTATAAGCTGCATTAACGTATACCTCTAGGTTAAGTCTTCTAGGGTTGTACTGCTTGCCGCCATATATTATTCTATAGTCTTTTATACCTTAGATATATCTAAATACTCTCTTAACGTGCGCTTAATATTTATTAGGTAGGTTAGCTAAATATCGCAATAGCTTTCCTATAGCCATAGATAGGTCTAGCCTTGTCTAATACGAGAGCCAGGTAAAGAATCTAATGGCTTCTAAATACTACTTCTTATAGGCTTTATCTGCGAGGTCTTCTAGATAGCACTTTCTTAATTAAAGGCTAGTAGCTATTAGTGTCGCTTTTAGGTTAATTCTAGTAAGCTTAAAGGACTTAAGGATCCTCGCTATATAGGCGTCCTACACAATCGCGATCTTTTAATTAACTTGGTCGTGTACTATATAAATCCCTAAAAAGAATTAAAGCTCTCCTAGGTCCTTAATCTTATATTGTTTCTATAGGAGCTCCTTAAGGGCCTTAATAACCAGTATCGTTGCCGCTGTAATTATAATATTATCTATATATAAGCAGAGATAGGCGTCCTAGTGTTCGTAATATCGAAATACGCAAGGATTTTCGTTAATTGGGTCAAATCCTATTATCTTTAGATACTCCATTAGGGTGTCGTACTATAGTAAAGGTGCCTATTTAAGGCCATATATTGCTTTTAGCAATAGACAGACTAACTTATAATCGTTATCTTTAAATCCTTTTAGCTGTTATATATATATTAAGTACTTCCTTATAAAGCTATTTACGACAGGGTTGTTTTGGATAATGCGAATAAGCGAGCATAAAATATCCTTTATCCAATAGAAAATGCATAAAATATCGCAATCGATAAGGATAAAAGTGCCCGTGCGGAGCTTTTCTACCCCAACTAAGACTCCTGGCAGAATTCGGCAGAATTCAGTAGACTTAGCAGAATTTGGCAGATATTGCAGATATTACAGATATTGTAGATATTGCGGATATTACGGATATTGCAGATATTGCGGATATTGCGAATACTGCGGATATTGCGTATATTGTGGATATTGTAGATATTGCGGATATTACAGTACCTTTCCCCCCTAACTATATAGCTAAATACTTAGAGAAAAATTACCTATTTCTCTTATAGTTCTTCTCTGATGCTAATTCTTTAAACACTTTGTTTTCTTAAGAGTTTCAGGATCTATCTGTATTCTCTCCTATAATACCGTACGACGTCCTCCTAAAAAGACTCTTTCTGGCTTATCGCTTATTGCTGGAATTAAGAGAATTTCAATTGCTATAAGCGAGAGCCGTGGCCAGCGCTTTCGTTGCTGTTCTTAAGACTACCACTAAAGTGCAGTTGTTGAAATCTTATATGGCGTCTTAGAGATAAAGTCCTTATACTCGTCTTAACTTTTTAGTCGAAATATTATACTATTAAGATCCTTAGCAATCTTATTAAACTCATTAAGGTCTTAAGTAGGAGCCAGCCTTTCGTACGACGACATACTTCTGGGCGTAGAACTCCTATTCCGATATCTTTCCTAAAGCTCTTTGACGCTGTCAAGTGCAGGCTTACGCCACTCCTTCTTCTAAACCTGCTTAATATATCTCGTATAACGGGCTGGATGAAGAATAAGTGCAGCGGCGTAAAGGGGCGAGTTATCTGTTTTATAATAATATCTATTAAAGGTATTCTAAGCATTTTTAATGCGTTTAGAGAACTCCTTATCAGATATATACTCCCTCTATTATATAATATTAGCTAAATTAAGAAATAAAAAGGGGGGATAAACTAACCTGGGATTTATTAAGGTGCTTAATTATAACATCTATTGTAAAGAGTACATTCTTAAGCGTTGCTTTATGTCCTTAGCATTTTAGGATTGCCTGGTAGAATATCTAAAGAAAACTTTTCATTATACGAAGCGCCTCCTAGTCCTTTGGACTAAGATAGTCCTTTTTAAGCGTATTAAGGTTACGCTTAGTATACGTATTAAGGGCAGACTCTTTCTTAATTGCTACGCTGAGCATAAAATACCAGCTATTTTATCTTATACAATTATTAAGCGGAATTCTTCTCCCTATAAGACTTTTAAACTCCCTTGTACGACCGGCTAAGCTGCGGGTGTGTACGGTAATATTATAAAGCTTTCTAAGTGCGCTAAGTTTCCGAAATGTATTACTTTTCTCTTTCTCCTCTTTTGGATCTAACTCTTTTCCTTTTACCTTATCTTCTTTATATAACTTAACGTTATTAAGACTAATTAAGTTTTTGAAGAGGAAAGCCTATATGGCAAGGTTAAGAATATAACCCTAACAGCGGATCCGTTGGTAAACGGGATTCCATTCAATTCCTTCTTCCTAAAGAAGCCAGTTGCTTATCGTACAATAGAGCTTATTATTTATAGTATGGTTATCGGATATAATGGCACCCAGCTTTCGCGTAATCCCGTAGTCCTTAAGCACTGGAAGGAGAGTATTCTATTACTCGTCCCCGCTATGGGAGGCTACCGTATGGAGGCCGAGAAGAGCGTTTATAAGCTTTTCCTAACTATTTATAAAATGGCCGCAAATTGCAAGGAGAAGGTGATTATTTAGAGAGGTCTAGATATTGACAAAGAGATGAATACTCGTTAGTGTAGACTGCAGCCTCTTTTATACAATATCCTTTTGCGATAGCCATAAGTTATAGATCTTTTTACTGACTGTTAAATAGGCTATAGTTATATGGCCGTCTACTTTAGGATTAATCAACTGTAGAAGAACATGGAACTCTGGCCACTCAACTATCTAAAATAGTAAGTTTTGTACGACAATTAATGTAATAAGGGCCTTATTAATAACTTCCTTATTTAGGACCGCTCTGAGTACTTCTAAATCTAGCTCTTCTGTCTTATTTTGAGATGACGCTTTAAAGTAAAGGTCTTTTAATTAATCCCGTATTGCTTCTTTTGTATAACTAGTTTTAGGCTTAACCATAATGCCATATTTTAACGCTAAGTGGTTTCGGAAGTTGGAAGTTAACTATATAGCGTATAACTCTGTGTAGTGTTTACAATAGAATAAAAGATGGGCTTTTTTATTTTGTACGGGCTTATTACTGCCTAGTGGACGGGTATGCTCCTATATTAAAAGAGCTAAGCGACCTCTTGTATTTTTTGATTTAGAGGTATCAATAGAGTTGAGAGCTTCTGATTCCACTTCTGAAGCCATATTTTGTACGATAATAAAGAAGAAGAAGGCGACTGAAAATTTATTTGGGGTATGCCAAGACTTATCGCGATAAGATGCAATGGATATCCTTATCGCGATAAGGATATCCATTGCGCCTTATCGCGATAAGATTTATCCAAAACAACCCTGATTTAGGAAGGCCGTAATAACGTTAATTTAGTAAGCCTTAAGGTTATATACCGCGATTAACGCCAGTAGTATCCTATACGTAGTTAAGGTCACTACCGCAGCATACATACTATTATAGTCGATATTCGCCACTTAGTAGTTACCGCATATAACCTACCGTGCCTTATACCGGATTACCTCTCCAGATATATTATATTTGAGGTTAAAGACGAACTTTAATAGTAGTACTTATACGCCCTTTAATCTTTTAACTAGTCGATACGTCTTAGCCTTTTAGTATTAAGTTATTTTAACTATTAGCGCTTAACGTTAGTAAGGAGCTTCTAATAACTATAGAGCCTCCTTTAACGTTCGCGGTATCTTAATCTTATGCGGAGCTTCTAGATAAGGTTTCTAAGGAGCCGGCTATATCTGCATATAGGACGAGAATGCGATCGCTATGTAAGAGACCTTCTTCTTTCGGCTACGAGTATTCACTTTAATAGGAAGCTCTTCTAGTTTAAAAGCCTCTATCTCTACACCCCCTTTAAGCTGTTAGTTAATTTAGTAGACTCCATTATTATCTAAGTCGACGTTATTTTAATTATTATAGTCTTCGTCGTCGCTTTTAGTAATTAACGGTATTATACTCTCCCTACCCACTAGGAGTAAGTTAGCAGTTAACTGCTAGGCTGCCTTCTTAAAGGCTCGTAACGCCTTAGCTGCGTCCTTTATAGTAGGTGCATTAGTTATTTAAAATGTAGTGGCGTACTATCGCATGTCTCTATATAGGTCAGTCGCCTTCTTAAAAACTAGCGCTAACGCTAAGGAGTTCCCTAACTCCGTTAATAGGCTCTAACTTAATAACTAATTCAACTAAGTCAACGGGCCTAGTTTTAGTAAAGGAGATAACTATAGTATTACCCCTCTTAGGCCTAGTTCTTCTAGTACTAAATTAGAAGTATAGGGTCCTTCTAATTTATCTATACGGTGTTCCTTTTCTTCTAATACTTTTATAGTAGGGTAGGTAACTATAGTAACTATAGTAGTGATCGAGCCTTAAGGTTCTAGTAGTAGTTTAAACTCTAGTTCCTATATAGTAAGCTTATCCTCTAGCATAGCGATCGGTAGATCTAGAGCCTTATTAAATATTACGTCGCGTAATTATATAATCTTGTTCTTAGCTAGTATCTAAACACGATAGATATAACTGTTATTACCTTTATAACTAACTAGACGTCCTTTTTTAGCTCGCGGAGCTAGCTTCTTTAACTATATGCTCTTTGGTCCTTTAATATAAATATAGGTAGTTATATTATAACATTATAGATATAATATATTTGGTATGCGCATTTTAAACAGCTAGTTATAGTACTTAGCGTTAATTTAAAACGGTAATCTAGTCTTTTTTCCGTAAGGTATTCTATTTTAAATTTAAATCGCTATCTTATAAGCTTCGTCCCATAGGTATTCTAGTAGATTAGCCTTAATTATTATTAATCTAGCTATGCCTAATATAATGCCTCTAATGCGTTTAGGTGTTTTGTTTTACTTAGAGGTATAAAAAGCCATACGCAGTACGTTTATGCCTATTAATTTAGCGTATTTAGTAAGCTCTTTAATGCTAAATTCTCTACCGCCGTTAATTATAAACAAGCCAATATATCGTCCAGTTTGGTTATATACTAGATTATTAAGCTCTTAAAGCCCTTCTACGGCGATTGTCTTCTTAGTTTTAAAGAAGGCGTATATATATCTAGCGTGCGCTTCTATAAAGATTGCCATATACTTATTGCCCCCAACTCCCTCTAGGGTAAGGTAGAAGGTATTAGCATATACGCGTTTAAATAGCCGCTAAGGTAGTGTAGGTATAGTATAAGAGACCTAGCGCTCCGTCGCTAGGTAATAGGCTTTATATTAAGTTAGCGTACCTATAAGGCTAAAGTCGCCTATCTTAGCCACCTTTTATAGTATATCCTTGCCTATATAGCCGAGACGCTAATATAGTATATTAATATCAAGCTGCTATATAGTGGCGTGCGCAATGTATTAAGGCTTTAGAGCCAGTTAAATTACGTATAGGCCATTTATATACGTCACTCTGCCTATAATTAAGTTATCTAAGTACCTTTAAATTATATAACCACCTATTTCCTTATTAGGTCCAATATAGAGCTACTTACGCTTCTTAAGAGCTAACTCTAAAAGGAGTTTATAAGGTGATTTAGATATAAAGAAGGCCTTAGTAGCTACCATACAGGTACTATTATCGTCTATTAGTAAGGGTATATACACTATTCCCTTACTAGTTATATAATGGACGGTTCCTTTTAACGTATTACGGACGCTTTAAGTACAATATTACGACTACTTGGAGAAGAGTTAGAAGAAGCTAGTTAGTTGATTTAAGTACGGTTCAGGATGGAGCCGATAGAGCTATATAATAAGGAATGGTAACCAAGGTTACGTAGGGTAATCTATATAATCTGTGGGATCTATATAATCCGTAACAGAGCAGACAAAGCACATATATATTACGTACAAGAAGGATTTTATAGGAGTACGGTTGTATATTTAAGGACCCTTAGTCACTACCTAGATAGTTCCTTCTTTATAGTAATTCTCAGAATATAATTAGAGTTAATCTATTAGGCAACCACTCCACTAGTTGTTATTTACATTATTGACTTTTATACTTGCATTTCCTATACACCTAGCCCAATAATAAGCCTATCGTAGTTCCTGCTACAAGGTTCCGTTATACAATTACTACCTAGTTACGGTATTAAATATAGAAAGTTAAACAACATGCCACCAAAAGCAGCCACTACAACGCCATCGACGGCGGCAACTATATTAAGGTTAGGTAATGACACTAGTATAGCAGACACTAACTTGCAGCAACCTATAACGGTTAGACAGTTATAAGAGATAGTCGACCAGTTAACAGAAAATAATGTAATGTTAAAAAATAGGATTAATAGGATAGGCGCAGTAAAGGTTAAGTTACTATTAATTAAAAGGTACTTAGGAGAGAGATCAAAGCTTAAAGGATTCTTTATGTAAATGCACTTTAAGGTCGCGTAGGAAGGAGCCAAGCTGGTAACACCTATGGATTAAATAGTGTACGCGGGATTGTTCCTAATAGGAAGAGTACTTAAATAGTTTAAGCCTTACCTTATAGAAATCTAGGTAAACGGAATGACGACTACAAACTAAGAGGTATGGTTTATGTTCTTAAGCTAGAATAGATTTATAGAACGACTTATATAAATGTTTAGAGACCTAGAGGCAGTAACCACGGCGGAAAGAAAACTCTAAGATATTACGCAATGAACCTTAGTAATTAAGTATATAACGCAGTTCCAGACATTAGTAATATAAGTTAAGTGGAATAATAGGGCGCTTATGGCATAGTATAAGCAAGGACTTAAGGCTAAAGTCTAGGATATAATTATCCTAATAGAAGATACGGATACCCTAAGGGACCTAATAGATTAAGTGATTAAGATTAATAATTAGATCTACTAAAGGGAATAGGCTAAGAGAGGTTAGGATAGAGTTCTATAGTTATATAAGGCGTAGAGTACGTAACAACCAAAGTTAAATTAGAAACTGTGGTATGGCGTAGAGCTAATAGACCTAAGTGGTACTAAAAAAGCCTATAAGAGATGGAGTAAGAAACTATAAAAACCTAGAGGTTAAGGATTTAGTAATTATAGAATTAAGGAGTAAAGGCTAAACCAGGGATCTTAGCAGCAGAAGATGTTTAGGCGGACTCTATAGCAAAGTTAATGGTTTAGAGAAGGAGCTTATATAAATTGCGGAAAATAGGGTTACTTCGTAAGGGATTATAAAGATGGTTAGAGTTACTATACAATAAAGGGAACTAGACTAATAGTAGGAGACACACATATATAGAGAGATAATAGTGTACTACGAGGAACAAAAAAGTGTTTAATTAAAAGTTTTGCGTTTTGTTATAATAACGTATACCGAATTTATAAGGACGCTAAGTATAACGCAAGCTATTGGCTATAAGAGCTATATTTAGCGGAATATAAAGGAACCAATAAACTAGTTTACAGATCGGACATTAAGGATAATAAATTTAATAAAGGCGAAATATTTTATAATAATAAGGCAATAAGGGCCGCTTACTAGGAGTAAGTAGACCTTAGAGATATTATATAAGAGGTAAAGGATAATTCCACTATAGAATAGGGAACATTAGTAGGGATTAAGACCCTACTAGATATAATGTCTATCGCTTTACGAGACGTAAAAGAAGTAGGATAGTAAACCACTTCGGCACTTAATAAGGGTAAAAAACTAAAGGCTTAAGATTCTTAAGATAAGATAAAAGATAACTAAGATTCTCAAGATAAGATAAGGTAAGCTTAGGGACCTATAATAGACGATAACCGGTAGAGCAGAGTAGTAGCTTAGTTTAAAGATATATAAATAAGCTTAGGACAGAGGTTCCTATAGGTATAAGACTCTTAAAATAAAATGAGTGAAATTTAAGACTTTTAAGACGAGATAAGAATATTAAGCAAGCCTAGTTAGACTAAGGCTGGAGTAAAGCTTAAGAAAGAAGCAAGCTTAGGATTGAGAATTCTATGGAACTAAGACTTTAAGACACAAATAAGGACCATTAATGAGATTAGAGAATCCGTAATATAAACAGCAACTAGATTAGGAGATAGACATATAGACTTAGAGGACTTACTAGGAGAACGCAGTGTTCGGCCTAAAGATCAAAAAGTTAATACTAAGATTAAGAAGTAAGACGACTTTAAGGATCTACTTATAAGGCGTAAAAAGAAAGAAACTATAGAGGAATTTAGAGCAAGAATCGCCTTATAGCAAGAACAGAAACTAAATAAAAGATCTAGTATACTAGGTTGTATAAGGGACAGAGCACCTATATAAAGAATCACTAATAGACCTAAGGTAGGTATACTAAGAGCTAAGTAGCTTACCGAACTAGAATAAGAAGAGGATTTAGGAATTCCTACTAGGTTTAAGGAACAACACACTAAGGGCTATTATAACGCAGTAATAAAAAGATACTTCCTTACGGATAAGCCGTATACACTTTAGTAGCTGTACTAAAAGTAGTATAGATAAAGGCATAATAATAAGTGAGAAGATTTCTATATATAGTTGGACGAAAAAGTTATCTAAGACTACCCGATTATGGAAAAGGCTATAAATTATATTAAAGGAGCCTTAATTATAACATTAAAGGATTTAGAGGAATGTTTAGAGGACTAGAGAAGCGAAAGGCGTATCTTAGTACCTGCGAATAAAGTCGCGACGTTTAGATTAATATAAGAAAGGTTTAAACTTAAGAGTGAAGATAAGCCAAGAGTTAACCTAAGACACTAAGTACACTATATACTATCGTAGATCGTATATATAGATAATGCGTATAATATGCATAAAGCACCTAAGAATAAGTACCAAAAGTACCCTATAAAAATGTATTAGTTAGCAAAAAAATAAAGATATAGAAATACTAAGTATATACATAGTTAGTATTTAGTAGAAGTTTAGGAGTTAGGAGACTTAATACTTTAGCTAGGAAGATTCCTTATAGAAGAATACCTAGATAGATAATAGTGGTGGGAATATTTAGAGAACACGTGTCTATAGTATATTAAAGATAAAAAGCGAACTAAGTATTAGCCTAAGTTAGACTAAGTATAAATAGGATTAAGTAGCTAATAGTTAGGAAAAGTAGAGGCCTATAGGACTAAAGGGAGCTAGTAGTAGAGCCTTAGACCCTTAAAGGAATTTAAGGACGACACCTAAATTTACGAGTTAAATGGTAAGATTAATAGTTTAAGGCATTAATAGATAGTGGAGCAATAAGGAACCATATCTCGCTAGTAGCAGTTAAAAGAATGGGATTATTATACAGATAAAAGGAGTAACCTTACCTATTAGTGACGATTTTAGGGGATCCAATAGCCTATAAAGGAGGCATTATTAACCTTAAAATAGGACCTATTTAGTTAACTATTAAAGGGAGATAAATCGAGATGTCTTTCGATATATTACCATTAGGGAATAATAAGGCAGTACTAGAAATGCCTTAGTTACAGGAATATAATCTAAAGATTAATTGGGTTATAGGTCAGGTTAATATTAGAGATACTTAACGCCGTAAAATGCGATAACAAGCTAAAATAGTATAGTATTAAGTCGGAGCAATATATAAAGAGACTAAGTAAGGCTTAAGTTATGTACTAAGGAGATACTATAAGTACGGCAAGAAACTATAGTTACTAGAAAGTAAGAAGCTATTAGAATATATAGTATAGGACTATAAAATAGAATTGGAACTAGGAATAAGTTTAAGGTTCTTTCTAATCTATAAGCTTACTAAAGAAGAAGGTAGAGTATTAAAAGAGTTTATCTAGGAAAACCTACGAAAGGGATATATTAAACTATCGCAGTCATTAGCAGGTTATCCAGTACTATTCGTACTAAAGAAAAATGGCAAACTAAGGCTGTGTATTAACTACAGACAGTTAAACAGCATTATTAGGAAGGATAGGTATCCTTTACCCTTAATTAGCGAAATCTAAGACAGGATAGGTAACGCGCAAATCTTTACAAAGATAGATCTAAGATGGGCGTACTATTAGATTAGGATTAAGGAAGGCGACGAATAGAAGGCAGCCTTTAGGTTAAAGAAAAGACTATATAAACTATTAGTTATACAATTCGGGCTTATAAATGCACTAATAATGTTCTAAAAGCGTATTAACAATATATTAGGAGAATACTTAGATAAATTTATTATAGCATACCTCGACGATATTATTATCTATTTAATAACTAAGGAAAAACACGGGGAACACGTTAAATGGGTCTTAAAGAGACTATAAGAAGAATAGATACTAGTAATAATTAAGAAATATAAGTTCTTTACCAGGAAGACAGATTTTATTAAATTTATTATTAAACTAGGCTAACTTAGTATAGATCTAAAGAAGATCAAGGCTATAGTAAATTGGTAAGAACTAGAGAACGTTATATAGTTAAGATTGTTTTTAGGGTTTTATAATTACTATAGAAGGTTTATAGCGCAGTGGTTAAAGGATATTAAGCTACTTACGTAATTAATAAAGAAAGAAGAACTATAGGCATAGGAAGAGGAACAGTAAGAACTTTTTAAGAAAATTAAAGAGTTGTTTACCTAAGAGCCAGTTCTTAAGATCTATTAACTAGGACTAGAGACGGTTATAGAAACAAATGCATTAGACTATGTATTAAGGGCATACTTTATATAGAAATATTAAAATAGATGGCACCTAGTAGCATACTACAGTTAGAAGATAATACCACTAGAGTTAAACTATAACATCTATAATAAGGAGTTATTAGGTATAGTTACAGTACTAAAGAAATAGAGAGTATTTTTATAGGGCACTAAGAAACTATTTATAGTTAAGACGGATTATAAGAACTTAATAGGATTCCTAATAATAAAGGAACTTAACTATAGATAGGTTAGATGGGTGGAGATGCTTATAGAATACTATTTTAAGATTTAGTATACTAAGGGTATAGATAATACGCGGGTAAATGCTCTAAGCCGTAAAGCTAAACTACAGAACAAGAAAAAACTATTAGGGGCTTTACTGCGAAAAGATATAGACGGATTAATTAGGTATAATTATCTAAAGATTATAGCAACTTAAAAAGAACTAGAAAGAGTTTATAAGTTACTAGAGAGCTTTTAGGTATAAAGGATTCTAGAAGTATAGCTAGAAGATCTATAGATAAATATATACAAAAATCGAGAAGTAAAGTATATCCTAAGAAGCATAGCAGAATAATTTATAGAAGAATTCTATAAGGGAATAACTTAAGGACATAATGGGGCTATAGGCTTAGTGTTAAGACTTTAGGAGGAGTATATTATTAATAGAATCTAGGGCTTAGCGTAAAAAGTTATAAAAGAATATCTAAATTGCTAAAGGAATAAACTAATAAGGTATAAGCTATACGGAGGGCTATAACCTGTTAAAATACTAGAGAGACTATAGGAGGTTATATTATAGGACTTTATTATTAAGTTACTAAGGTT
>Ga0307515_10018191_pt1 | contig 12747 bp, 10 predicted proteins | sample 17_EM_MG_FD_194513 | JGI IMG/M metagenome (GOLD analysis project Ga0307515, IMG submission 194513) | Populus trichocarpa ectomycorrhiza microbial communities from riparian zone in the Pacific Northwest, United States - 17_EM | ecosystem: Host-associated > Plants > Roots > Unclassified | place... | reverse complement strand
AGTATGTATTAGTCAACTATAGACTTTAATTTATTTAATTTTATTTTTTTCTTATGAGTGATTAGAAAAGAAAGAGAACGAGCGAGGAATTTTAAGTAGACCAGCAGCTTATTACATAAAGCACACAACCTTGTGACTAAAGCCCCAGTTAACAGTTGTTGTGGGGCTAAAGATCATCTCAATCTTATATAATATTCCACATAATCATATTTCTCTATATATATATTATACTATAACAGAGAATAAAACACTCGGAAAGTAAAAGATAAAGTTGAGAATATCATCGGACGGTTGGGAAATGATAAAAAAAAATATATTATTATCTAATATAATGAAATGAATTATACTAACTCGAGAGGGCCTTCAGAGAAAGGAGCTTTGGATTCAAATGGACGGGTAATTAATAAGAAAATCATCTACAAACTTTGCTTTGGGCTCCACAATTTTGACTTGCGATAAACAATGAGCTCCTTCTGTGCAAGTTGCAACCAAGGAGTTAAAAAAGTGTTAAGAGATAATGTAATCTTAAAAAAAGTTGGGATCTGACAAGTTTTCGATAATTTTTTTAAAATAATAAGGGTTAGATAAATTGGGTACTTTAATAGTTGAAAACGAAGCCATTTAATGATATGATAATACTGTAAATATGGAGAAGCAATATTTTTAGCAGTGGAACCGCACCATGCCGGTGAATTTTATTTTTTGAGTTAAAAATAATATTTAGGCAACACAAATATGTTTTTTTATTAAAAAAATTGTGTTTCAAGTTATAGAACCGACCGAGTTAAATAAGTTTATTTTATTTTAATCTGATAATAAAAAAATAATAATAGCAAATGGACTACATTAAAAAATGAAAACGATAACATGAGAAAGAAAATATTTTTGTAAAAAAGAACAAACAATGTAGCTCGATTCTCAACTCATTAAATATGAAGGATAAAATTGAATAAATAAAAGGATAAAAAAACTCGGCTCAGGTCAATCCGAGCTAGCATGACAAACCTGTAACTCGAGGAATAAGAGGTGACCCAACACTGATTAACTCGCAATTCAAGTCATGAGATCATGATAACCCAATAAAAAAGAAATCGTACAAAATCACAAAACTAAAAAAGAAATTAAGTTAAAAAAAACAATGTCAACCAGCGTTAACTTTTCAAACTCATGACCTGGAGCACTAGATCAGAAGCACCCTATCTGGAAAAACTACGAAGTTCAATTCTCAATCAATTAAATATTGAAGGATTAACTTGGAAAAGGAATATTAATTACACAAAAGATCCAAAACAAAACAAAAAATGACAATTAGAATAATAGGGTTCAAAATTGAAAAGCAAAATATATTTTATTTTTGTTAGAAGAGTTAAATTGAAAAGAATAATCAATTTAACAAAAAGTAAAAAAAAAACAATAAAAAACGATATGATACTTGCCCTCTGAAGAGTATGGGTGCCTTCAAAATTTTACTAAAGAACCAAGAACAAAAATTAGGAATCAAAAGAATAAGGACCAAAGTTGACATCCCCATAAATCAGAGGATAATTATGGATTCTTTCATGGGCAATGTAATTTTTAAGGTGAGGAGAGAGAAAAGTGGGAGGATAAGAAAAAAAAAAAGACCATCGACATCACTCTGCTAACCCAACACCACCTCGTGCCGCCTCAACAGGAAAATGATGATGTGATGCTTCCAATAACATTATAAAAGTTGGTTTTTATTAACCGGGAGGCATCGCACTTGCCGCCTGAAGAGTGTGGGTACCTCTCACTTGCAACACATGTGCTAGCTACTTTTATTTTTTAATATATTTTATATTTATTCAAATATCAAATCTTACCCAACATGATTATTAAAAAAAAAAAAACTGAAAAGTGAAAGTGTCTTTGGACTTCATCTTTAAAAATTTTGCATCTAATTTATTCTTTTCACTATAATTCTAAAACACAAAATGATCAACTTACCTCTAAACAATACGATAATGATCAAATAAGTCTTGTGCAATGACCATTATTTCCTCAATAGCTAATACAAGTTTTTTTTTTAAAATGATATAAATTTATTATTCCATTGTTTCAATAAACAATAATTATAAGCAAGCATGAACAATATTTTTCCAACCCTATTAGTTTTTTTTTTTTTTTATCTTTTTTCTTTTGTAAGAGAGCAAAAGGAATGGGTTTGGTTTAGACGAATTTGAACAAAATAAGCAGCGTGATGGGCTTCAGAGTAGTAGACTGGCTTGGATTTATAATATCGATCTCTAGCTAGGGGTCTGAATTAATGTTGCTTTCACAGGAAAATTTAATGGTTTTTAAACTCTACTTATCAATATTTATTTAAAATAAATATACACAAGTTAGTAAAATGAAAATCACATCTTATCCTTGTGAGATCACATTTTTCAGAAATTATCTGAGAGTGGGATGGTCAAGATTGTCAGAAATCATTCATCAAAAAGAAAAAAGAAGTCTCCTAAACAAGAGATGTAAATTGTTGTGGTGATAGTGGTAGTACACATAGAAGGGGATAGAAAATGTAAAAGTCAGTACAAGTTTGCCTTGAACATTTTTTCCATGGCTATAAGCTAGGAAATCCTCGATACTTTCTTTAAAAGAGGTTCTACAAGTATTTGTGGAACTATAAATGAGCTGCTAGAACGTTTATCATCATGGGAAGGAGAGGAAAACTCAAAGAACTCAACAATATTTTTTATTATTATTATTATTGGAGAAAAACAAGTAGCAAATGAATAAGTGTGTGGCAGCCAACTGAATGCCTTAACAGGGGAATCAAGTGGAAGAAACAAGCTGACGTAATTGTTAACTCAGAAATGCATACTTGCGCAACACTGCAAAGATGCATACCAGGCATTTCCCAGGAGTGTTGCCTTGAGAAATAAGAACAATGCACTCCACAGCCTCAGATTCTTTCCAACATATAAGAGCAACATTTTTACCATGACTGTCTAAAGGAAAGCCCGTGTATTTAACTTCATGAGGATGCCTGTAGGATTCGAACTTGGAAGTGTTTACCGCTAGCTATAGATTTGACTAGAGATCACAAAGTTTAGTTTATATAGCATTTAAATTATATAATTAAAGAAACGTGCAATATTAGTGTCATTATTCTCCGATTCATATTTTTTCTCTCTTCAAAAAATACAAAAAATAAAAAATATTATCAAAAAAATATAACAGTGAAAAGAGAATGTCAGAACGCTCAGAAAATGATCAAAACTTGGTTGAGGAGGTTCAAAAATATAAAGATTAAAATTTAACATTATTTTGTTGACTGATGAGAGCCATGTTGACAAAGAAAATTCAATTTAAGGAAGAAAAATCCAAAATCAGATGTTTATGGACTCAATTAAATTTTATTGAAGGTTTAATTGAATTTATGGAGGGTTTGATTGCAAGAAAAATTAATTTTGGAGTTAATTTGGGCTTTAATTGAAAGAAATTAAAGTTCTGGGTCAAATTATAATTTTTGAGAGTTAAGTTGGTCAAATCAGGAGCTTAATTGCATAAATATTGAAGTTTGATAGCCAATTAAGGACTTAATTGAAGAAATCCGAAACCAAGGACCAAACTGGAAAAGGCGCGTAAATAAAAGGGTTGTAATTAAAACCGAATCAAGGGCCAAATTGAAGAAATTAGAAGTGTATTGATCAATTGAGGGTCAAATTGCATAAATCAAATACCAAAGATCAATTTGGAAAAGGCAGCCAACTTCAGGGCCGAGGATTAAATTTGGCAGGGATGCAATTGAATTGATATTTAAAATCAAAATTGCAATTGAGGACTTGATTGAACAAATCACAAATTGAAGATTGATTTGGACTTTGACACGTTTTTGCCGCCTTTTTCTTTTAAATGAAACGGCGTGTTTTGTCCAAAATGGCGTCATTTCATCCACTGTTCATTAAAAAAAAGGCCTGAAACGGTGCCGTTTTAACAGCACTATGGGTCTTCTTCTTCCCTTGGACGTGCGAAGCAAGGGAAGAAGAAGATTTTTTCTTCCCCTATTCTCACTGCCTTCTTTTCTCCCGATGACCTGGAAAGACGCCGACCAAGGACCTCTCACTTGCCCAAAGCTTTCCACATATTGGAGGGATGGTGGAGGGGCGGCAGCACAGTGACAGCCCCGGTCTCTCTCCCCCCTGTTTTTTGCCTATAAAAACAAGGGAAGAGAGAGCAAAAAAAAAAGAACGAGAGAAAGAGCACAAGTGAGAGCAGATAGGAGAGAACAACAAAGCAGGGAAGAGAGAGCAAAAGGGGAGAGAGCAGAAAAGAGGAATAAAGAGAAAGAGGAGAGAACCAAGAGAGGAAAAAAAAGAAGAAAAGAAAAAATAGAAAAAAAAAAAAAACAGGGAAAGAAACAGTGAGAACCGTCATCGCTGGCACCTCCACCGTCGCCAGCAGCTGCATCCTGCCACCTTCACCGCCGCCAGCAGCACCGTGAGCCACCGCAGGTTAGCCTTCTTCCCTCTCCTCCTCCACCTCCTTCATCTTCTTCTACGTCTTCTTCTTCACTGTTCATGTTGCATGTGAATAGTGGAGAAGCCCACTGTTTAATGGGCTGGTAGCGCCGGCCCAGCCCAAAATGGTTGGGCCGGGTCCGGCCCAATTAAAAAAAAATTCCTTTTCGAAAATTGTAATTGTGTTTCCGTGTTTTTTTTACTAAATTTTGCTTAGTATTTGGTTGGTATTTTTATACCAAAAAAATATAAATTCGGTATTCAAATACCCGGTTTTCGTCCAAACTTCCAAAATACAAAAAAGAAATTTAAAAAAAGAAAAAGAAAAAATGTTTTTGTGCATACGACCAAGTGTCTCAAAGCTAAAAAAAATCATATTGTGTTTTTTCATACACCAAAAAACAATGTTTTAGCATGCATTTTGGCTTTGATAACCAGTTTATTAAAGTCAAGAGAACATTGGCCAAAATTTCAAAAACAACAAAAATTTGATTTTGTTTGTCTTAGTATCTGGGGTACGACATTACACGTAATATATATTCCGGATATTAATTTTTTTTTTCGGACGCTAGAATAGTTAGGTTTTAACTCCATTAAGATAAGAATCTCCTTATTAAGGAGGGCTTTTCTTGAACCTTAGACAGAACAACAATTAGAAAACACAACAAGACCTTAGATTTTATCAGACAACAAAACAATGCAGCTTACCTTAGGTAGGGCATAGTTGGGGTTAATACATTCCCTTTACGCAACCAGTCTCCGTACCCGATCTCTGAGACTAGTTAGGGTTCCTAGTGACCAAAATACTAGGTGGCGACTCCCATTCAAATTTTCCACTGATAAGAGACAAGAATTCCTTGTCTCTCCATATTTTCTAGATAGACCTTTACATTTTCCACCTTGAGAGGGTGGACCATCGCCGCGACGTTACACATGTAAAATTGCTTCATGCATCATTTGCTTTTTTGTACGAATTACATTGAAAACTCTAGGTTAAATGAGGGACTAACAGCTTACCTTATGACTTTTAGTCAAGGTTTAAGTTTGTGTAAACCCTAACTCTTCGCTGAGTGCTTAGACTGGTAATAATTGGTCCATATGTCATCTCATTACCTACCGAGCCCCTATATTGCCTTCACGAGGGTGATCACTGAGACAGCAAAAGACCCTTTTAGAGACTGAATAGCCAACTTACCATTGTCAAGCATAAAAGAATTAGAACTTGCCTTTAGGGTGTATGCTCTCTACGCTTTGTTTTGCATCAAAACAAGCCTTTCCTGAATCATCTTGAAATCAAGACTTGCAGGTGACATAATGGTCGTTACTCGGGAAAATTCCATTGTAGATTTTGGGCAAGAATCAACATTTTTGTTTCATCATTCAAAAGTCATGACCATATGTCACCCCTCGAAGGGTGAGTTCATCATATAAAACATACTCATACATTTGCAGCATCCATACACATACATCAATTCATTGTAAATAACATGCATACCTCAAGTTGAAGTATAGGTCCCCAAATAGTCTACAACACCCGACTTCAAGCAAGAAACATGGAAGATGAAGAGCGTGCTCGCTGTGATACCCATTTTCAAGAAGAGTTGGAGTCTCTAAAAACAAGTGTGGCTCGCCTCACTAACTTACTCGAGAAACACTGAGAAATACCTCTGGTGAAGGTCCTTTTAACTGACCGGTCACCTTTAATCAGGCTCCTACTACAGTACAGCCTGAAGAAAGAATGAGCAAACATGGTCAAGAGCCTCAGCAAAATCCAACATTTGTGCAGTCAGCGACACCTGCACCAGCCCCGACAATCATGGAGGCATCTGCTAACGAGTCCCACGAGGCTAAGTCATCTGATAGCATTGATCAAGATAAGATAGAGGCGCTTGAAGCCAAACTCAAAGTCATTGAAGGGGTAGACTTATATGATCCAGTAAGGGCAGCAGAGATGTGTCTAGTCCCAAATGTGGTTGTCTCGAAGAAGTTTCGCGTTCCTGAATTCATCAAATACAGTGGAACACAATGCCCCATGACTCATCTCAAGTCCTACTGCAATAAAATGGCAGAGGTAGTACATGATGAAAAACTACTTATGCACTTTTTTCAGGATAGCTTAAGTGGGGCAACATTGAGCTAGTACCTGAGATTGGACAACACAAAATCCGGAGATGGAAAGATCTGATGGATGCCTTTGTCAAGCAATACAAGTACAACATGGACATCGCTCCCAACATAACCAGCTTGTCCAATCTAGAGAAAAAGGACAAAGAAAGCATAAGGGAATACGCTTAAAGATGGCGAGAATCAGTTGCTCAAGTACATCCTCCACTTCTGGACAAATAGATGGTCTCTTTATTTGCCAACACACTCAAAGCACCATATAACGAACATGTGATGGGTAATTCGGCCCAGCAATTCACTGACGTTATGGTAGTGTGTGAACGCATAGAGCAAGGTGTCAAGATTGGTAGAATTTCTGCACCCACCGAGAAAAGAGGCTTCGAAAGAAAAGAGGTCTACCATATTAAAGATGGCTACAGGGGTAAGAAAAACTCATCCCATAACTACCACACTTCATCCCACATTGCCAGCATAAAAAAACCTAAGCTCCAAAACGTTCAAGCCAAAAGCCAAATTGGAAATTACCAAAGGGTCCAAGAACAACTACCTCCCTTACCGCTACCCCTAAATGAGATGTACCAGAAGTTATTAAGCATTGGGCATGTAGCTCTAGAACCTCTTACACCTGTGCAGCCACCTTATCCTAATTGGTACAAGCCAAAACTCAATTGTGAATATCATGCTGGTATTGTTGGGCATAGCATCCATACCTGCAACGTCTTCAAGAGAAAGTTTCAAATTAATCAAAGTTGGGTGGATAGAATTGGAAGACACCCTTAATATGAACATGAACTCGCTGCCTAATCCTGCTTGAAGCATAGTTGGATGGAATGTTTGGGGAACTGGAAAGCATTAATGGTCCAGCATGGGTGCAGAAATGATAGCATGAATTTTGAAGAATTCAAATTTTGACCATGGTGTTGTTCTATATTGTTTTTAAGTCCTCTGCACAGAACTTTTGAAAGGAGGCTAGCATAAGAGCAAATTCGCCAATGAAGCCTTCCCTATTATTGCCTTTTGTTTAATGCTTTTGATCAAGTCTATTTCAGTCTTGGTGGTAATTTGGTTCGTAATGCCACAAGACTTTCTCTGTCAAATGAGCTTTTTCTTGTTAAATAAGATCATGTGCTTTCTTGTGTTCATATCACACTCCTTTTTGTTGTTATACCATTTTGAGCACAACTTTTGCTCACAAAACTACAACACGAAGAATCCTTCGGTGTTTTCCTTTCTTCCAAAACCATACCACTTGGGTAGTGCGTTTTCTAACCCTACCTCCTTTTCGAGTGCACCTTTGAGCCCTCACTCCCTTTTGAGTACGCCTTTGAGCCCTCGCCACTTGGGTAGTGCGTTTTCTAACCCTGCCTCCTTTTGAGTACGCCTTTAAGCCCTTACCACTTGGGTAGTGTGTTTTCTAACCATACCTCCTTTTTAAGTGCGCCATTGAGCCCTCGCTTTCTTTTGAGTGTGTCTTTGAGCCCTCACCTCACAGGTAGTTCCTTTTTTAACCCTACCTCCTTTCGAGTGCGCCTTTGAGCCTTCGCCATCCTTTTTTTAGGTAGGTCACCCATTACAATTCGACCAATTCTCCATGTTTTTATCTGGGTAGGTCACCCATTACAATGAGACCATTCCTTCACCTGGATAGGTCACCCATTACAATGAGACCGCTCTTTCCTTTTCCTATTTTTGGGTAGGTCACCCATTACAATTTGACCATTCTCCATATTTTTTTATTTGGGTAGGCCACCCATTACAATAAGACCATTCTTTCACCTAGATAGGTCACCCATTACAATGAGACCACTCTTTCTTTTTCTACTTGGGCAGGTCGCCCTTGAAAAGAGACTAGGGTAAGCGTAAGTGTGCGGGCTGGTTGCCCCTGAAAATAGACCACTTTGAGTACTTGGGCAAGTCGCCCATGAAAATTGACCAGGGTAAGTGTGAGTGTGTGGGCAGGTCGCCCGTGAAAACATACCAATTTTCTTCAAAAAGGGCAGGTTTCCCAAGATAATGTGATCATTTTCTTTTCTTTTCTTTTTCTTTTTTCTTTTTTTTTCTTCTTTACAAAGCTTACTATCTAAAACCTCTTGAGAGATTTCAGTCGTAAGCATTGTAAAGAGGGGGCAACTGTCATAATCTATTTTTGGGTTATTCCCCGATTCACATTTTTTCTCTCTTCAAAAAATACAAAAAAATCAAAAATATTATATATATATATATATATATATATATATGTGTGTGTGTGTGTGTGTGTGTGTGTGTGTGTGTAATCACATTAGATATGGAAAGTAATGATAAATAATTATTGATTAAAAAGCTGATAACGGTCATTATAACTAATTTTCATGTTCTTCCTAACATCGAATAAAGAAGTAGATTTATTAGTATGCATATTTTGTAAAATTAAATCGATGCAACCTGAGAATACTTGTAATATCATTTTGTAATCAAATTGTTATGCCCAACACTATGAACATATTATATTTACTTTTAGCCTAACCCACCCCACCCCCCCCCCTTTTTTTTTTCTCCATCACCAATATCCAAATTGTGATTCCTAATTGTCCATTCACTTCGACACTAATCTTCATTATCTAAGAGATTAGTTTCTTCAATTACCCATTAACCAGGGCATCAATCACATTCTCCAGGGAAGTAAATTTTATTAATCGCTCACTAACCAGGGTACTAATCTCATTAACCAAAGAGTTAGTTTTTTTAAATTGCCCGTTAAACAAGGCACTAATCCCATTAACAGGGAGTTATTTTTCTCAAATTGCCCATTAAATAGAGCAATAATCTCATTAACTAGAGAGTTAGTTTTCTAAAATTTCTTTTTCTTTCCATTCACAACTCTAGACAAAGATTCAATAGAATAAAACCATTATTCAGAAACTAACTAATTTCCTACAAGGTGTCGAACACCTACCTAACATCTATACATGCGAGCTGGTCCCTGCTGCTGATTAGGTCCCACGGCCTCTACTGTATTAATAAAATCAACATATCATTGGATATTCATCCATCATATCACTCAATTCCTTTTTTTCATATAAATCTTGAATTCTTATTTACGTTGTATCAAGTATTCACATTATAGTCATAAACGATGTCCATTTCCTTTCTTTTAATCATTTCCATTTTTTTTTCTTCATGAATTTAACCGGTTTCCTTTTCTATAATCAAAATAATTTTTCCTCTTGTTTCTTCATGACTAATATTTTTTAAAATTTTCTCTCTTTTACTATTCATCAATATTCACCTAACCTATAATCTTCATCAATCTTAATTAATTTTATTAAAATTTCCAATCACCTAATTTTTTTTCTCCCTTGCCGAAACTAAGCTAATATAAGGGGCATTTATCCTTTCAATTTATTTATTTATTTACGTTAAACCATTACCTATTCTTAATTCATGCCAATAATCATTAACTAATCTCAATAATATTCATTCATTACATAATCAATACAATTTCATCCTCACAAAAGCATAACATTCACAATTCATTAACAAAAACTCAAATCCAATGCAATTAATCTATTTGAAGATATTTTTTACCTTAAATGGATGATTTCTCAAGTGTTGGAAGCTTAGGAAATCAAGCCACCTTCAATTCCCTTTTTTCCCTCTTTTTTTTCCAAAACCCTAACCCTTAATTTACTCTTCAAAGCTCACCCAAAACCCTTAATCTCCCTTTTTTAATTCCTTAGTTGAGCTTTAAACACCCTAATATCTCTTCTTTTGGTTGAGTTTTGCAAGAATTTGGAAGAAAATATCACAATCCCCCCCTTTTCTCATGTAAATTATCGACTAGGCGGAGAAAGAATGGGTATTTATACCCTAATTTTTCATTAATTACACATTGACCCCCCATTTATATTTAATTCTCTTTTGTTCCACCTTATTTAACTCTAATTACTTTATGCTTCGTGACCTTTTCTTTTATCCAATTTTGCCTCTTCATTTATCTAATTTTATTTCATCTGACTTAATCCAATTTATTTCTCGGCTAAAAATAAATTTATTTTTTTTTAGAAAAGATTTAGCCAGGTTTTCACATCCTCTTACTAGTCTTGACCTGCTAGTCTAGGGTCCCGCAGCTAATGCCTCACATAAGGTCTTACATCAAACTTAGTCCTTAAATATTTACAATTTACTTCTTAATATTTAAACAATTTGAATACTTATTACTCATTAAAACTTATGCCCTTACAATATCACATATTAAGCTTTAGATTTCCAATATTTAACTTTTCAACATAAGAAATATTATCATGTAGGCTAATTCCATGCACACACATATTATGTTTTCTTTCACACATAAAAATCACTCATCTTTTCCAAGATAATTAAGTTTTGGGATGCCCAAAATAACCCCCCTTACCTCCCATAATAGGGCTATCATGATAGCCCTATATTAGATTTTTTTTGCCATTAAAGAGTTTTTAAAGTCTTTCTCAATCAAAGCTGCTACTTCAGCTCTTGTTTTTACTAACTTCGGGTGCCAAGACAGGCATCAATTGACAAAATTTAAGCTATTATAGCAGTCCTTATTAGGCTATATGTATATACATTACTTCAGATTAAGTGTTTCAGTCATCATCATTAAACACACTTATTATATTAAATTAAATCAAATAATTTTCATCTCCTTTAAACAAATCTAAAAGAACAAAACAAAACACAAAACCAACTAAAATTAGACAATAGCCAAAACGGTCTAGTCGTTTCTCAAAATGGCTAGTCCATTTCTAGAAGATTTTTTCTTCTTTCTTTCTCTAGCTAAAACCTTCATCCTTGAAATTCTTGAGTTTTCCTTTCAAGATCATTTCATACTCATTCAAGTTACATACTTAACACACCAAATAATGAATTCTTAAAGGACATACACTCAATTACTACAAATCCCTATTTCCCTTGCAAAACTCATTATGGCCAAAACCTCCCGTCTTCCTCCCTAAAGGTTTCTTCTCAATTCTTCCACAAGATTATCCTTAATTCTATTCCATAATCATAAAATTTTATTGTTTCTTATGGAAACATGATTTTCTCCCATATTATTCAAAACCTTAGAATTAAAGAATTCAACTCATTTTTCCATCTAGTTTTCATGCCTAAACTTAAGTTTATCACATCCTTGATGTTTGTACCACAATAATCATGCATAAATTCAAGCAAAGATTACACATAAAGTTTTCCCTAATTGGCCAAACCTAATTAGGGTTTCTACCCTTGAATTTTTCTTTAATTTGTTGTTTATTTCTTCTAAATACTTCTTATTACAATATTATTTCACGAAATCTTTACCAAATCACTAAGGTTTTTCCAATCTACATGAACCCTAATTTTTTAAAAACAAATTGGGGCTTTTCTCTTTCTCTTTAAGTTTAAGAAAAATAAGAGAATAAGAATGTCAAGACGCCTTACCAATGAATCTTAAATATAAAAGATCACTTTCTTGATTTATTTCCCTTCTTCTCCAATTCTTCCTACTTTTCTTTAATTTCTTTGAATTCCTGCTTATGTAATGTTTTTACTACTAATCTCTCTCTATGTTTCTCTCAATTTCCTTTTCTGATTTGTTTGCTCTTAGAATTAAAACGTCACAAAAAGTTCTCCCTTCCCCTTCTCCCTTTTATTTAAAGTGACCGTTTCTCTCTTTACAAGAGAGGTCATTACTTTTTGTTATTCTATTATTATTATTTTTATTTTGTCTCTTATTTTTCTTAAATTCATTTTACTCCCCATTTTAATTTCCATCTCTAACATGCGGCCCTAATCCTCTTTTCTTTAACAATTTCAGTCTTTCTTTCCTTTTATTTTAGACCCTCTAAAAAAATACTATTTATATTGTATTATACTTCTTACAATAAAAGTGTAACAGTCCCGGCAGCGCCTAAAGGAGCAAGATCCAGTTGAGGCCGGGGGAAGAAATGAAGGAGGCGTATAGGAGAAGACTCACCTGCAGCAAAGAAAGAAAGTAAGCAAGTGTAGGGTCAAGATTAGACAAAGAAGAACTTACGTGGATGGCTGAGATGATGAACTCCTGCAGCTGACAGCTGGCAAAGGAGTAAATCCCAAATGCAAAACGGCACAGTTTGAGAGAAGAAAAGGAGTCCAAATACGGCACAGTTTG
>Ga0307515_10018190_pt1 | contig 12747 bp, 13 predicted proteins | sample 17_EM_MG_FD_194513 | JGI IMG/M metagenome (GOLD analysis project Ga0307515, IMG submission 194513) | Populus trichocarpa ectomycorrhiza microbial communities from riparian zone in the Pacific Northwest, United States - 17_EM | ecosystem: Host-associated > Plants > Roots > Unclassified | place... | reverse complement strand
CCGGGCGCGGAGTAAACCGCCACCAGGGTGTCTCTGACGGCTCTGACGGAGCGCGTCCACTCTGACGGAGCCATTCCGCCCGGACGGAAATGTTTTTTGCTGATGTCTTCAGTAATATAAGTGGCACTTGATCACCAGCATCCATAAAGAAGGAGTTTGCGGCCTTTATAGGCAGACAACCAAGGGATATTCCCAGGACAGCCTTCTGGACAGTAACAACTTATTTCATTTACCAAGCTGCAAGTAAGTGTTCATGAGCATTTTTGGGTAGAAAAATTGTCAAAATGTGGTATATAGACAATAAAGGCCGCATCGTGCAGTGATTAACCATGATGCAAGGCCAACAATCATTGACACTCCATTGATACTCATTTTCAAGATCAGGCAGGGAGTGTTTCCCTTTCTCTTTTTCCTATACAGACGGCCATTACTTCATTTGTAACTGTCTGCAACCTATTGCCCTTCAGGTTACCCAGGATGCAAGACCAAAAATCGTTGACACTCCATTGACAGTCACTTTCAGGTCCGGTTAGGGAGCATGTCTCTGTGTGTTTTGATCATTACGGAGGCCAATACATCCAAAAAAGACAATGACGTACCAATGTCAATATTTGGCGATTAACAGTAGCATATCTGAATGCAACCTGACATACTGAAACCAGTAATGCAGTATAGCAGATTGGCACTGACGGCCGTAGCCCTACCCAGCGAAACACACAGGTTGATTGGTAAGTGTCGGGTTTCAGCCCCCAAAGACGCAGTGGGTTGGGTTTTTGGACAGGTCTGGAACCAAACAACCCATTTTTGCTGTCCAAACTCGGACCCCTAGCAGGTTACCCGGACATGTTGCTAACTCTTGTTGCGAAGCAAAACACATAGCGTATGACCATATTGTTCGAGTCTTCAGAAAGTCCATCTCTGCCTGGATGGAATGCTGTTGATATTAGCAGTTTTGTTTGCAGAATCTTTCCAACTTCTTACTGGTAGTCAGCTGTGGAGTGTTCATTGCGGTGCAATACATCCTTTTCAATCACTCTGTGTTGGCAAATGATATCATCAATGGATATGCATGCAAACGCGAGGACATCAATTGTTTTCCTGCACACTTGCCAATGTGCTGTCTTTGTCATGTAGTTGATAAACATCATAATGCAGTTGTGGCCATTTCCCATAATTGGCAGGTTGCTTCTGTAGTCGATGCCAATTCTTTGCCAATGGCCTTTGACTATCAGAAGTGTATGTAGAAAGCCCATGAGTTTCCTGCTGCAGTGGCTGATTCAATGGCATAAGTCACACCTCAACATGTATTACTGGGCATTGCACCGGATATTCTTCCAGAAGTACCAGTCCTTTATCTGTAAGTATGTTTGGTCAGCGCAGAACTGTCCCCTGGCAGGTATCTTGTGGGCCTCACAGATGATTCATCGCAGCATCGTCCTTGGCACACACAACCCTCCTCTCTTCTCTAGCTTCATGGTTATCACCACCCCTTCTTCATCATTCTGTTTCTTTGCCCTTGCATTTCTCTCCACTTGTTACTTTCCCAAACCTCAATGTAACCCGAGTTGACCAATCTCTTCCGAATAGAACCATTGCACCGACATCCATGATTTGTGTTCTGTAGTAGAATCAGTGGATGGTAGGAGAGATGGACATGGGTCAGCTGAGGAATGTACACTAGACCAGAACCATTCATTGTCAATTATACCTGCCTTCATTTCATGAAACCACTCTCTGGCCACAGTACCTTCTAGTGCCGTTGAATTGCATCACTTGCATCAGGAATCAGCACTGTATGACATTTCCTCTGTCACCTGATTCTTGAAATCAAGGATGTACTTGACCACCCGGTTAAAATTATGGTGGACCATCACAAGATCAATATGACATACAGTCAGGTGTCATTGTGTGAGGATTCAATGCAAGGTTGCATGGTCTGTGTATACCAAAAATGGCTCCTGGGAGGTTAAATTTCCAGTATAATATTGCGTTTCAGATACCAAATAGTTTTCTGTCATATGCTAGGTATCACTTCTTGACCTTATGTAATTTATGGCTGAAATAACCCAGTACCATCTCTGCCTGGTCTTGCACCTGGGTGAGCACTGCCCCCAATGCATATTAGCTTGCATCATCATGAAGCCTATATTTGGTTTCAGGGTATGCTGGACCAAGGAGTGCAGCATCACAGTGTGCCATGTTGAGGGTATCTAACGCATGCTGGCATTCTCAGTCCCAGGTGCATGGGGGGTGTATGACCTTCCTCCGCTCTCCACATCCCTGCCCAACACCGCCTGTTCCATTCAGGAGTGTACCAATCGTGTCCAACAGGATTGCAATCTGAGCATAGTGTTTAATGAATTCTCTGTGCTGACTGGTGAAGCCCAGAATGCCTCTAACATCCATGCTGTGATCAGGTTGCAGCCAATCCCTGACTGCATGGGTCTTATATTCCTTTGTGTGGATGCCATCCTTGTCACTGCCAAAGAGGAAAAAGTTGACTTTCTGACAGGTCAAGGCACATTTTGCACTTTTGGCCATGAGACTATGTTCCATCAGTTTGGTAAGTACATTTCAGACATGTGCAACATTTTCTTCCAGGCTATGGCTCTGAATCTTGATATTGTCAAAGTCCAATACAATGAAGTTGCATTTCATATGCTCCACGATTACAAATGTCATGTGCTTGAGCTGGCTGGGTACGTTCCACCAACCAAATGGCAGGACTCACTACTCATTCAAACCCAACTTATCGATGAAGGCTGCCTTCTACCTGTCGGCTGCTGTGATGCGAATTTGACAGTAAATAGCCACCATGCTCAATTTTGTGAGCCAGCAGAAGCCATCCATTGGGTTGTGTATGTCCTCGATGCTGGGGAGAGGATAATAATCCTTGATAGTTATGACTCTTACTGAGCAATAATCAATACACATATACAGCATAGTGTCAGGCTTTGGGACTAATAATACTAGTGAGCCAAATCTACTTTGAAAGGCCTGAGTCCAACCGCAGCAAGTTCATTAGCTCTCTGCCTCTGAGGCTGCTCTAATTCTCGCTGAGAGATTAGGAATAGCCAATGCAATGGAAATTTGCCATTTAAATCTGTTTTAATTTAGAAATTGGCCTGCCTTGCTTTCTTTGAATATATATAAGTTGGCTCACCAATCAGGCCGTGGAATTCTGGAAACATCTCTTGAATCCTACCTTGTGGTTTATCTGTAGGAAGTGTGTCGCCATTCCCACTGTGGTGCACCTTGATTAAGAAGGCCCAGTTCAATGGGCAGGTGGATATGTTTTTAGGCTCTGCCCTCCATATGATGAGAATGTCCATGAATTTTACCTCACTCAATTATTTCTTCATCCAGATTCAAGGGGCATATGCCAATCAAGTTGTATAGTCGGCCTTCATCTCTTTCCTCTTGGAGGTTATTGGCAATCCAAATTTCATTGCTGGCATGGTAAATTTAATAACTGCAGCTTATATCATGCATCCATCACTTGCCCAGCACAATATCAAAGCCCTTGATATCATAGATCATAAATTCTGCCTCATAGACAATTAATTCACCAAGTTATAGTTTCAATTGACTCATTGGCATCTCTGTACGCCAACCTCTGCATTGTCATTTGGCTGTCTCAACAACCATCCATCCCTCATCCTTTGCACCCAGAATGGCACATTGGAGTTTTAGTTTATCATGTATCCTCCAACCCACATAGTGCGCCAATGCACCATCGCCCTTTTCTTTGCTTGCCTTTCTTCTGCTCTGCCATTCTCATTGAGTCTGGTGTTGTATATTACGTTGAAATGTAAGTAGCTCGACTACTGAATCATCTAGTTTTCATATATTCGAGTTGTGGTACCAGGTGCAAAATAAGAATTGCTTATCCGGCATGTCTTTGCCTCCCCTTTCATACATGATGATGTCTTTAAGGGAGGTACAGCTACAGCTACTTACCTGCTTTCCATTTTCCCGCCTCAGAGTCTGAGTCTGCAATATTCTCAAACTCACTTCCAACCTCACAGTCCGTCTCCTGCTTGACCTCTGTCTTCTAGGCAAGCCGTTGACTCTCTGTTCGAGCCATTGGTGAACCGCCCTTGATCTTATCCATGCATCGGAGGCTAGACTTGGCTGTTGGGGCATCTTTGCCGACCAAAACTCGTTCAAGTGTCTTCTTCATCATGATGTAGTGTGGGCATTTGCCAGAGATATGACCAACCCAGCCACAGTTATAGCATGTTAACTCATCCTTTGGCCATGCCAGCTGTGCCAGTTGTACCTTGTTTTTCTGAGTAAATGTTTCTAGGTGAAGCTTTTGTAGTTGGGTTAGTGTTCCTGCTTGAGTCGCTTTCAGATTGGGACTCAATCAGAACAGAGTCCAACAAGGCAAGGTGCCCGAGGTGCTGCTTCAGGGTGGATGATATAACGTGCGTCTCAATATACCAGACCAAGTCTTCATATTCTCGCATGTTGCCATTTTTGACCATATAGCCTTATCTGTTGGCTAACATTTTGGGTTGCAGTTTCTGGGGTGCGGCCTACATTGAATGGAGGCGATGGAAACAGTCATCACACTTTGTGACACATTCTCCCTTCTGTTCACTCAGTCTTCCTCATTCGCATATGACCAGGTCAGAGGCTTTGGACGGGATATTCACAGCTTTCGACTCCTGGCGAATTGTAGACCATTCCATGGGTGTACTGATTGGGAAATGAACCATGATGCAGACTGCTGGGTTGCCTACAAGGTGTAACACTGCTTGCTCACCCCAACCCGTTGTGCAGAACCATCCAACGGCCCAGGCTGCTTAGATGGAGAGTAATTTGAACACGTTACAGAAGGCATTGACATAGTCCAAGGTTTGTTTACCATCATACATTGGGACGTTGAATGACTTGATAATGGAGCCCCAGCTTCCAGATGGGCCAAGGGTTGGTTGGAGGAGCCACGGATCCCAGTAAAGCCTGAGCGAAGTTTGAAGGAGTTGGGCACCATAGTTATATGCACTTGGTTGTTCATAAGTTCTTCAATAACGTATTCAGACGCTCTGAACTCGAATTCAGGGCTGCATTTCTCCGACAAGACATTTTTGACTTGATGTAGCAACATGTTCATTTCCAGCCAAAGCTGTGAAATGGGGGTTTACTTGGTTGTCTCTGACTCCAACTTGCACTGGTCAAGCCTCCTCTCCAGCTTCACAGAGTGACATTTCTTCATCTGGACCTATTTCTTGAACTCTGTAATTGAATGGTGTGCAACTACTGACACCTTGCTTGGACCATCGTGGATGGGCTCAGCTACCTCCAGAACCTGGACTTTGGTGGCCAACCTTGTGTCAAGCTTAGAAATCTTCGGCTATTTCTTGGCTTGTTCGAGGCTCTTCCACAGGTTGGGATTGATCATGTCTTGTCAAATGTGCTTTGTTGCCCTGACCTGATTGACTCACTGGTCAGACAGGAGCCTACAGTGATCATCATGGGCGTTCATTCCTTCTGTGACATAGTCTGCGGTGCCAAGAACTGTAGGTTGGACGCGCATGGTGGCTGACGTAGTGAACCTGCTGCTATAGCTAAGTGACTGAGCCTTGTCAATTGTGGCCGGTAAGCTGACATATTGCATGTTGTGCGGCTCATGCATAGCAGAATGAGTTGCAACATCAGTGGACATGTGCAATGGCTCCAAGTTGCCAGGAGTCCAATAGTCCTATCACAGACCAATGCAACCAACCATCATGCATCATGTGTCAATGGCTTTTGATGCTTGTCAGGTGGTCAGATTTTGAGTGATGCTACCAATGTGAGCAAATTGCTGTTCTGTGTGTATAGAAGTGAATGTTATTGATGATCCACCTGTTGTCTTGCAAGAACTAACAATTGTGCAAGAATCCCACAGAGCCGCACTAGTGTAGCAGAGCTGCACCTTAACATAACCCGAGCTATCCACCTACAGCATATCAGTCTTCACTGTCATTCAACAAATGCTCAATCTTAATGACTGGTGTGCCAGTCTTGACTAATCAGGTGAGACACTGTCATATCCTTCCCTTCAATGCTGGTATGATATTGACAAACCTAAAGTTTTCAACCTACTGTCCAGTACTGCTAACCTGTCAAATAGACACTGAGCCTATCTTTTACACATCCAGCATTGTCAGGAAGTGCATCTTTTCAGCTCTGTATCACAACAAGTATATCATTTGAGAGAAATGCATTTCTGTGGAGTGTACAGAAGTATCAAATTAACCTCACTCAGACATTGATTAGTAGATTTCCAAATTCCCAATTTTGGACAGCTGGTACATGTACAAATTGTAGAGGATAGGGGACATGAAGTGTGTTGACAGGTGTTTAGATCTAGTCAGAATGTACTCCTTGATATCCGAGTTCTTAAACTTCAGAATAAGCTGTTGTCCAACTATCAACCATGTCACAGCACTACTTTCTTTGAGGGTCTGGGTCTTGATTGCTATGTAGAACATTCCAATACTCTCTAATGGATCTTGCTTTAATATAATAAAAACTTGGCCAAATATATGGCAAGTGAAGAGACTGAGCTCGATAACACCTTCCAATGTCAATTGCCTTCGTCTCTTGTTTTCATCTTCAGCTCGACTCCAATGAATCAGATCCTCCAAACTCAGAAGGGCCTACCAGCCATAAAAATGATATTGACTATTTTGAAGATATGCAAGACGAAGTAGCATTCAGTAATACATGCTCAAGCTCCTGAATATTATGAGGTGATCTAAAAAACGTTCACAGATCCCCAATGTTGGGCTGATTGCATTCAATGGTTCATCTGGGTTGTCAAACAGAATAATATAATGTGAATTGTACCTACGAGAGCAATTATTCAACCTACGTAATTGGTGTGAGAGTATACTTCATGAGCTACAACTAATACTTAATAGCTTGCAAATAATCTTATCGATTTCAATACCTACTACATTGTATAATGATTGAAATACCTGCTTCAAGGGATGTGTGAGTAAGATAGTGTTTTGCAATGTACTATTTCTTACTGATGATATAGTAATGACACCTGCCGAGTATGGCTCCAAGTTTGAGGGGCACTGGAAATGTTTTAGAGACTCGGTCAATAGTCCCAATCACTCCCACTTTTACACATTCAAATAGTTCTATTTTATAGCAATCTGAAAACAACAATACTATCTTCTAGACATTCTATGATTCTAATCCGAACCTTCTGGTGCAGTAAGGAGGCCTGGAGACGTCATGTTGTAGTACCTGAGAGCACCTCGCATGGAATTCAGCATTTGTGGGAACATCTGGGAGTACCTGGAAGGATTGTTGTGGCTGTTTTGAGTTACTGAATTGTTCAGTTATAACTTCCAAACCATTTTACATTATGCAGTTTTAACAATTGCCTGTAGTTAGCTAACAGTGGAAATTGAACCCAGTGGTAGTACAAAGTTGCAATATTAAGCAATGGAAGGAGGAGAAATACTCTATCATAGATGGCAGCTGTGAAGCCAGTTACTCTACGATATGTACCACTCTTTCAATGCTGTCAGGCTTTAGAGCATATGCCCTCACCATTTAGAGCAAATTTTGTAGACAATGTGTCATTAGAGATATTTTCAATAAAGCTGTGCTTAATAGATATTGTATGCCTATCTAAAATAAAAGTCAGTTACAAAACTCAGTAGATATTAACTACTATTGAAAGTTTAAGTTACACAGTATGAAGCAGTAGCATAATATTTACAAAAACTTTAAAGACTATCACTAATACCAGTGATGCGCAGCTTGCACATCCTAATGAGTCCAGGAATAGAACCCCATATAATAGTGTGTAGCATTACTTCGAAACCGAGTGGATATAGTACAAACATTCGGTGACTTAGCATTTGAAGAAAACCAGCATTCTAACTTCGTACTTAGCATGTGGTATCAAAATTCTCCGCTACCCACAATGGGATGGCAAGATCTCAATGTGCATTCCCAACTTAGTACTGCATCCAATTATATTAAACACTCATTTCCTGCTAACACACCTGCTGGATTATATATTATGACTACAAGGTGTAAAATGTCTTTCCAAACTCCAGTTCTATAACAGCTGTTACTAATATTGTATGCACTCCAACTTGGTTCAGAAGATGACATTTATAGTTGCAAATTGACTTTGTAACATGTGATATCATTTGGGCTAGCAAATACACATAATAAATACATAATGTTGAAGTACTAACCCCTGCAAAACCGCATTCACAGTGGCAATTGCATTGTGTTCCTGTAGTACATTATTATCTACTCCAATGATTCGGAGTCCCACAACTAAGTAGTACTTAATTTCAACTGCTGGTAGGACATTTAACTTCTAAGCAACTAGCATCTTTTTCATAAACCAGAAGATATATTCCTCACATACATTGTTAACAGCAAAGGAGTCTTAATCACAGTGGAAACTGTAGTAGTATTCACAGATTTGCCAAACTCAAAAAATCTGTGAAATATGTACAGCTTTATTGGCCTTATTAATGTCCACTGTTATATTATCATGAACTTCATCAAGATCAGAGTAGTACAGAATGCATTACTGAAATCATTTTTCCAGTATTCAGAGATACTTGTTAAGACTACACCTGGTGGATAAGTCACTTATACTATTGATGTACCCCAAATTGCAATGCGCAACCTCCCAGCATCTGCATCAGCAAGATAGCAAAGGAACTAATATCCAGTATGGACAGATTCACTGGACCTCATGATCAGAAAAACACTGGGGCAGATGCCATTAATTAAAAACTACCACGAGTGGACTGATTGAATTATCACTTACTGTTCTTGGAAGCTATGCAATATAAAGATATGGTAGTATACATAGGAAAATGATCTGCTTAGAGCTAAGGATGCAATGAAGTATTGGAAATTCAATCATTACAATAAAAACCTGTTTTATATTCAGACCGATTATCCCACACTACCCCATATTGTCCACTATCCGAAACTTATGGTCTGGCAGTTGCAACTTCTGGAGACCCTCATGGAGTACATCTTTGGGCTTAAACACCTAAGGGAGATATGTAATGATATACAAGACACTATATACCAATAGCTTAAGAATAAAGACTTTCCAATTACCTGCTGCATAGTTGAATGGCTGAACACAAGGATAACAGATTGAAGTAGCCAAGTACCAACACAATGACATTGATTAACCTGTTAGTGGAATGTAATGATGTAGAGGTAGATATATTGACTATGGTAAAACTAATGTCCTTCATTGTGATTAATCAGTACAGTTGACTAGATAGATTAACTCTTTATAGCTTTTTTCAAAGATGCTTACTTTTGAAATTACCTCAGACAGTGGTAAAAGCCAGCCAGAGAAGTTAGCAATGAGAAAATATCCAGCACAACCACATGAAGGAGGACAAATGATTCATTTATTTTATGTCTCGATATATATATATCCCGTATACCTTTGAACTGCCCAAAGAATGAAATACTGATAAGTCAGTGGTGATCATTCTGTGTGGGGTCAGCTCTAGGACATCAGCAGACAGTAGATTCCAAAACTGGGTACAAATCACCCAATGGAGAAAAATGAAGTTACAGGTTGCACAGCATGCCGTTACACAAATTCAATACACCAAGAATTCAATGCCTCTCTGTAACTTTCAGTTGTCCCACGTGAGTTGTAGAAATCGATTGATATGTGTAGTTTCACTACACTGTCTGCAGGTATCCGGAAAGACACATTGATACATATTCTGATACCACAAACACTGTGAATAGCAACTAAGCTGAAAGAACTCACCCAGTAAATATTGCCAAAATCATGATATAAGTCATCTTGTACCTCCGTATGTTCCCAGAGTCCATTGTAAGTAAAAGCGACCAATGATGTATATCTGACTTCATGCTTTACTTGAGGAACATATTGCAGACTAAGCTGCCAAAGGTGCTTGCTTTCAATTTACAGTCTGATGCTGTCACTGAGAAAGTTAACAATATAGTAGTATACTATCTCCAACTATTTGTAGCCAGTAATAAAAAACTCTAGCCAAGGCTGTTATCATAAACAATTCTCACATACACTGCCACCAGGTTTAGGGCTACTGTTAAGTACACATCAAAATCTGAGCATAGAATTATCTCTGACATCAGCAAAAAAATATTCCGTTCGGGCGGAGTGGCTCCGTCAGAGTGGACGCGCTCCGTCAGAGCGGTCAGAGACACCCCGGTGGCGGATTCCTGCACGCCCGGCGTCAACACAACGCGTCGCGTTGTATATCGCCCTCCAATCGCTGTTTCGCTGTCTCTTCGCGTTTTGTCGGTCTCCTATTTTAAACGATCACTCTGGCGTTGTGGCCAACTGCGACAATACGTCGGAATGGGTTCATTGGGTACGCGCTTGCATCGGGATTGCAATGCGATGGGTGACGCTGCAAATATCTCTCCTCGCGTTCCTTCTACCAGCGCGCAAAATGCAATTCTCTTTAATAATTATACACATCATTCCAAGTCGCCAGATCTATGTGGCTATTGACAATCCATCGCTCGTTCCGTCCGTCTCATGTCTTACTAGTAGTAGCTATCTCTGGAATTACGTGCGCGCAGCCGACAATATTTCCCACACTGAAAACTTGCAAAGCAACGACTGCCCGTGCTTATCTCACTTGTACAAATTTCGAGACCAGATCCAAGTTACCCGAGTTTTCAGGTATTGTGGTGAGCGCCAGGGCTAACCAGTACTCAACGAAAGCTCCATCCTCATTTTGGAGTTTGATTTTGAATAGTCGTTGCAGTTGCCACGGGAGACGCCCATTCAGCGCGCCATAACACCTCCCCGTGCGATGCTTCACCCACACCCAGTCGTTCCGTCGATCCCCTCCGCGCCAGCTCTGGCTTCCTGTGCATCGACACATCTGAGATATGCGTTCACCAGCTAAACCCTCAACTTGAACCTCAATACCAAGGTCAATACAGAGCTCCATTGCGTGCAGTTGTTCATCCGATATATACGTCTTGTTACGACTCTTATGCTTCATATACTCCAGTGTGCCACTGTATATTGCCACGCGGTGCGTTGCGTCTTGCGTATTGTCGAGTAATGCTCTGAAGTCTTTGATCATAGCGTCAGGATGCTTTCCATGACGGCGGTTTTGGGGTCCCATGAATTCGGGCTTCGCATATGACTGGGGGCTCAGGGGTGCAGCCAGATCAGCACCGGATGGCAGGACTTTGCATGCGGCAGCGCTGTTCTCCCGACGCTGAGCAAGGGCTTGGAGATTGAGCTCTCTGACTTTGAAGCAGAGGATGCGATGCTGAAAGGTGATTACTTGTGGCAGGTAGTTGAGATTGTGATTGGAGGCGTTCCAACCATCCTTGAGGTTCGTTCTATGTGCTTGTTCATGTCTCTCAGCAGAATACTGTTGCAAGGCTCCGTATCGACAAATCTGTTCGACCCAATGAGACATCAAGTGGATCTTCGGAAAGTTGAAGTCGGCATCCACCTCCTTGGAAACATCTATCTCATGGCTAATATAATCCCGCCAGGCGTTCATTTCGCGCCGCTTCTTAGACGGCGTCCAAGTTTCAGCATTTGTTTCCTCGTCTACCTTTCGCTTCTTCACGAGTTCCGTTCTCAGGGCGTTGGCTTTGGCCTTCGCCTTTTTGCCGGCTCGCCCAAGTGAGAAATCATCTTTGAAGGTGTGAAAACGACGCAAGGCGTCCTCCATGTAGCTCAATGTTGCATCATCGTGAGATTTATATCGAGCATACATATAGAATTCTAACAATGTCCGTGTGCACTCAATTGTGTGATTGAATATGGGACGCTGTGCGGGGCTTCCGCCTCGTAGTGACTGCGTTACAACTCCAAGCAGGTACCGGCTCATTTCCTTCATCTCCTTCCCATTCCATTGAGAAACTTCTTCTTATGACGTATTTTTTGGTGTGAGGTCGTGGTAAGCAGGCACAGATAACCAGATTGCATTGTACTTGTCGAGCCCTTCGTGCGTCTTCATGAAGTGGAAAATCCACTTCTGGAGGTGATCAAGCATGCCGATCTGCATTGTATGGAGGAGGTCGGGCTTAGGGAGGTCGCTCACGATACAGGGAATATGTCGAAACACGTTGAATCCTCGGTGAACATGGCGCGACGAGACTTCGGCATTGGCTGCCTTGGTGTTGGCATCGCTGAGCGTTCGATATAGGTTGTGATCCCGCCGGGGGTGTTGCTTGTCAGGAGGGACATAATCTCAAAGTTCGTTCTTTGGACATTCGCACCAAAAACAGACATGCCGCTCGGGATGATGTAGGTCGCAATACTCAGAGCAATCTGCAAGCCATGCTGCTAAAACCGGTTTGCAACACCTGAAGTTGCCATCTGCACAGAAAACATTGTAATACCCGCTCTCGGCGCTGGGATTGTGCTTAAAGGTGATCCGCCCAGTTGTCATCATCATCATCCTTGTCGATTATCTCATCCCAATTCAGTGGTCTAATGGCCAGGAAGTCGCCTGGTTTGTACTGCCGACAGCTTGGCGTTTCAATCTTTGCCCTGGGACCATCGCTACCGTACCGAGAGAAACGCTCACCGGTGCGTTTAACCTTCCCCGAGCTGGTTGTCTGCGGATTGGAGCGATCGACTTGATCCCCGCAGGCACAGGGATTGTCCCACCTCCAATTGTTCATTTGGTCGCGGGTTTTGTCAAACATTTGCCCCATATATGAGCGGAAGGCAGCCCACCACTCCCGAAAAGGCGAACT
>Ga0307515_10018189_pt1 | contig 12747 bp, 12 predicted proteins | sample 17_EM_MG_FD_194513 | JGI IMG/M metagenome (GOLD analysis project Ga0307515, IMG submission 194513) | Populus trichocarpa ectomycorrhiza microbial communities from riparian zone in the Pacific Northwest, United States - 17_EM | ecosystem: Host-associated > Plants > Roots > Unclassified | place... | reverse complement strand
TGAGAGCAGAACCCCAGTGGAGTCGGCAATTCTTGGGCGAGGTGGCTGGGGGCTCGGCCGCTCTTATCTCGGGGTTTTAACCGAGTGGAAAGTTTTTGGGATAACGAACGGGTCAGACCTCCGGAGAGATTACCAGCTTCGGCTGTCCCATTGACGATTTCAATAGTTGCCATCGTTGTGCTAGCTAACCCGCTGCGAGAGAGATCAACTTTCCCTGTGTCCTCGACTTTGAGTTTCTGCAAAATGTCGGCCCCGCCGCTGAGGAGTAGACTGTTCCTGGCAGAAGCAGAGGTGGAATACGTCGAATGAGCAGGGGGCAGAGTATTTGCCCTCGGTAGAGTCATAGAATTGTACGGTGTGGTTCCACGAGAGGATGTGCCAGGCCGAGAGTGTATGTGCGATGTGGAGGGTAAATTCACAGTCCGATGGCGATCAGAATTCGGACTGAGGGGGAAAGTAGACCTCGATGTCGGATGGCGAACATTCCAGGGGTTTTCCCCACCTGTATCGAGCGATGGGCGTGCCCGTCGGTATGTGATGTTTGGGGGGCGTGAATGCCGACTTGATTGGCCATCATCTTCGTCCTCGGGCAGCTCAGGTACAGCAGACATTCTTGACCTGCCCTTGGGAACTTTCCGCAGTGGCTCGGGCTTTGGAGGAACAGGGTCCGTCAATAGTCGGTGATCGGTGCGCACTATGATCGCTGGGCCCCTGGAACGTTTCGGTTTCTTGGTTGTACTGGAATGAGACGCTGGTCGTGGAACGAGCCACCTAACTTCCCTGGCCCAGTCCTCGTCAGTGTATGTTACGTGCTCTTTGGTTACCACCGAGGAAACTCTGGAGGAAGACTTGGAGGCGGAAGAGATCGTGATGGTGGTCGCAGCAGCTAGGCTTGGCGCCGAGGAAGGCATCTTTGAATGACCGGAGTCAGAGGGGGTGGGAGTGGTAACACCTGTGGAGGTGGTGGGGGAGGAGGAAAAGACGGAAGCCTCGATGGTTTCAGAATCGCTGTCGTCGGGCACAGAGATCGTTGAAGACGCAGAAGAGGTTGGGGGGGACTGTCCTTTCAGCGTGCTCGGAGGGAAGATTGAACTGGCAGCAGAGTCTGGGGTGTGGAACTCTTCTTCAGAGGTAGCCTCGCTTTCAGTGTCTTCAACAAGGGTGGGAGGAGATCGACCCTTCTGAAAGATCGTCTGGATTGAGTGAGGGCGAGATGATACAACGGAGGGTTTTGGCTGGAATGCCTGGAGTATTAGATGTGGATAAGAAAGAAAGAGGAGAAAAACGTACAATGGGGCCATCCTGAGTCGCTATCTCGAGTAACGTAGCTTTTGCCGAATGGTAGTTTTTCTCCTGAACGGGGAAGGAGTAAGACTGCGACGGGGCATTGAATAGTCTTTGGAGGAGGGTGGGCTTGGTCATGGGAGACCAGGGAGACCAGGGAGGGGGAAGGGGGCAGTCGTGCCGTGGTTGTGTGATGTGTGGTTGAGAGCTATGCACAGGGCAGGGAGTGTGTGTGGTGATATGACATCGGTGTTCCTGCGCTTCACGCCACTGCCAGATACGTTATTAAGTAATGGGGTCTCGCTTGACCGAGCCGGGCCGAGCCGGAGTAATCCGATCATTGCTCGTTATGCCAAAGTTTGCCCATCGCTGTGGTCCTAGACGGTCTCTGTTTACAGCGTACATGGATAATTCTGCCTATGAGAGAAAGCGACGGATGACCAGGGGGATTGACGTGGACACCCCTGGTCGGAATGGGGAAGCGATCTGAAACGAGCGGAGATTGGAACCCAACCGGCAGCCTCGAGACTGGGTTCACCCAGTCCGCACGGTGTGGCCGTCGGTTGTTTATTTAAGAATGCCAGCACAGGGCGAGTACCTCCTGGCCTGGTGGGTGGAATGCCGGTTGGAACAACCTAGCACCATCCTAGATCGATGAAATATCGACCTTCCGCTCGGTTGCAGGAAAAGATGGATAAAATACACTCCAGTTTCGCCTGGTCTCTTCACCGAGGACGAGTTCCCATGAAAGGAAAATTCGTCACGTTCCTACACAGTCGAAGCATACGATTCGGACCTTTTCGCCTAGAGGCTAGAGGTATCCCGAGTCCTCAGAGCCTATCAGAACAAACAACCATCCAAACGACGGCCGGAAGAGCCGGAAGTGGCGATTTGTCGTCGGACTCTGCGGACATTGAATTGTGTTAAGCTTTCTATTCGGAGTTTCAATCTCCCTTCTCTGTCTCACCCTTCATGACCATAGTACATCCCCCTCCACTTTTCCTCTTCCCTGACGACACACTGACTCTTTCCCCCCACTTTGCACAGTCCATGGATCCGTACTCGGATGCCTACACTCAGCCCTCTCAACCCACAGAGCCTGTGAAAGAAAAGGACCTGTCCCCCAGGCGCTCGCGTTCTCGTTCACGAACGCGCAGTCCGTCATACCGTCATAGTCCACCGCGTCACAAGCGCTCCGGCCAAATTGTTTGCAAACCGTTCCTCTTTTTGTGGTCTCCGCTCACATATTCTCGCCTCATGCTAGGCCCCGAACCCCTCCAACGTTCTCGGTGTTTTCGGTCTCAGTATCCGTAGCACCGAGCGGGACTTGGATGACGAGTTCACCAGGTATGGAAGTGTAGAAAAGGTCACCATCGTCTATGATCAACGAGTGCGTCTTTCATATTCCACTTTCGCGCGCTGTTGCTAATGTTTTCGTCAGTCTGGGCGTTCTCGTGGATTTGGTTTCATATCCATGTCCACTGTAGACGAGGCTACTCGTTGTATCGAAAAGTTAAACGGGGTCGTACGTGGCTTGTTTTATAATTCTTTACGTGACATCGGTGACTCATGCAAATTCTCCATAGGAGTTGAATGGCCGTCGCATCCGCGTCGACTTCTCTGTTACTGACAGACCTCATGCTCCGACTCCCGGAGAGTACATGGGACATCGCCGGTCCGGACGCGATTCCTATCGCGGAAGTCACAGGGACCGTGAACGCGACCGCGATGACTACCACAGGGATCGAGATAGAGAGCGTTACCGCGATCGTTCTCCGCGTCGTTACGACAGGGACCGTCGCGACAGAGACTCGGGTAGGGACTGGCGTGATCGAAGGAGCCCCCGTGGCTACTCGCCCGACCGCAGGAAGAGAAGAAGCTACTCTCGCAGCCCGGCCAGGGGAAGCCCCGGACGTTCTCGTGAACGTGAACGTGACCGTGACCATGATTAACCCAAAAATCCTGGTGGTGTTCTGCCATGGACTCCCCGTCCCCCGGGATACAAGTCATTGTCGTTTTCAAGTTATCAAGTTTCGAGACCCCTTTACCGTACTGTATCAAGACTTCAAACTCAAGCTGTTCCGTCAATTAGCCTAAAGACCTGCGTTATTTGCCAAGAGTTATGGAATGAAACAATGTGCTTCAAGCGTGTTCAACAACCAAGATACATATCGCTGCGGTGATTTACAAGGTGAGTCCTTGCAATGGTAAGTAGGTCCAAGACGTGTTTTCGGTCAGATGTCCCGTCCGTCAAGCGCTTGCTTCGCTGTACCCGTAGTACACATCCGAAATACATAAATGATGGGTTTCCCACGACCTCACCACCCGCTTCTTCGTCTCCGCCATTTCAAGCGGATCTCCCCTCCGTTGTTCCACCGTCCCTTACTCACCAACTTCCTTCTCTCATAACCTCGCCCGCTCCTGTTTATCCCCCTTCTCAATAACTTGCTGTAATCATGGGTCAATCACGTACGCCGCTCTTCGACCGCACATGAATCTGGGGGCCGTAAGATCTCACATCACTCACTTTTCCACCGAAATGTAGCATCTCAGTTTATGGAAGACATGGAGAGGAGGTCCAACTGTGCGTTCATCTCGTCGTGTCTTTGATGTGGAACCCTGGAAAGCTCATACGACGTTCAACCTCTTTCGCGGTCAGTTAACGCACGCGAACTGGAGAGGCTGAAGAAACGGTTTATGAAACTCGATAGGTGTGCCTTTTCTGCCTTGCAGGTTGGAGAAACGTTCCAGCGCTGACGTTGTGTGTCCTATCATTTTCGATGCCTCCTCCTACCCTCGCCACACTTCGCACTGGAACATCGTCCCATCGATTGTCCCACATCCATCAATCGCTTTTCTTCCCACCCGGTGTCAACGGAACGACGTACCGCGAACGTTTTCACCATGATGCAGCGATGGTTCTGGTTCGATCGACCGAGACGAGTTCTTGCAGATCCCCCAGATCGGTGGAAACCCCCTGGCGTCAAGGATGATTGCAATCTTTGATGAAGAGTATGTCCGCATTCACCCCCTCTTTGCCCCTGTGGAACCACCACCCAGCAGCTTCGCCTTGGATATAATTCCACTTGCCCGACTGACTCCGATTGAACCTACAGCGGCGGAGGAACGGTAGACTTCCAAGAATTCGTTGGGGGTTTGAGCGCATTTAGCAGCAGGGGAGGGAGAGATGAGAAACTGAGGTGTACGTGCCCCTCCCGGAACTTCGTTGAGAGCCCCGAATTAACCGACGAATGAATCCAGTCGCGTTCAAAGTCTACGATATGGACCGAGATGGGTACATCTCCAACGGAGAGCTGTTCTTAGTGTTGAAGATGATGGTTGGGAGTAACCTCAAGGTTGGTTCACCTCCATACAGTAAGGATGTTACGACTTTGTTGGGAACTAACGATCCGGTTGTGTAGGACGCACAATTGCAACAAATCGTAGACAAGACTATTATGGAAGCAGACAAGGATGGCGACGGCAAACTCAGCTTCGACGAGTTCGCGCTGATGGTCTCAAACACCGTAAGGAGTTACCTAGTTGCCCTTACCGTTCTTAGGGAAAACTGACCACTGTGAACAGGATATCGTGAAACAAATGACGCTCGAGGATCTGTTCTGAGGACTGTTTAGGTTTGCCTGTGACTACAAGCTTCTCCCGTATTGCCGTACCCCCCTTTTGAACTTCGTGTTTTCAACGTTGTGGTATAAACGTCTTTTCTCATATCCCTCTGGCCCCTCCCCGTTGTAAATATTGACGAATGAAAAATCAATTGTATACCAGTCGCTGTCGAAGGAAGTGCACATTCTCTCTGGGGTTTGGCTTTCCGATCGGATACTAGATGAGATTTGAAACTCGAAGAATAGGAATAGGAGTACACTCCGAACACAAAAGTGTGACAAGCGAATCCACTATAGGCTCTAGGAACGGAAGAACAGGCGAAAAACCGCAGTATCTAGGATTCCCGCGTGGTGGCACACGTTTACCTTTCGATCGCATTAGGGTCCGACACCCCGGCATCGACCCAAGCAAGATGGGGACTCGTTTTTCCCATTCGATTTTCGGTCTGCAGGGTCTTCGACGACTCAAGATTCATGCCAGGGATGTGTCGCTGATTTTCGTGAGGAGTTACGCCCAGAGAGAGGATCTGATTCCGGCGTTGTGCGTCATGCGGGGATGCGGGGCCCCGATACGATCAAAAGGCAAAAAACAAATTAGGGCCGCATTCCAGTGTACGGTGACGGTCTATCGAAGCGTAAAACAGTTGTATTGGCCCTTGGAATCAGGCTAAATCCTTTACCGCACTCTGCCAAAAGGGCTACAGAGACCCCGTCCACTTCGTCGGGTTGATATCGCGGACTCCTGCGGCGGGCACCCATATCCGGTCTTGCGCCGGGTACTTGGTCACCCATTTAGTTTTCTCGCTCCTGAGCCACCTCGTGACATCAAGAGAAGAGTCGTACTTCATTTCAGGTGCTTCAAGGTTCCCGAAACAAGGCACACGGTCCGGCGTATTCTCGCCTACCGCCCGAGAACTGACGGGGGACAATCTAATCATGATGGTGCCCCGCTGTAAAATGCGGAATGAGATTGCGATCAAGTGACACCCGCACAGCGAGAGTGCATACGGGATTTGGGGAGGAGTAAGTGACGATAGTTGCTGATACTGGTTCTTCTTTGCTAATCTCGCTCAATCAGGATCATGGGAACACTGTTTCCCCTTCAATTATTTTGGCTATTTCCTTCTATCAGCGTCACGAGGCGGAACGGAGGTTCGAACGCCGCTCCGCTATTCCTATCCTATATATGAGGTGGGTCCGTATCTACCCGTCTTCCAGATACTGACTTGGTCCCACCGTCAGCTACACGCGTCAGAAACGCATGCACTAAGGGACAAACGGTCTTCCAAAGTCGCCCTTTCGATATGTCCTCCGAAGCTGAACTTGCAGAACTCGTTCAACTCGGTTATGATATGTGAGTACTCTGCATCGCGGTCACCCCAGTTACGCTGAACGAAACATTTCGTTCTCGATCAAGCACTTTCTTCAAGGTAAACGCTGCACTATACAATACACCTATCTCAAGAGATCACTAACGCCCGAAATACAGGGTTTTGTGGCCAGCATGGCTGCCCTCTGGGTCTACGACTACATCCTGACGTTAAAAGATGAGGTAACGGAACTATACGATGACAATGGCGCAGACAGGAACCTAATCATCCCATGCAGATCCGTTATGCATGGAAGATGGAGGGGGTTCTCAGTGCGCGAACCTTCGGACTTTTCCTGGAGTGCCCTAACGAATAGTTTCTCAGTATTCGTACTGTTTCTGTTCGTAGGTGCCCTCCACTAGTACCGGTATCATATCAGTCTGACCGTCATTTAGACCCGATACCTTCCAGGATTGTTCCAGGTGTGGATGGCTTTCTGTAAGTGTGATGTCATTAGCCCGTACTACCCGATGTACGCAAACACCATTGGTCTTCGGCTGCAGTGTTATGGTATCCGGGCTACACATCCGAGGTACGTTTGGTTCGTATCCACATAACTCTCCCGGGAGGCTAATCACTATTACGGAAAGATGTAAGCGGGGAACTCCTGGTGACAGAATCTGAGTTTCTGTGGTTGACCCTGGTATCGCAGGTGTAAGAGAACCGCGTCCCTCCAGATAGGGTACTACATACTCATCAATTCGATTGCCCAAATCGTCCTGGCTCAAAGGTCTGACGTTTCTTCGTCGATTTGAACACGCTCGCTCACTTTTGCCATAAAAGGACTTACGCCATAACGAGGAAGAACAAATGGGCCGCAGGTATCCTATATGCAATTTCCATCCTGCAGTTCAGTATCGGGATCCACATGTTCGTTCGGTCTACAACAAATCCAGGTCAATAATCTCCCCCATCACACACATTCGCTCGAGCTCCAGAACTAAGCGCGCTTTTTCAGCAGAAGATATGCATAATTATCCTCTGGATTCATATCGCCTATGTCTAGGTAAAGCTAGCGGGGCCTTCATCATCCTTCAATTTTCCCTCTACATCACCTTCGGTGAGCATTTCGTCACTCTTCCTAATCTCCCCATTCCTCGAATTAAACCACTTGTCTGTTTCCCTAGACCTCTTGGTTTTCGCGTTTGTCCTCGTAGAAACGAAACACATCGCATCGAGGCACCAGGGGATGAATTTCTCGAATATTCTCAGAACGGTCATTAAGGATGCGGGAATATACTTCGCCGTGATATCGACGTTCCACATCTTGATCATGGTTATGTATGTTGAGGCGACGGTGGGACTCTTTGTATCAGTGCCCGAGCTCAACATGTGCTGACCGCCTTGGTGCCCACTTTCCTAGTCAGTGTTACAGGCCGTGCCTGTAGTGTAAGCTGTCTTCACGCACGTGGTTGGATCGAATCATCCTTGCTAATTACCCACCATCGCTTCCCGTCGCCAGGGGAAACTCGGTGTGAGATGCTCCCCGCTCACACAACAACTGATGCTTGACTGATCGATTTGGGAACTCGCCAGGTTTATTCCGATGATGGTAAGTCGGATGACCATCTCGTTGAAGGTCGCTAGCTCGCAACGACCCCGCGCGAGTATTGAGATTCCAACTGGGTTATCGACGAGCCGACCGGGAACCTGCTCCCCCCGCCCAGATCCAGTGGACGGTATCCAACTTTCTGTGTTACGGAGTTGAGGGGTTTAATAACAAGTAAGTTTGTCCCATCTGCACCAGGCTTTTGCCCCTAACCGACTCTTCTCCCAGTTTGGAGGGTCGAACCCCCTAAGTCCGAAAGTCGGGCCCTGGTTTCGCGGATTTGGAAATGTCATGGGTAACGACAGCCCTTGTATATGCCGTACTCCATCTCCTGTATTTGTTTCCTCTCCTGATGAAATGCTTGACTGTCTGTAGCACCATAAATGTACTTATTTTTGAGGCTCTAGCGTAACTATGCCAGCACTGGGCAGGCCTGAAATGGCGGGTTTTCCGTCGTTTGGAGCCCACCGTTTTGAAGATGGGTCGCTTTCGGGGCGAACGGCCATTGTGTTGTGATCCCAGATGCGCGGGTTAGATAATACGGTATAGGTAGGGAAATGCGAGGTGTGCACTCTTTTCCCGCCGTCGGCTGGCGATCGTGTGGATAACTCAAAACCGTAGCGTGACCACTCGCCGGTTCATGTCTGCTCTCCCGATGGTTTCAAGTTTCTCGAAACAATCCCGATGGGACATAGCACCCCGTGCATCCTATACTAAACCAACACCCCCCCATCAACCCATATTCGTCTGTTCAACTCGAAATGACACTGAAGATGGGCGTTGAAGCTGAGGCGCCTGTTCCGGTCCCACCGACCAGCCGGCCTTGCACTTTATAGAATCTGTGATTATCCCGATGTCCTCAGCTTCCTCTTGTTATCGACCAAGCGCGGTAGTATCAAGGTGAGGGCTCGGTTGTACGAGGTATGGTAGTGTTTTTTGCGCCCCTGGCTTGGTGCGTATTCGTAACCACCCTGCGGAGGGTTCATATAAAGTAAGTTGGCGACACCGGCCGGACACGAGCGGCTCTTGCGTTATCACGAATGTTGTATTCCGGCCCTCAAGGCCTCAGATCCAGACCCGACAATACGCCTTCCGAGATCTCGTTTGGCATCTTCCCGCTCGTGAAGTGTATTAAGAAGCCAGATATGTCGCCAACCGCATGCCCGACTCGTGTGTTAAGTGTGTTTTCCTCGTGGTCCTGGTTCAAAAGCCAATGTTATGGTTAGGGTGCCCTCTACCTATCCCCCCATTTCACTCCGACCACTGCTTAAATACCTGAGTGGATCTTCCCCGATACTGTCATGGATCCCCCCAACGCCGTACCAACCCCGGCTGTTTCGACTCTCAATGAAGGTGGTGGCGGACCGTCACCTGATCCACCCCCCATCGTTCGTACTCAAAGGCACGTTCATACGTGAATATGTCCCTCCCGGACCACTACTTAAATCCCCACCAGTGTTGCAGATGCGACCGCCAGTGAACGCCCAAAACTCCGAGAGGATGACGCAGCACTTTTGGCAAGGTTCGTCGACGCATATCCGAGTCGTTTACCCGCATCTGAGTGTAGCATTAACGTGGTGCTGTCATAGGTTCACGGACCAGGTTGCTCGGTTAGTCTTCCCTCGAGTCTTCAAAGGAACCTTTTGATCCCTGTCCCGGTTTAGGTTGGAGAAGGCAATCGCAATCTTGAAGCCTGCGAAGATCAGGACCGACCCGAGTACAAACTTTTGGACCGTCTACAAGAAAGTTGCCGACGAACACGACAACGACCTCGTCTCGAAATACGTCGGAGACTTGGACGCCTCCCTATTATTTGTAAGCACATTTTCACCTCATGCGCGTCTTACATATTCGCCTTAACCAGATCCCTCTTCTGTGTTAGGCTGGTTTTTTCTCGGTCGTCACTTCCGCATTTATTGTCCAAATCGTTCCACAGCTCCAGCCAAACCCCGTCGACCTGACGAACGTCCTGCTACTCCGGATCTTAGAGCAGAACACCTCGTTCGGCGGGGCCTACCCGCTAGAACCCATTTCGAATACCCCCATCGGTGTCGTCAGAGCTCAGCTCATCCTCTTCATCAGTTTATCTGTCACATTGTTCGTGGCCTTCATTGCGGTGATGGGAAAACAGTGGATCCTGTATTACACTCGGGCAACCACGTGGGGGAATATCGTCGATCGAGGGAAGGAACGCCAGGTCAAACTTACGGGACTCAAGAGGTGGGGAGTGCTCCTGATCATGGAGTCCCTGTTCGTTATGTTGCAGTTTGCTCTCCTCCTTTTCGGGACGGCTCTTGTCGTCTACCTATGGGATCTGAACGTTTCTGCCGCGGCAGTGGTGTTGGTGGTCACTGCGATCGGCCTGGCCTTCTACACATCCATCACCGTGGCCGCGACGATTTGGAGCGGGTTTCCGTTCCAGACACCCTTATCCGTTCTGCTCCCGATGCTTCTACCGTGGGCAAAGAAAGTCACCCGGCTTACTCGTATTTGGTGGAGGCGAAGAGCCACTAGGCCCTTGCTCCTAATCCGATGGGTGATGGGGGATGGCCGCCTGACGAGTTCGCTTGGGCGCGTGTTCAGGAGATTCACCGGTGGGACGAGTTCCGCGTACCGACTACCCCATGACGCTTTCAAACCCTGCGTTCTGGAGGCAGGATCCACTTTTCACTTCCCCCATTCCGAAAGATGTTGCCGCCTCTGCAGGGTTCTGGTTGTTAGAGAGCTCCACTGATTTTTCGGCTGCCTCCGCCTTCGCCACCCTATTCTCCGAGTTCCAGTGTCCATCACTACCGCTTCACGACCGCCCTGATTCGACTCCGCGATACGTACGTGGAGTGTTTTCGAGCGCCTGTGCTCGAGAAGCCTGCGCTCGAGAAGCCCGCTCGTATCAGGGCTCTTCAGTCCGCTGCCGCTTACTACGTCCTCTACCACGCGCAGCTCGTTTGGAACACCTTCAAAAGTCTCGATATTGAGGTCGGGAAACTCCCCCCTGATCTCCCTCCCGATCTCTTCCTCCACCTACACAACGATCAATGGAAGGGAAACGACGTGTTCGAATACCTTCTCCACATCGAAGACCGCTCGGAACCCGGAACTTCGGCACGGTTCCTGTCCTACATTGCCCCCTACTGGTTTTGCGGCGATTCAGATAACACCGTCAGGTTTCGACCGATCCGTCTACAGACCTTGCTCGAACTCATCGAAGTGTTGAAAGATTCAAAGGCGCTGAACGTTGCGACCCTTACGGAGTGCGTCCTCTGCGTAGGAGCGGCATTGGACTTTCCTTTACATCCGGAGGACTTGATTCGGGTTGACAAAAGGTGTGTCTCGCTCGCCCATACATTAGCGGTGGTATTGATTGGGGATAGTGATTATTTTGAGTCGACCTTCAAAATGGTGGTTGAATATATTCACGGAATGGTCTTGAATCGGGGTCGTCGGCGTCGCTACGCTAAAACGGCACTGGAGATCCTTCTTATCATTGCCAAGGAGACAACATTCTCACCCGACGCCGTGTGGACAAACGAGTTCCTAAAAACCGCTGTGGGGGGAAACATGGATGATGAAACTTTTACCTTGTCGCTCAGGCTCAGCGCACGAAGGAAGGAAGAAGATACTATGGTGCACACCGAAGCAGCGCCCGACCCAGGGTTCGCCGGCACCCGAGGTGACACAGACCAACCGCCTCCCGGTGGAGCCGCACCACTGGAATTTATCCTCTTCAGTAAAATTTTGAAGATCATACAGACTTGCATCGAACGGGAGGGTGGTTGGAAGGACGACGCCGTGTACGGTGGCCTCATCGCAATCAGGGATATTCCTCAGCTGGGATCTTTCCTTCCTGAGGATGAGTTCCTCCGGACATTGTCGGAAGCGATGGAGAAGGAGCAGGACAAACCATTCCGCGTTAGGAAAGCAGCCTACGACGTTATATTGGTCGCGCGGGGTAGGTGGCTTAGGTCAGCAGAGTTACGCCCGGCTCTTGAAAATCTCGACTTTCCCAGACAACTGCACAGCGTTGTGACCGAAACCGATCGTCCCGACCACCAGGTTTCATTCCTCGAGATGATGGAAATCTTGTCGGAGGACAGATATTGGCACCCGTACCTCAGGAAATCCATGGACATTTGGCTGCCTTTCCATCACGAAGGACGGGACCAAGTCCTCCGCATCCTCACTACCGTTGGCGAATTGTTACCCCCGGAGCACGACGGCCCCGACCGCCCTTCTTTCGACAAACCCTTGGAAAAAGTTGTGGAAGACGAGTGGGCGGGAGTCCCAGGACGCCTCCTGATGAATCTCACGACTGATCGGCTGGAACCACTCGCGGAAGTCACGAAGCAGTTCAAGGAATTACTTTTCACCGAAACCAATCGCAGAGAGGTTCTGGCTGCGGTTGAGAGAGTTATTCCGTCTTTAGAGAAGCGGCGCGATGATGATTATGAGGGTCCAGGAGAGGATATCCGTGGTGTTGTCGAAGATCTTCTGGAAACGTTACGGACGCCTGTCCGTCGATCCACTTATTGGTAGGGTAGATTGTCATCTTCACCATCCACCACGTCATGTGGAATTTTCACCTGTACAGCGATGGAAGATCAGTTGTATAATCAGTTTTATAATCAAGGAGATACCCTCTCTGGGATTTGGGATCCCTGATCGGAGATGTAACATCAACCCCCCGGCACGGCGATGAGATTCGAAACTCATATAGAATTGGGAGTACTTCTACAGAATCTAAACGCGAACGCACGACAGGCGAATGTACTTGAGGATTGAGGAATAAAAACTCGGTAAAAAAAACCACAGCACCCAGGATTCCCGCGTGGTCCCCCACCGTGGTACTAACTGGGCGGCACCCTGGTTAACTTCGCAGATCGGACGGGATGCGGTGCTTTCAAGGTCCTATGGCCGTGGATAT
>Ga0307515_10018188_pt1 | contig 12748 bp, 14 predicted proteins | sample 17_EM_MG_FD_194513 | JGI IMG/M metagenome (GOLD analysis project Ga0307515, IMG submission 194513) | Populus trichocarpa ectomycorrhiza microbial communities from riparian zone in the Pacific Northwest, United States - 17_EM | ecosystem: Host-associated > Plants > Roots > Unclassified | place... | reverse complement strand
TTTTTTAATTTTTTTTTTTTTTTTTTTAATGTTTTTTTCTTTTAATATTTTTTTTTAATTTAGTTTGTTAATGTTATTTTTTTTATTTAGTTATCAGATTTTCATGACACGGATTCCGAGTTTGACTGGTTAACCCGGAAATTTTTTTTATTTTTAATTAATTTTTTTCATTTAGTTTAGTTTGTTAATGTTAAATTTCTTTTTATTTAATTATCAGACTTTCATGACACGTATCCCGAGCTTGACGGGTTAACCTGGTTTGACGGTTTAACCTAGTTCACCCGTCAATTTTTTTTTCTATTTAGTTATCAAACTTTCATTACGTGAATCCCAGATTTGACTGGTTAACCTGGAATAAAAGGTTAACCCAGTTAATTCAGATTTTTTTTTTATTAGTTTTTTTTCTTCATGTTGATATTTTTTCTTTGTTTTTTTTCTTTTTTATTAATCTATTTAATTATCATACTTTAAAATCTATTTAATTATCATACTTTTATGACACGACCTTACAACTAGACCCACATCCAAGGCTATTAGGTCTGGTGTTGCAATTAAATTTACTTAAACTTAGGTCATGCAAGTTTAATGTTATTATTAATATTATAAATATTATTTTTGGATCAGACGTTCCAGTCAAACCAAGACTCTTGGATATAGTTTTACAAAAAGAGCTAATATTTTTAAATTTTAGGTTTTTATTTTATTTTATTTTATTTATATATAAAAAAATTAACCCGCGGTATCGCGCGGATAATGTAACTAGTAGAGAGTAATAATATGTGGAACTGGCATAACCCAGGAAAGGGATTCCATCACTACTTTGCAATCAAAACAAATCTTAAAGAGAATTTACCACTGACCTATAACCACTAACTCAGGATCAACATTCTATGATAATTATCAAAAAGAAAGGAGCAAAAAGTTAGAAATATCCTATGAACTTAGTTATGTGCTCTAGTTCCAAAGGACTTGACAAAAAATTAGCTCAGTTGGTCTTCTTCTCTTCCTCTTTTGCAGGAGTTACTTCACCAGACGATGCCTGATCATCCTCACCACCAAAACCAAATTCATTTACACGAGTTTTGTCCACTGGATAAGCCCACCTCTGATATAGGTATATCAGAAATATAAGATCTGCAAGATATAAGAAAATGACGTGAGAGAAGTGCATGACTGAATCATACTCACAAAGCACATTACATACAGGACAATTTAAGCAACGGGATTCAACGTTTTTCACAGCAAACCAAATTAAACTACCATAATTAAATAGTCTTATTCAAACATTTAGCCCCAAGTATTTGAATTGACTATCCATGCAGCAGGAGTTGGCTTCCAAGTTTCACCAATGCTAATGGCATGTGCACTTCTACCCTCTTCTCAATACTGGGAGAATTTCATTGTCTGAATCGTAGTGTAACATTGGCAACAGCAAAGGTGCAAAGCTGCTTTGTGAACAACGAGGTTTTTATTGTCTTCAGGCTTCAGGTTGAAGCTCAGGACAGAAGAGATGGAGTGGGCTAAGGATATATCAGGGTAATCGACATGGAAAGGGATGATAGTGATACATTCTAATGCCATCCAGTGTAAATGCTAACTGACTTTGGTACCATGACTGTGGAAAGAGAAATAGTAGAATGCTGATTATATCTCACCATCTCGGAAGACAGATAGCCGATGCAATGTTGGCATTTTGATGACAAATGCAAAAAGATCATCAATAATGGTGTTAAGGAACTTGTATGTCATCTGCCTCCATGGGAGATGTGCCACAGACTTCAGCTTATAATTTATAAACAACTGAGGGCACATCATGATAAAACCTGCAATAATGAAGTAATTATTAATACAAAATGATGTATGAAGTTGGGATAAACTCATTACCATGACAAACTGAATTTTATTTGAGTGACTAAACCTAGACGTCTACAAGAAAACATGCTGATGACAAATCTAGAGATCGTGACCTTAACAATACGAGAAAAGAACTTAATGATTAGTAGTTCTTATTGCATCGCTTGCATGTAAGAACAAAAATGACCACAACAGCAATATCTATAAAAAAGTACAACAAAAATATGCTAGATTCAAATCTACAACCATACTGGCTTTACAAGTCAAATAATTTTGGAATTTTTATTAGTCAAAATACAATTTGAAAACAGAATTCTCAACTACACAAGGCTACTAATATTGTAATATTTTCAAGTCAAGATCCTAATATTACTATGCTGTATGCAGGCTGGAAAAACATTTTACAAATTCCTGTTCTGTAACACAATTTCAATTTGTTGAGAAGGGTTTAAGCAAAAAAAATAGAGGACAGTGCATGGATGGATGAAAACAGTAGCTTACCAAACATGTACACACAGCTGGTGAGTGAAGAAAGAATCCAGGAATACCAGCTCTTGTGGCGCTCATACATTAGTGAGTAAACAGAAGAGCATGCAACAAGGAAGAAGAGCACATAGGACAAATACTTCATTGCAATGTCATCATATTCCTTTGTCTTATTCCCTGCATATGATTCGCGATCTCGGAACCTTAACATAGGGATTTTTCCACTTCTATCAATCTGGAGACAAATGAGAACAATTGTGAAATTTGCTTAATTGAAAACTCAGAAACTAAAATTACCGACATTTATACAAGCTGCAGAATGGATGTCAAATCAGCAACTGTAACATGCAGAATTTAAAAATGAGAAGATGAGAAAACGAATTTTGCCCATTATGTGCTACAACGGCATGTGAGCAGCTAAAGATAGAAGCAAGAATGTGCACACTAATGAAAATGTTGTGAAGGAAGATTGAATATAGGTGTTGTAACAAGAGATGTAACAAATGCAAAACAAATAAGCCACTTTTTTTTTCATGTGAAAAACTATTTACATTAGTAAAACCATAGCAACTGCATCAATCTTTGCGCTGCATGGAGTCACAGACACCCACACAGACAGTATAACAAATCAGTATATATAATCGGGATCAATACCTCTATGTGCATAGCTTTCCCTATTTTCCAAAACTCAATGCAGCAACCAATCCCAGAACTTCCAAGTATCATCCATGAAGTGTCATTGTCAAGCAGATAGAGAAAGACAATGAGCTGAGATATAAAGCTCACAACAACAGACTTTGCAGACAGTCCTTCCATAGACTTATTTTTGTTCCAAAATTGGATATCTGAAGAGGAAAAAAATTTAACAAGAACTTCATATACATCTCATAAAAGGCATCAGCGGACAGAGCAAATCCAGAGTTAAATAGAACTTTATTATTGTAGTGGGACGTAATTCACCATTCTTGAATGCCAGGAAGTCAAACACTGAATGAAGCATTGAAACGACCATTGTGATCACCAGGAGGTAAGGATTTCCTTCCAAGAACACCCTCTACAAAAATTATCAATTAATCAATACATGGAAAACTGAGGAAACACACGATTTTTCTAACTTTCACATTGGCTTTAAAAAGTAGCAAGCACACAAACAAACAGAAGTTAACTTGCAAACCTAGGATCTAGCTTCATGAAGCTATAATTATACGATGTTCCACTCAATCAAATTTATTCTGACACATTCAGTCACTTATAATTATTTACCTTTTTTTGTCAGAGTCTAGTCACATCATTAATTTGACCATCATATATCAATTAACCAGGCAACAAACTTCAATTATTTGGCAACTCGACTCTAAAAAGCAAGTTTCCAAAGAAGCATATGATTCTCACTATGAAACTTCAATTAGAAAAACAAGCTCTTAGGAAAAGGCTTTGCTTCCCACATAAAGAAAGGATGGTGAAGTCTATGATGCCTTATAACATGTAATTTATGCATGGTAATCAATGGCTTAAATATCCAAGTCAACTAATTAGAAACTAACTAAACCAACTTGAACATAACAATGGAGTTATATCAAATTTCAGCAACTCCATGTTGTCTCTAATCTAAGACAATTTTGGAATGGAAATGATAAGTGAGAATATATGTAACTAAGTGGATTTCAAGTTAAAAGTAGAAATATTTTATCATATTCCAACAAAATCTAGACTCTCCAGTCACCCAACTTCATATTGTGATCTGAATACAATTAAGTGGTACCTTCAGTTCATCAGCCTCGCCTTCAAGCATGCTTCCATAACTACGATGAACCTGGAATGACTGATCAATCTGCAGGAATAGCTGCCATTTTGTCGTGCTTATAGGACCCACCTCCAAATTAAGTGTCAATTCTGTCACAGTATCATTAATTGCGATAAATTTATCTCGAAGCAGCCAGAACTCGTTGAAGAATAGGGTGGGGAAGTAATTCCCTGAAGTAGGCTCAACATTCAAGTCTGCATATCTGAAGTCAAGAACTCAAAGCCAAAGTGACAACATGATAGTTTTTATTTTGACACGAATGCTGTAGCAAGCTTAGCAGCCACATCAAAAGCATGCCATAATTTTGTTTTGAACATAACCCTTTGCTACTTTTATATATTTATTGCCATCAACTGTACAATATATGTGCACAAGATATAGTGTAATTGTACAGTGAGTCATTTATGTTTGCACATATGCATTGAGATATAATTAGTTGTATCATAATCAAACTAAACACTTGCCACTACAACAGCAAAGTAGCTTTCCATTAACATAAGATAATTATCACTTTTTTTTTATTCTCATGCTGGTAAATTTCTCTACAGCTTCCACTGAGAAACAATAAAATTTTGTAAGTACAGAATTGATAAAGGAAGGGGCTCAACTTTGCCAGCTAAATTGTTTGAACCATTTCAAAATGACACCCAACAAAGTTCTTTCAAGATTTTCAGGGAAGGGAAACGAAACACCACATAAATAAATTTATACTTGAAGAAATACCAGAATTTAAGGATACAAGGAGCAATATTTGGAGGTACAGCATTATGGGGGTATCTGCAGAGAAAAGATAAAGGCCAAACAATTAGCTTAATTACCCACAAAGCAGTGCATAATCATGATTAGAAATAGAAAAGAGAGTGGGTATAAGCTATACAGGCATTGATAAAATTTAAATATATGAAAAAAAAGAAGCAAAAGAAAATCCCCATCTGCAATTTGCCAAGCCTCTTTCATGTTTTTCCAATCTTATTTAGTTTCCAAACAATTTATTTGAATACTTATAAACCCATGAAATAAATAATTAGATGATCCATAAGTTCCTATTTTCAACTTAATTTTTTTTTCTAGTAGAAACAAAATCTTACAGAACCTTGAAATTGAGAAGAAACATACTTTGTGAAATCATCAACTAGATTAATGGTAACATTAGGTTTCCAATATGAAATCCATTCTACAGGGCCATCATCTTTAGAATCGGCTTGACTATCATCAACCACCTGAAGCAATCAACGTGAATCTGTGTAAGGACTATGTAAATGCATGACATTACATAGAAAAAAAAATCATAAAAGAATAAAAGGCAAATGGTAGAAAACAACAAAATTCTGAATGCTAAGAGAACAAAATTCTGAGAACTATTCAGGATAGAAATGGGCACGGAGAACAATGGTGCCCCCAAATCTCGGACAAGACTTGGTTTCTCAGAGGATTTAGCAGGCTTTATTATTAAAGCAATTATCATAAACATATCAACCATAAACACATATAAGAAAAATACTGAGTTTTCTTTTTGATAAAGGTCATCTGTGTAAAATTCATCTTAAAGTAATTTTACAAATGATCAACAGCCAAGAAGAGACCTGAGATGCTGCTTCAACCTCCTCGGAGTCTTTGGAATTCCCCCACAGGCTCTTCCTTTTATCTGATTTTGACTTGGGCAAGTATGTGACAACAGCTGCAATCAATGAAAAGGAAGAGCTACTTTAACATTGAATTTGTATCAATCAATATGTTATCAAATGAAGAAAGAAAAGATGAACATGGTGTGCATGGAAGGAATCATACGATGTGTTCTTCCAAAGGCAGCAAGAGGCTGGTACTCAGGATCACTGGGATCTGGTGGATATCCAGATTGTGCAAAGAAAATGTGGGCATAAAGAGTGCCATTGTGCTTCAATGCCTGAAAGAGAATACGCCTTCATGTTTATGGGTAGTTTATGTGGGGAAAACAAATATAAGCATCATGATTCGTCTTCAGAATATAATCCTATAAGCTGTGCTTGAAAATATGATAAATGAAGTTAGATTCAGTGCTTGCAACACGAAGTACCTCAGATGGATGGTATTTCAAAGAAAGAGACCTTGTACTCTCTGGTCCCCAAACAGCATAAGGTATATTAGTTTCATGCCAAATAAGCGCGCCTTCATTAGAGAAGTCATTAAACCTTTCATGCTCGGAGAGATAGAACCACATATCCTGAAAGCAGATGAAATTCAATTAGAATAGAACCGCTACATAACAAAATAAATCACAAGCAAAAGGAGCATGCCAGCGTCATGAACATATATATGACAGGGAAAAGGTAGTTGAATAGAGTTACTAAATACAAAATTTTTCCACATGTAAATTTCTATTACATTTTATTTTTTTCTTAATCTTGTGAAACTTATATTCTAAATCCTTTGCTGCAAACATCCATGTCTTTTCTGATGTCTGTAGGAAGATTAAAGTCGGCCTACTTGGTTTGAACTTGCAAAAATTATAACGTTTAGATGACTGTATTACATACTTCAAATGTGCATAGGTTCATGCTTTCCAGCAACATAGCATATGGAATCAAACACTGTTTTCCTTTTTTGATATTTGTAATCAGTATTATGCTTAAAGCATTTGGAAGGTAACTCTGCTAGCAAACACTCCTACCTCCCACTTCACAGCTTATAGCAGTTAGAATAGATTGCAAACTTTTAAAAGAATACAAGGAAAAAAAGCATAAGGTTCCCATGTCGAAAATTCAGACCCCGCTAAAAACAGTTAAAAGGAAAACCAAATGTGGTTAACTGAACCAGGCTAAAAAATCAGTCTTTCGTTATATCAAAAGACAACATGATAAAAACTAGAGCTTAAAAATATTCAAGACCTTTTTTTCATACAGCACTGGAAAGAGAGGACTGCCTCAAGGCGCGACAACTCAACTAAAAGAGTGATGGCCTGTACTGTGTCAGGACCAGTCATAAGGCTCAAAATCTACTGTGCTTTCTGACTCCCAAGACCATGAAGTAGACTTTCAATCCAACTACCTCTTCAAACCTGCTCGGCATAACCTAATCTTGTCTGATCCCAGATTCAATTCCTTCAAAATAGCAAGAAGGTCAGCAGGTGAGGTGATTCAGGAAGCATTCTCACTGCTTGATGGGTTCTAGCTGATACAACCCTCTCTCTCCTAAAAGATCATCAAAAAGAGTAAGTAGGTTCCTCCCTGCTATGCCACTATACAGGCATAGTCACTCTAGTTCAATTGAACGATGAGTAGCTGCTCCTGCTTGCCATTACAAAGTTTCACTCCTAACCTTTTAAATGGGGTCACTCAGAGACTTCCCTCCCCCTCTTTTTTTTCATTCAACCGGCGGGGGACAAACCCTCTCTCGTTCATTCTCACCTAGTTCTACATAATCCCTATACCCCTGATTCAGCAGTATCTATTCACCATATCAATTCATCTTGTACGACAAGATGGAACTTCGCAAATAAAAACGTGAAAATTCAAGCACACGGAAATATGCGCTGCATTAGTCACAGCCACGCAAACGCACTACGAAGCAACTGCTCACAAATGCTTCTAAATCCTATTTCATAGCTTACAAGGGCAGTGATATCCAGGTAAAGGAAAATTCCACATTACAGAAGGTCGAAAAATACTGGGTAAAGAAGCATAAAATTCCAAAATTGTGAACCTGCTCACAAATTTTGCAACAGAACAATCTTTACATGACATAGATGCTCAAAAACCAAAATTAGCATGTTGAAAACAACTCCCTTACGTGGAAATATCTGATTTTTTATTAATCTCAGCAATTTTAACACCAACAATAAAATGCACCAATCCAGGATCAACCCAGGAAGAAAGATCAAAACTTTTTCAAAATGAAGACAAAAGTCAGAGGAAAAAAGAGAGCCCAGATCAGAACAAAAAACACTAGAACATGAAAAATACATACCAAAGACTCTCCTTTTTGGAAGAGATTGGAGATTAGGATGGAAGGGTCAGTGGGGGCTTTTTTGGGAGAGATGAATTTAGAGATGAAATACCAAAAAACAGCCATCCTTATTATCCCTGTTATTGTTTGCCCCATCCCTCCTTGTTGTTGTTGCTGTCCTTGTCTCTGTTGCCCTACTTCACCACCACCAGTTCCTCCTCCTCCTCCTCCTCCTGGTCCTGTAGGTGGCGGCATCTTCTCCTTCCTCTCTTACAGCGGTGGTTGCAGATTGGCTTCTCTCTTAAAGCTAGAGAGAGTGAAAAGCGAGAGATGAGTTGATGGATTCGAAGGTAGGAAAGTAAAGGAAGAATCTTTTTTTATTTTTATATAAAGTACCAAATAGGAATACGAGGAGTTGTGTCGTGCACTATTGCAGAGCAAAGAGAGTGTGTTTTTATTTTTGGGACTCACTTTAAACCGGTGTTATTAAACTCGGTTGTTAACCCGATTATCCATTAACTTAGCCCTAACTTAATAATTTGGTTTAAACTTTAAATCTCTTGTTGCCTTCCTGCACTATATTCTAATAGAAATTAGGATTTCATTCAATAAAGATCACGAATTTAAGTAAGTTGTTACGTCATTGTATTCTTAAGAAAATAATAAGTTTGTCCCTCTAGTGATAAAGAGAGAGACTATTTCATGATGGTTGTGGAAAAAACTCATTGAGTCGCCAATTTAGATCTCAATTGAAAAGGTAATAGATCCATGAATTAGTTCATGATCGAAGATTTAACTTATGATTGACTAGAAGGACCAAGTTATCAGTTCTTTTAACTCAGATATAATTTATTCCAATCCATTCAATGAAAATGTTCACATGTCATCGAAGTGATTCGCATAATCAAAGATGTCCTGATGATAATCTTCATGAAAGGGATCGAAGGAATTATCATAATCAAGACACCACCATCAAACATGTCCAGCATATTTTCCAAAATAATCAAATGATGCATCCATATCCGCTGCATTGGATCTTCGACGAGGTGGTGACCTCCTTGGTGGCGGCTTGTGATGCTTCCATGTGTACGGGCCTGGCATGACAGTGTGCTACAGCACAACACAACCTGCTATTCATTATAAGGAGTGTAAAGATGAAGCTCTCCGAGATGAAAGTAAATGAACGTAAAAGGAGCCATGTTCCAAGGGAAACAGGCAGAGGTAATACTTACAAAAGCAATCATTACCATCGAAGTTCTTAAATCTTTTTTCTTTTTTTCAAATTGTCGAAAAAATGCCACAGTATTCACCTATGGCACCAAGTATGGAGAGATCAATCCTAAACGAGGGATACACAAAATCAGACTTGGGATGGCAGTGAGACGTTTTACGACATTTTGGGCAAGCTCTCAATGTCATCCCAGAGGCTGGGGAATGCCAATTCCTGAACAGGATAAGCAGAATGGATGATCCACATGCGGGCAGGACTGCAAACTTTCTTTCAGCAGCCGTGGGCTTTGAAAGTACACCATCCATACATATTGGGCAAGCTCTCAATTAATGTCATCCCAGAGGTTGGGGAACCATTACGCCAATTCCTGATACAGGATATGCACAATGGATTCGGGATGGCGTTAAGGTATATTTATGCCCATAACCTGCCCTTCATGACAATATCATTTTACAGTTAATAGTGTAACCACTCGCCGTTAGGAACTATTATTTTACATAATTCCCTCCAAAACAGAATGTAAAATATCAATTATCCCCATTGAGGCAGGACTGCCATCCTTCTTTCAGGTGCTGTGGGCTTTGAAAGCACACCATCCATGCATACACTGCCATCAATTTCTTCACTACGTTTCAATGCCACAAGAAACTTTTGTTTCGTTTCTTCTCACATGATTTCAAATGCTCCCCTCTTTCATCTTCCCTGAAGGAATGATCAAAAGTGTTAATTGTACGATTTCATCTCCCCTCTTTCACCCGATTTCAAAACAATGTGATGCTGGAGTTTTTTGAGAAAAAAAGTTTTTCCTTTTTTTTTTTTTCAGTTTAGGATTTTTATTTTCTAGTTTTTCTAGTTTTTTATATATAAAAATTTGTAAGTGGAGACATGGATTTGCTTGGTCTTTAATGTAAGAAACCCGTAGAATTTTGAGGTTTTGACGTATTATAACCCATGAGTTTGCCTTATAACAAACCCAGTTACCATTCGCTTTGCATCCCGACTGCCTCCCAATGTTTTCCACTAGTGGGACATAAATCACCATGAAGACTCCATTGGGGCAATTGCCAGCACCAAGAAACGAACAGAGCGAACAGTCTTCTTGTTTTCCATCCTACTCAACCTCCGTCAAGAAATGTACTTGCAGGGTTTCCTATAAAAATCCAACAGAAATCCACAAAAGAATCAAAGGGAGTTGAAGGATATTCACCATACGCACTATGAATTCCTTTTCACGTCAATTCAACTGATGAAAACATCAAAAGTGAATCACAGCTAGCAGCAACAATATATTCCATGATGCTTATGCTCCTTTTGACGGTATTGAGGACCAAGATGTTGTTTCATGGAATGTGAGTATTGCAGGGTTTGCAGAGAATAATTTGATGGATGATGCATTAACATTGTTTAGTTCGATGCTGAAAGGTCAAACAAAGCCAAAATATACAACCTTAGCTAATATTCTACCTGTGCGTGGATCTCTAGACGAGAATATTGCTTCCTGGTTTGGGAAAGAGATTCACGGTTATGGTTTAGGACCCGTCATGAAGTGGAATTGGACTGCTTTGTAGCGGACCATTTATATAAAATTCAAGCAGAGAATATTGGGAACTATGTAGTTTTGTCAAACCTGTATGCAGCAGATGCTAGATGGGATGGAGCCATGGAAATAAGGAAACACGATCCACTTCAAGTTAATCGATTGGACGCAACGTTCCCCAACTTCTGGGTCAGGATCATGGAATGAGTTGCTGCTACAGTTTTGGTATGTTTCCAACTTCAGATTGATGTTTTTACCTTATTACCTCTGTAGAAACTACAAAATATGGGATAAAATCTATTGTGTCCTTATGAAAAATCGTAAAAGTGTGGATTAATTTAGACTGCATGTCTGGCCTGCACACTCTGCAGTCCTTTCGAGGGTTTCAATATACAAACCAATTCCTTCTGCTTGCTTCATCCTTGTTGGTGGCATAGCTTAGTAAGTCGTGGGTAATGAGATTGGATATTTTTATAATTCTAAGAGACTGGAAATTTCATAGCTGTAGTCACACTTGCTAATTATCTTATTCAATACTGTCCATCCATGGGTTATTAACACTCAAATTTGTATTCGAAGGATCAACTGCAGTGCCTTGTATCTCTACTCTGCTCATGCAGCATGCTTATTTGCGAGGACAAATGATCTCTTAGAATTATAAGAACAATAAGCAAGAGTAAAGTAAAATAATGTGACCATTACAATATTTGCTGCTTTTTCAATAACAATGACTTCTGTTTATGATAACAGTTCAACACAAAGCATCTTACTTCACATAGCAGAACTGTTCTATGCATTGTCAAAGTGTTTGTCACTTGCATGTGGGGATGTTAAAGGAAACAAGGTAAGCAGCTCTGGTTCAGTGCAACATGGTTTTAGAAAAAACAATGTTACGAAGCCAAATTTGGCCCATGATCGATTAGCCTAGATGGATCCATAATATCATCATTTCATTTTAGTATATTAAAAAAATTAGAAATATCAGCATATTTTTTTAACATCTTAAAAAGTTTGGTCAAAACTCAAGCCAATTAACTAGTTTTTCTCTATTCTCGTAAGAGTATAATATATATATATATATATATATATATATATATATATATATATATAAAAGGGATAAGTGTTTCACTGTAACGCGGGCTACCATTCACTGTGAATTGCACTATGGATGCATTGTGAGCGCTTTCATTGTGGACTGCACTGTAGCGCGGGTACTGTGCACTATGAGTGCTTGCACTGTTGACTGCACTGTTGATGGGGGCATTTAGGGAGGCTGTAGCCTGCAGGCCCCAAGCGCTAGGCTGGAAGCGCGCCTCCTGGGATTGCGCACATGTGGCGCTTGGGCTGCCTACCTGGGGCTGAGCAAACACAGCATCACCTGGTGCTTGGTCTGCTTCCTCTTGGGTGGAGGCCAAGCACCACGTGGAGCTTGGGCATCACCACCCCAAGCCAGCAGCACAACGCCACCTGACGCTTGGTCTGCTTGCTCTTGGGTGCTTGGGTTGCCTATACTTTTAGTGTAATTACAAGTATTGATATTAAAAATATTATTCTTAGTTTTCTTATTATTCTTTTTTTAGTATAACTAATTTTTAGAGTATTAATGGTAAAAATATTATTGTTTTTTTTGTTGATTTTTTTTATAATTAATATTAAAAGAATTATTATATTTTTTCTTAATATAAAAAATATTATTATTTTTTTAGTCTAATTAATAGTGTTGATCTCAAAACTATTATTACTTGTTCTTTTAATATTATTTTTTTGGTATAATTAATAGTATTAATATCTAAAATATTATTATATTTGGTGTTATAAATAATATGATTTTTATAATAATTCATATTATTGCCACTAAAAATATTATTATTTGTATTTTAAAAATTTTAGTATTTTCATTAAAATTTATAAGAGC
>Ga0307515_10018187_pt1 | contig 12748 bp, 20 predicted proteins | sample 17_EM_MG_FD_194513 | JGI IMG/M metagenome (GOLD analysis project Ga0307515, IMG submission 194513) | Populus trichocarpa ectomycorrhiza microbial communities from riparian zone in the Pacific Northwest, United States - 17_EM | ecosystem: Host-associated > Plants > Roots > Unclassified | place... | reverse complement strand
TGCCGAAATGAGAATGGAGGCATATACAACACATGGAAACATGAAAAGAAGTGGGGAATGGCCGAAACATACAATACAGTCATGAAAGGTCAATAGCAGTCACCATAACAGAATATACCTTCAAGTTAATCTGATCCCAGAATGAAATGAACATCTTGGAAAAGGAAGGTTACAGGACTCTATCAAAGGTCCCCAGCACTTTGTAACAAATGTTGCAGGTAGCTGGTGTGGGCTAGGTGCGAGTTAAGAGTGCAAAGACAGAGTGAGGTTCCAGTCCCTTCTCCGTTGTGTCTTAAGTACTCTACATCTAGTATGTACATGTACAAACAAATGGAGTCATCTATGACATTGTGTGAGAACATGGTTAGTAAGCCACAATAGAGTATGACATCATGTGGGAACATATGAGGTCATAGGCTGAGTAATCACAATACAAGATGATGTCATGGGAAAGTATGACATCATTACATAAGTAAGCACAAAGGAACATGATGTCACAAAGGATGACATTATGATGACATCATAGGAATGTTCCAGAACATTCCAGCACATTCCAGAAGGTTCTAGATTGTTCCATGGTATTCTGTGCAACTCCAAGAGTCACTCCTCTGTAGAAATTCGGGGAATTTAGCTAGAAATTCCCGAATATATGCAAAATGCACCGAAAAATCCAGTGAAAAATCCAGAATCATCACACACTTCCATGACCATTCATAAATCATTCATTGACAAAGAACTTCAACATGTCTGACTTCAAGGATGCAACCAATGTCAGGCCCCAGGAGGATGACTCCATATGGATTGACAACCTACTGGGCTCACAGGACTCATAAATCAACCCTAATGAAGATAGGGATAATCAATGAGAATTTCCAGCTGGGGATCCCAATGATCCTGACAACAACAACACACCACCAGGAAGGGGACCACCAGGTGGAGGACCACCTGGCAGTGGACCTAATGGAAATCAAAACCCATGGGTTCCATGAATGCCTGGAGGCCCTCATGGTGCACCAGGTGGAGGTAACCCAGGAGGACCTCTGGGTGGCAGACCACCACTAAATTTACCTAATCAACCAAATTGACCATGAAGACAACTGGTAAATGCTCATGGAATTGATGACAGATTCAAATTTAAAAGAAAATCAAGATTTCTGACATTCCCCAATAGGACAGAGACATGGACATGATCCTCAACTGGCTTGATCAACTCAATCACCTCTCTTATTGAAACTAAAACATATACTATGATCTGGGAGTGGTTGTGCCCTTACACCACACAGGAATCACCAAAAACTGGATCCACACACTGGATCCACTGGTTCAGTGACACATACAGGAGAGCTGGGGCAATTTCAAACTTGCTCTATCAACCTACTTCATGAACCAACAATGGTTTGATAGTATGAAGACTCAGATTCTTCATATGCACTACTGCCAGAAAGGACATGAAGTGGAAACACCTAGCAACTATTTCCATCACAAGCTCTGAATGATTCAAGAAGTCTTTGTTCAAACTCCATCAGAAACGTCATGGAAATAATGAATGGAGCACCCCAGTACTGGTCCATTCTCATCAATACCTCTTGAATTAACACAATCACTGATCTACAGTACCATATCCAATATCATGAAGATTCACTCATACATAACCCTGATACTCAAACCCAAGACTTAGAATCAAGAATTAAGGTACTAGAATCAAGATCTGGCAACAGGTCCTCAAAATTCGCTAAAACCTTCGAAACTGAGGTGGATGCTCATTTTGTCAAAAAGAGGAATTTCCAAAAGAAACCTATAGGAGCACACATGAAATCCTCTGATTACAAGTTTCCAAAGAACAACAAGATCATATCCAAGTTATACTAAGCATGAAGCCCACTAGCTATGGTGAAACAGCCATGCAATGCATAGAAATCACCTTTGGATTCAAGGAAGGCACAAAACCAGTCCTCATCACCCCACAATGTCTACCCCACACCTTCATGACTGGCCCACCCAACAACAAGACACTCCACCCCATAGAGTACAAATGGCCTCTCAAGTGCCACCTATGCAAATCAGAAACCGACTTAACATCCACATGCCCATGGCCCAACCTTGAATGGAATGACCACAAGCCAAACCTGCACAACTGCTGCCTACACGCTCTGGGCTGGATGGAGCCACCAAAGAAAACCAGAGGTATACCTCTCAGGAGCATCAATAGACATTTGTTATTGTGTGCCCTGCCCTGCTCAATCAGAATCCCAATGCCCATCACTCGCTCATCCTTTATCATCGGACTTCAGACTTCAAGACCATGTGGTTCATTCCCCTGCCCTCATGAGCTAACTCCCACCTGTAGCACCACAGGGTTAGCCAGCTGGACTGAAACCCCACTTCAGTCAGCCCCTTTGGTGTTGCACCTAGTCAGAGCATTTACGCCAAGACAGATTGGGTGCCTGTCATGCTTTTGGGCAGTTGCCTGGGGATTAGGTCTGACAAACCTGTAAGCCATTGTACCCATTTTCCCTCCTGCTCTGGAGATATTAATCCTGCTGGTGCACATGGACAAGAGGAGAACTCCACTTCTGAGTGCTTTTTCAATCTGCTTTTTGTAGTCTTCTGAGGCAGCTTCTTGAGGAGCTTGATTGTGGTCTCGGTGTATGCCAAATGCATAGAACTTTTGGGGGTGGAAAGGTTCATTCTTCCACTGCCAGAAGAGGACTAGGGTGCCGGATCTGGGGTTGAGGGCCCTGTGGACATCATTCATTGCCTTGAAGATGGCTTGGGCCACTGGGACTACAAGCCAGTGGTATCCTACTTTGCCAGGGTTGATTGGGATATGGAGTTTGTTGGGGTTGAAGGTTGTTTTGCAATTGAGATTATAGCTGAGCATATCCAGGCACTCTTTCTCTTGTCACTTATGGGTGTGGGGCCAGTGCATACTACTTTTGTGATGATCTTCTCAATCCTTGGGTTTCCCAGCATTGCCTTCTCTGTTTTGGTGAGCTTGTTTTCTTTGTTCTCCTCCCCCTTCCAGTAGCTGATAAGTTTTTTGATAGTTGCTATGGGTAGGAAGTCATAGGGGTTATTGGAGTGATGGTTCAATTCTGGTGGTCAGTGCTGTTTCGAATTATTGACCATTTGCTTTGGGCAGGTTTTTGGATTGGCATCTCCATTTTCAGGAGGGTTTTCTCAATGCCTGTGCCTGTGCCAAAAAGTTCTCCCATTTTGCTTATGTTTAGGCTCATGTTGGCCTCCATTTGGAGGTCTTCTAGTTCTTCAAGTATTTTGGTATTTTTGTCTTCATCATTTGGGGTGATCGTTTCTTGGGTGGGGGGGTCTTGTTTGTCTTGTTAGCCATGGGGTTTGCAAAGGCAGGGGGGAGATGGTTTGGTTGTGGTTGGGATGTAGAGGGCTGGGTGGGAAGTGTGCAGAAAACAGGGGGGGCTGGTGGGGTGTGCTTATTTTTGGCCAGGGGCCTTTTCTGGGCAGTATGAGGGAGGGAGAGTTTTTTGTGTTTGGTGATCACTGTGTTTGGTGATCCTTGGGTCATACTTTCTCTGTCTGAATCTGAGTCTTGCACTAGGGATTGTGCAATTCTTTTTGGTGTTGGGGTCTCCCCACTATGGGTGTCTAGGGGGCACTTTGAGAAAGTGCAAGCAGGAGTTGAGGGGTTCATCTTCTGAGGTAGTAGGTAGCTGGGGGTCTAACTTCAGTTTAGTTAGGTGAGCAGGGTTTTTAGTCTTTGGGTGCAGTGGTGAGATTTGGATATCGGGGTTTGTTTTAGCACTTAGGTATCAGATCATTTTCATCAGGGGTTGGGAGTGGACAGGTGGGGGTGGTGATAATAATTTATTTAGCCTCATGTCTGTCACGGGAACAGCCATGAGGGATTTATTTGATTGGTCATGGTTTTCAGGTTACATTTTAAGTTCACTTTAATTTCAAAAACAGTACCTGTGTGTTTTTTTGGCTTGCAGTGTGCTTTGTTGGTGTTTCTCATGCCTTTTGTTGGGGACAGGTGGTATGAGGGGTGTGGCGGTTGACTTTCTTTGTTGTCTATGTTGCGTGTTGGGTGCAGTAGCAGAGGATGGTAGGGCAGGGAGTTCTGTGCTGTAATGGGGGTACAAGGGTTTTAGTGGTGCAGTGGTGCTTGTTTTGTCACTATGCTAAGTGGTTATGAGTGTGGTCAAGGCTCCAAGAGCTATTTGGGCAAAGTGGTAGGGTTCACTCCCTTAGTGGACCCTGAGGGGAATGTAATTGCACCAGGTGTGGGATTTACTGAGGTGAGGTTCCTCCTGCCTACCCTAGGGCTAGACAGTTACCTGCCACTGGTTGAGGGAAGGCTTGGGTCAGATGTGGCTAGGTCCAAGCCCCCTTGCTACAGAGAACTTGTGTGAATTGTGTGACTTCAAGAATATTCTGTCTAAACCATTGTCAGGCCCTGCCAAACAGCAATACTTAGCTTATATTTAGAGAATACCAATTCTGAGGATTAGATCCTAATCTAAATACTACACTAAGAATCTACTTATCAACTCTTGAGGAGTTACTTAAATACATATTATATTACCTCCTAAGACTCATATACAGATTACCCACATTGAGCATACTGGAGTAACTTAGTAGGAACCTTGCATTCAGTGAGCCCACTGGATAGTTACATTTAAGGCTACTTACTTAAGTTAGAAATACTAGACACATAACAAATGGCAGATCTGAATTATAAGGGAGAGGAGGCCAGTTGTGTTGCCTCTGCCTCTTATTTGGAGGCTCCTCATCAGTGTCAGACTCCTGTATTTTGGTTAGTGGGAATAAAAGAGAAGGATAGTATGGACTAAAGCCTCCAGAGCTGTTTCAGTCCCCCATCCCTGAAGAGATACATGTAAGTTATCAAATTCAGGAAGAGGTTAAAATGCCAGACTTACCAACAATGATTCAGCAGAGTGCAACATTGTGGATTGCCACTTACTGGTTGGTGGTGGGACAGGTCAAGGTACCTGGTGTGGAAGAGATAGTGTATATATAAAAAGATAAAAACAGACTCATACCTCATTTATCCACCATGGTATGGGTCCTCAGAGCAGCACAGGGGCCTTCTGTGCTTGCCTTGCCAAGTACCCACAGTGAATCTCAACATCAGGGTCTTCTACCATCCTCTTAACTTTTTGGTTGTAGTTGCAAGATGGCTGATTGTCATATGTCAAAGTATCCAATTGTCCTCATGGTACAAGAACCACAGATGGAGCACTTGCATCTGTGTTGGGAATTGGTTAGCAATATATACTATAATTATTTGTTCACTTTCATGTCCAGTCCTGAGTATCACTCTATTTTAAAGCAATAGAATATATCAAGGAACCACTAGAATAAACTACAGGGCAACTAATTAGGATTTGTAGACAGCCAATGCTCTTTGGCTCAAAGCCATTCTTGACAAGCTGGTTCATTCTCATGTGGCACATCCATCTGTGGTGTATTCCAGACCTTATTGTAATTCAAACAGTTGAGTGCTGCCTTCCACAAATATAGGCAGTCCTTGTCATCAGAATGCTGCAAAATCATCCACTGGGCTGTGTCATGGTTTCAATGGATCCACATGCACAAGTCCTTTGCTATCTTTAGCAATCCCTCCCAGTCCAGCTTTTTGAGATTTGAGTGCTTGCCTGGCACTGTTGCAGGTGGTGGCTTGAGGTCATTCAGCAAATCCTGATGAGAATTGAAGAAATTTGCCAGCTTTCCCCACTGACCCCACAACTGTTGCCTCTGATCTGATGGTGCATCCTGCTGGTGCCATGGCTGATGTTTTCCCTGCTGTTGTTTTCCCTGTTGTTTTCTTGGGAGGGGACCGATATTTTGAATAGCCATGGTACTTGATTTGATCATACAGACAGGTCCAAAAACACCAGAAGACAAGGGGGTATGGGTGTGGTTAGATTTAGATGGCAACTGATGGTCAAATGCACCAACCTCTCCCTCCTCAGTCTCAGTCAGCTTATCACCTTGACTACTGACACTACATGCTGTGTCCCCTATCCGAATATGTTCCACCATCCTCTCACTGACAAGGATTCACCCCTCCTGCTCCAACCACTCCATACTATGTACCCCAGGCATCTGGTCCTCCATTGTTGGGGGGTCACAAGGGATGTCATCCAAATTAAGGTCCAAGTCTGTTGGCAGTGGGTCTTCAGTATACTCAAGGGGTTTTAATAATTCTGCTATCCTCGATTCTGTGGCAGTATCATGGGACCCAGGCAGATAAAAGAACACAAGTTGCTTGCAGAGCTTGTGACACCACCCTACAAAACCACACACCCTGAATTCAGGGATATGGACAGCATTGACCTCTGCAAACCCTTCTCCATCAACCTGTTCAACCCAGAAATGCACCACAGTATCATCTTTGTCAGGAAGCAGGATAGGTTTCAATACAACTGATTGCTGAAAAGCATGTTGTGGATGTGTTATGAACTGTCACTTCTCTTTCCACTGAATCAATTCTTTGCAGTGAGTGACAAGCTGTTGCATCCAAGTGTACCATGAAGAAAGGTGATGTGAGTTGTTATATAAAGTGAGCTGCTGAATACACTCTGATAACCCTTTGAATTGGGAGGTGGTTTGTAGAACAGATGGGAACCACCCGACAGGTATCAGAGTTGGTGGTGAGTTTACCCAGTTTTCAGGAGGGTCATAAGGGGCCCAACATGCATCTTGAAAGCGAGCATGAGTGGTTTGGAGAGCCTGGGCTGTCAACCAAAGAATACTTTTGGAAAGGTCCTCCAAGATTGCTGGAGGATTCAGGTACCAAAAATTGGGTGAAGGATATCCCATTGAGACCTGGTAATTGCTCCTTCATAAGACCCTTGGGCAGTTGCTCTTCCCTGCAATGCTCAATGAAGAAGAGTGGAACTCCAATACTTTGGTAGTGCCATATAACCGGTAATGGGGCACCAGTGACCCATCCACCAATGCAGTCCTTTCTTGGACAGACTCAAGCAGTGAGTGGTCTGGTTGGGTACTGTCCAATCATAAGGTTCCAACATGAGTGGCACCACTCTGCCAGGGCAATGAGCTCACAGGCACAGTGTTGTGCAATGCCAAACCATCTGAACACCTCAACATGGTGAAACTCTTGCTCCTTCAGCCATTTTTCGTCATTTTCACCATCAGGGATGGGATACATATGGCCCCTGAGCCACATGACAAATGGATGGCCTCTTGCCACCTTAAACAACATGATTTCAGCATCACAGATTGTGTCAAAGAGGTTGATTGTGAAGAGGAGTGATGGAAGGACAAGAAGAGGTGACATGTTAACAGGGTGGGCATGGTGTGACATGATATTGTTGGAGAATGCCTCAATCGCAACATCAACAAGTGACAATAGCCCTGGGTGGTTCTGATAATGGGGACAGCTTTTGCTTGGAATAAGGGGTGCCCAAGGTCAAGAATTGTCCCAACATTGTGGTGCTCTGCAGTCCCATTTCCCATGGGAGCCATTGAGGATGAAGGTGGAGGGAAAATGAAGGTCATCATGCTTTCCAGGAGGAAGACCTAGATATGGGGGGACCAGACCATCCCAGTTGACAGACCATCACACATATACTTCAGGGCCCTCACAGGGATGAGGTAGTATATGACCAGGAATCCCCTTCATGATTCCCCACCCTGACATAGCACCTGTATTCCACCCTGGCAAAGCACTCATTTTCCACCCCATTGTATTCTCCTCCAGTCTTCCCTTATGGCTTGATTTGCACCTATAGCCACCACCACTGCTCCACCCACCACATTGAACCATTGGGTAAACATCAAGCACATCCAAAAGCACCTCTCCAAGCTTCACTGTGAATTGCACATTATAACTCAAATCAGAAAAGCAAGATGGTCAAGGTCTGATTCCCAGCTGTATTTTTACTATGTTTATATCCACCAGCCTCCTTTGCATGTATTCATATCACATAACCATTCCAAGACATTTACAGATCCAGATACCATTCATCACTCATCTTGAGCCACACTTGGCCAGCAGTGGTCAGAAACAGAGACACCCAATGCTGGTGTACTCTGCCACACTCTGAGATCTGTGCACTTCTGTGCCAGTACACTGGACCTTCTACTATCCCATTGCTCCTTGTCAATGATGCCTCAAGTGCTTATTGAACCTCAATCACAATTTGACAGTACTGAGAAGCAGATCACCAGCCTGAGTGAGGAAAAATGAGGATGTGCTCATTTTTGCACCCCACATGTTATTTGTGTTCTTGAGAACAACATGGATTCCCAGCTATGTCTATTGTTCACCAGTGATGGCATTTATATAGTGGCTGTCAAGTATGTATGTCATCCACCTCAACCCTCTAGTCCCTGACTGTTACAATGCACATGTACTGTATTTTTTATGTAATCATATCAGGTGCTCCCATTGTGGCTCCCATTGTGGCTCCCATCACAGTGACTTTCATCTGCTTACCCATGGTCTCCACCTTATCATAATGGCCTCCAAGACCCTAGTAATGGGATGGCTTCTAGCACATTTGCATACAACCTTCCTCTATCTTGCTGCAATGGAATTGGTCAATCTGAAGGTCTCTGACAGAGACTGGACAATGGGAGGGAGATTGTGCTTGAGGCTTGTCTGTGCACTGATGGAATCAGAGTCCTCCTCTCATCCTTGCATACCAGTGAGAATGGAATATCTGGGAGAGGAAAATGGGAACAATGACTTATGACCTTGTTGGACCTACTACCCCAGCAACTGCCCAAAAGCATGACAGGTGCCCAATCTGTCTTGGTGGCTATGTGCTCCAACTAGGTGCAACACTGAGGAGTAGCCACCTGATCACTGCACTCCACCATGATAAGAAATTCAGGCAAAATGACATCAATGGCAAGAAGACTACTAGGAAGATGGTGCAGGGGCACCACCACCAATTTCACACAGACTGTAGAGGAGCTAGAGCAGGAGATCAAGCAATCCTCACCTGTTTTCAGTACTTTTCTTCTTAGAAGTCAATGACTCAGTGTTGTATTGATTGTAACTCGAAGTAGGCCAAGTGCATCACTTCATCAACCACCCTCTTCATCACGATATGCAGTTTGGCAGGCAACAATTTCTGGATTTGTGCCTGCTTGAATATTGGGACAAAATTTCTGATATCCAGCTTTGAGAGCTCAGAAGCAGGTGGTGTCAAACTCAGTATTGAAGATGGCGTCCCCATACTGGTGGTTGCATTATTGGGATCTGGTGGGACAAAGTGTGGTGGACTGGACCACGGTGGTTGAATAGCTTGTGAGTGAAATGGATGCTTTCCATAATGGCCCAGCTGTGTGTTGGGAGCAGCTGCATCAATCATAAGTTGTGTGAGTTGCGATTGCAGCTGCTCGTGTGGAGATTCAATTGATGCAATCCAGCTAGCTTCAGTACTCGAACCTTTGACGCTTTCTGTGTGCTTTCCAATTGGGGTAGATGCTATGGCAGCATCTGTGGAAGAGAGTTCCAAAGGTGTTCCCTCACACACTCCTTGATCAGATTGTATCTGGGGAGATCCAGAAGGAACACCCTCATGATATGTTCCATTTTGTTTGTCATCTTCTGGCTCTAGAGAGGCCATTTGGAACACTTTCATCCAGAACTAGGATGCACAATTAGTCTAGAATGCCAAAGAGTGTGGCAAAGCACACACCCTAGAAACTTCTTGTATGGGTTCAGTTGCATTTGCATATCTATTCAATGAGGGGAGGATAGAATCCGTAAGTACAGTGAGCAAAAAAACTGATTTTCAAAAGGGCAAATTTTGCTTGTGAGTAGAATTATGGCCCAAAGAACAAAGGTAAACCCGTGGGAATTTGTGGTCACAAAGGTAGGTATCTAGTCCTCTATTGTGCCAAAGCTCAGAACTTCAATGCCTGTCAGTCATTTAATATAAATTGTACAATCAGGCAGACTCAACCAATCAGTTTTTTTGCTTGCACCTGGTTTGGGCCTCTTTGGCCTTTATCACTGCCTCTATCCTTCTGGGCTTGCTGTCAACCACATTTCTACAAACCTTACTTGGTGTTCTATCCCATTCCACCAGCACTTGCCCCCAAAGTTCATCCACACCAGCAGGAGGGGCCCATAGACATTGGGCTGCCACTTGAGGTGTTGCCACCCATATTCAAATGGGCTGAGGCTGGGTGACTGCAGGCCACTTCAAGACAATGTCCTTGATATATTGGAACCATTTTGGAGCCTTCTGAAAGGTGTCTTTAGGGTCATTATCCTGTTGAAAGGTGAGCCAAGGCCAGTCCAGCCCATAAAACTCCACAGTAGCCAGGAATTCAACTTGAAGAATGCTGGTGTGCAGCTCAGCATACATTCTCCTATCTATTGTGCATATATGGTCCACTCCTTGGGCAGGTGTGCAGCCCCAAACCATCAAGAATCTGCCCCCAAACTTGACAATCCACTGGTGTGATTGTGCTTCAGGCCAAACCCAGGTTTTGTCCATACCTAGGCCCTCCCATTTGACCCCATCCTATTAATATTAGTCTCATGTGACCAATTCACCCAGCCCCAGCCCTCCAGAGTCCAGTGGTGGTGCTCCAAAGCTCCACCACCAATGAGCCCTTGAAAGAAATAGCCCTTTCTGCTCTATGACAGTCTTGAGACCTGCCTTTCTTGGGTATTCATAACTGTTTGGAGAGTGATATTGAGTTCTGAAAGTCTCTTGAGTTGTGAGGCAGTATTGGCTGCTCCAGAGGTGACTTTCTGGCAAGGGGGTGCTGATCATTGGCTATGAGCTGCCTTGGATGCCCACCAGGGTGCTTGGGCAGGCTGTCTTTGACAGAGAAGTAAAGCCTTTGAACTGTAGAGTAGCTTACATGCATCTGGGCAGCCACCTGGTGACAGGATTTGCCATTTTGGAGTAAAGTCCCAATAGTTGCTGGGTGTTGGAGGACATGTCTGCTGGGGGGTAGATGATGCCCAGAGGTGGTATATATACTCTTGAGGGCAGGTTAGATAATATATAGGGTTTAGTCATATGATATGACATGCCTAAGCCTGATTTCAATGTGAGCAAAAAAACTGATTGGTCGAGTGGGGTGTATTCTAAATCCAATATCAAATCAACAAGAAGGGCCAAATATTTGCTGTTTGGCACAACAAAGGACATGATAGCTAGCTTTGTTACCACAAATTCCCACGGGTTTACCTTTGTCCTTTGGGCTACAATTTGACTCACAAGCAAAATTTGCCCTTTTGAAAATCAGTTTTTTTGCTCACTGTATATTGTGGATCTCTGCCATATTGGCATCGATTTGCTGTCAAGTCTGTTAGTGGCCATAAGAAGAGAAGACGCTTGCATAGGTACCTGATAGACTTCTGTTAGGGCCATGTCTACCTGATCCATTTGCATATGTGGCGGTGCGTCTTGATCAACGCCAGGAATGTGCATCATGTCAAGCTCCTCATCTGTCCAGGGGTGGAATGGACATGTCAGCAAAGGGGTCTTGAAAGTGAGAGGATATTTCTTCTCCAAGTCCTCACCTGGCAGCATGGTTTGGGGTGCTGGCATGGTTCAGTTTTGGGGATACACACTGATGTGTATTGTTACCTGTAACAATAAGACTACATATAGTATAAGTAAGGGAAATGAAATGGTGAACAGTGACTCATGGCTGAGTTTGGGGGATACAAACTGAGCGGATCAGCAACCAAGATATCAAGAGCAGGTTTTATACTCTTGACCAAAGCGCTGGGCACAGATCATGGAACTGCCAAACAGCTGGAGAGCATCTTCAGAGGGTGGGGTGTGTGAGCAGAAATAGCCATCTTCTCACATATTGATTGTGTTGTACAGTGACTCCAAAAACTGGTTCACATTTGGCAATTTTTTCCTTGCAAGGCCAATTGTGGCTCAGATAACAAAGCTGAACTTGTGAGAATTTCCGTAACAAAGCAAGGTATTGTGGCCTTGTTTGTACCAAATGTCAAAATATTAGCTTCATGTATTGATTTAATACAGCATTTACAATGACCACCACTCGATGAACCAGTTTTTGTGCTCTCTGAAATTTTTGGGTTTGTCAATAGATATCACATGACTAAACCCTCATAATCATGTAAATATGTCTCAATAACATATATAGGACCCACCAGCATCATCACCCCCCCAATAAACATGTCCACTGTCTCCAACCAAACTATCCTCACTTGGCTCCAGAATGGCTACTCCTGACATAAAGTGGCTGTCCAAACACATGTCAACCACTCTACAGTCAGGAGACACTACAGGGTATGTACGGTCCTTGGCCAGCCCATCCGCCAAGGCCTTCATGTAGATACTAAACCGTTTATATTATGTACATAATAATTAATGTTTAATTGTGATTTTGTGTGCAAATTTTGAGTTAATTTCATTGAGAAATGCGCCCACTATGATGCTTGCAATTAATGCCTTATGATGTTCTTTGGCCAATTGCTCCCTGGGGCAATTCATGACAGATTTTGCGCTCCAAAAAAATACATAAATTCATTGAACCATATTGGGATCTATATCAGGTCGATTCAGCATCATCGGCATCATCACCAGACTCCCACTCATCACTATCCCCAATGACATGCTCCTGTGTTGATTTCTTTCACTTGCTCACAGCTCTAAATCATGCTGGAGTATCCTTACGCTTTGGCTGAGTTGGCTTCTTTGGTTTTCGAGCACCTGGGGGAAGTGCCTGGCACTTCAGCTCCCACTCTGCAATATTCTGGGCATGC